>OODS01000001.1_pt1 | contig 292293 bp, 264 predicted proteins | sample 1671531 | NCBI WGS metagenome assembly OODS01 (sample SAMN06348166, study PRJEB24527) | human gut metagenome | biome: human gut; feature: ankylosing spondylitis patient; material: feces | host: Homo sapiens | place: China | collected 2015-10 | reverse complement strand
AGCGCCACCTTGCCAAGGTGGAGGTAGCGAGTTCGAGCCTCGTCGGCCGCTCCAAAAAAATAGTGAAAAATCGGCTCAATAAGCCGATTTTTCACTCATATGGTGACGTGGCCAAGTGGTAAGGCAAAGGTCTGCAAAACCTTCATTCACCAGTTCAAATCTGGTCGTCACCTCCATAAGCCTGTGATAGTGATTCTATCGCAGGCTTTTTGTTTGGCGGGAAATATACCTTCTTCAACGGGCAGCTTGTATGCAGACTGCCGGCAGTGCTGTTTGCCTTGCAAATTGCGGGGCGGCATGGTATACTAACTTGCGCAACACTTTATATACAAAAAAGCTACAGAGGGATTGGGATTCAATGATCGAGACGATTGCGGCGGTCAATCAGGCTGTCAATAATTTTGTGTGGGGCGTTCCCGCCATGGTGTGCATCATCGGCGTAGGGCTGCTTCTCAGTGTGCGGACACGCTTTTTGCAGATCCGCAAATTTCCGTATGCCATTAAAACGACCATCGGGCGGATGTTCCGCAAAAAGGATGCCTCGGATGGCTCGATGACGCCGTTTCAGGCGGTATGCACGGCGCTGGCGGGCACGGTGGGCACCGGCAACATTGCGGGCGTGGCGGGTGCCATTGCCATCGGCGGCCCGGGGGCTGTGTTCTGGATGTGGTGCTCGGCACTGCTGGGTATGTGTACCAAATTTGCCGAGGTCACGCTGGCGGTGCATTTCCGGGAGAAAAATGCGGCCGGGGAATGGGTCGGCGGCCCGATGTACTACATTAAAAACGGTCTGGGTAAGCACTGGCAGTTTTTGGCGGTGCTTTACTCGCTGTTTGGTGTTCTGACTGTCTTTGGCACCGGCAACGCCACGCAGGTCAACACCATTGTGGCAGCCATCGACACGGCGCTGCTGCAGTATGACCTTGTGGGCAGTGGGGCGCTCTCCACCCTGAATCTTGTAGTGGGCATCGCAGTGGCCATGCTGGTGGCGATGGTCCTGCTGGGCGGCATCAAGCGCATCGGCAGCGTCAGTGAGCGTCTGGTGCCTTTTATGGCGCTGTTTTACATTGTACTGGCTGTGGGCGTGGTTGCGCTGAATCTGCCGCGCTTTCCGGCAGTGATGGAGTCAATTTTTGCCGGGGCGTTTAATCCGGCAGCCTTCACCGGCGGTACGGTCGGCAGTCTCTTTATCAGTATGCAGAAGGGCGTTTCCCGGGGTATCTTCTCCAACGAGGCGGGCCTTGGCACCGGTTCGATCGCCCACGCCTGTGCCGACACGAAAAAGCCGGTCAAGCAGGGCATGTTCGGTATCTTTGAGGTGTTTGCCGATACCATTGTTATCTGCACGCTTACGGCGATGGTCATACTGTGCAGCGGCACGGCAGTCAGCTACGGCACGGCTGCCGGGGCTGAGCTGACGATCTCCGGCTTTACTACGACCTACGGCGGCTGGGCCTCCATCTTTACGGCGGTGGCACTGTGCTGCTTTGCCTTCTCCACCATCATCGGCTGGGGACTGTATGGTTCCCGCTTTATTGCATTTCTCTGCCGCAGCGATAAGGTGGTGCGCCCCTTCTTTGTCGTCTACTCTTTTATGGCGATTCTGGGCGCAACGATGGATCTGGGCCTTATGTGGAGCATCGCAGAGACCTTCAACGGTCTGATGAGCATCCCGAACCTGATTGCGCTGCTGCTGCTTTCCGGTACGGTGGTGCGCCTGACAAGGGACTACTTTGCCGCAGACAAACAAAACTAAAACAACAGCAAGCGCCCTGCCGTGATGGCAGGGCGCTTGCTGTTGTTTTATTGTAAGGTGCCGTCCAGAATCTGCTGGTAGTACCACGGCTTTTCGGCGTGAAAGATCCGCCCGGCCAGATGGGAAAAGCGCGGGTCGGTGATCTGGGCAGGGAACCGCAGCTCCCATGCGCAGAGAGCCTGATATTTGAACCGCAGCTCCCGATTGGCGGCGTTGTTTCCATACTTGGAATCGCCCAGAATCGGGCAGCCGATGTGGGCCAGATGGGCGCGGATCTGGTGGGTGCGGCCGGTCACAAGCTCAACCTCCAGCAGCGCCAGACGGCCGCTGACAGCCAGCGTTTCGTAGCCGGTGATGACCTCCTTTGCACCGCCAGCAGTCGTGTCGGTGATGCGCACGATGCCGCGCTCGGCATCCTTCAAAAGGTAATCGCGCAGCAGGGCGGCGGGCGGATTCGGGCGGCCGAAGGTCACGCAGAGATACCGCTTTTCAATGGCGCGGCTCTTGATGGCGGCCGTCAGAAAGGCTTCCGCAGCACTGCTTTTGGCCAGCAGGACCAGACCGCTGGTGCCGGTATCCAGCCGGTGGCACAGCACGGCATGGGTTGGTTTCCCCTCGGCGGCCAGCTTTGCCTGCACGCGGCGCACCAGCGTGTCGCTGTCGGGGCCGTCTACCGCAATGCCTGCGGGCTTATTGGCGATGATGATGTCATCGTCCTCATACACAAACACCGCGGCAGGGGTGGGGCGGTTCTCCAGCTGCTCATCCGTCAGGAAGAGCCTGATGCTGTCTCCGTTCTGTACCCGGGTGGAGAGGGGCTGTTTTTTGCCGTTCAGCTTGATCTTGTTCTCCCGCAGGGCTTTGTTCAGCCGCCCCATGCTGAGGGCGGGAAACTGATCCATCAGATATTTGTCCATTCGCACGGGCAGCAGGCATTTTACATGCAGTTCTTTCATTTTGTCGTCAACTCCTGATCCCACAAAATCGTGGCGTCGTCAATATCCAGGGTGACCATCAGCCAGCCGGCGTCGTGGTCATCCACGTCCAGTATCGGGTATTCCTGCCCGTCTGCACACAGCGCTGCGGCATCCGTTAAGCGGGCGCGCGCAAAGGGAGAATCGGCAAAGCAGACGGTCTTTTTTGTGGCGTCCAGTACGCCGCGGTTCCACAGCGCGTCGGTGTAATCGGCCAGCCGCAGAGGGTAGCTTTCGTTATAGGGGGTGCAGAGGGCATCAAAGGTCTGCCCCTGCAGGCCGGGTGCAATGACATACCAGACGGCATCGCCCGGCCCGGTTACCTGTCCGCACCAGGCGAGGCTCCGCACAGGCTCCACTGCCTGTAAAAAAGCCCCCTCATCAGCAAACAGATAGAGCGTATCACCCTCCAGTGTGCCGGCAGCCAAGGCATCCAGCGTGGTCTGCCGCTGGGAGGCAAGGGCGCTTTCGTCATACCGGGCGGCGAAGGGGTCGTTGGTGGTCATGCCGTTGTCGGCAGCCCACAGCGCCAGATGCAGGCAGTCGGCCTGCAAGCCCTGCACCGAGAGAATGTGCCGGTATTGTCCGGCAGCCTGCCAGAAATCGCTGACCATCTCCGATGGGAAGGCTGCCGTTTTCTGCGCGCTTATCATTGCGTCATGCCGTGCAGTCAGTGCGGGGCTGATGTCCCACAGCTGCACGGCAGCCAGCAGTGCGGCCCAGACGGCGGCACGGGGCAGGCGTGTCAGCCCTGCAAAGGCAGCCAGCGTCAGCAGGTCGTACACAGGCCAGAACAGCCGCCCGCCGGAGCGAAAAACAGAAAACAGCTTGATGAGGGACGGCGGCAGCGGCAGAACGGCCAGCGTTGCCCCGTTGGCGGTAATGACATTGCTGACGGCAAAGCCGGTCAGCACACAGCAGACAAGGCAGAGCGCCCAGTGCCGCCGCACAGCGGCCAATATGTGCCGCCGCGCCGCTGCGAGTGTGATCGGCAGGGCCGCCAGCACACCAAGACCCAGATAGGCAAAGGCATCATAGTTGCCATCAATCTGATTCTGCGCAGGCAGCAGACGGCTGTAGAGAACACCGTTCACCCCCACGGGGTTCCACAGTGCGTTCAGGTTCATGGCAAAATAACCGTACAGCGCCTGCCCGCCGCTGGTGGCGGTGCCGTAGAAAAAGCCCAGCACCCAGCCCAGCAAGACAGTACAGGCCATATTGGCGCCGAGGAAAAGCGCCGGGCGCAGGTATTGCCGTTTTTGCACGGCGTATTCCAGCAGCAGCGCCAGCGTAATGGCGTAGGTCATGGGCAAAAAATAGGGGTGGATGCCCACGGCGATCACATTGAGGAAAAACAGCCCCGGCGCGGCGTACCGCCCCTGCCGCCGCAGCGAGAAATAGCAGTACAGCGCTGCCAAAACAAGCCACTGTGCGCCTAACGAGGTGTGTCGGAACGCGCGCTCGATCAGAATGGGGCTTGCTGCAAACAGCAGAGCACCGGCCAGCGGAGCTGCCGTCCCTGCCGCGAACAGGCCGCAGAGCAGTGCACCAAAGCCGCCCTGCAGCAAAAAGCAGAAAAATGTGAACCAGCCGAAATACTGAAAGGTACCGCCGCAGAGTGCGGCCAGCGGGCGGCAGAGCACCGCCAGCAGGGGGATAGAGTCGGTGTAGGCCACACTCACGCCGCTGGGGGCGTTGACAGCGGGGCTTACGCCCAGCGGCCAGCGCAGGGCGCTGTCGCGGTAAAATAGCCAACCGGCGTAATGCTGCTGAATATCCTTTTCAACATAGCCGCCGCGGCAGAAGGCATCGTTTGCCACATCCAGCGGCGCGCTGCCGTACACAAGCAAAAACACGGCGGCCCCCAGCAGGGCCCCCAGCACAAACAACTGCGTCTTGCGCGAGGATTGAATCTTTGACATGGCTTCGCCTTTCTGATGCAAAAAAGCCCAGACAGCCGTTGGACTGCCTGGACTTTGGTTCCATGCCGCTGACCGGGATCGAACCGGTACGGTATTGCTACCGAGGGATTTTAAGTCCCTTGCGTCTGCCAGTTCCGCCACAGCGGCATAATATGGTTATTGTAGCGCAAAAAGGCGGAAATGTCAATCTTCCCGCGGGGTGTTTTTGCACAAAAAGGGCAAGGGAGTATCCCGCTGTCCCCGAAGGCGAGAAATTTTCTGGCTGTGCAGATGGTTTCCGCTGAAAAAGCACAAAAAATTCAAATTCTTCCGCTTGTGCTTTTGGCTGCGATTTGCTATACTGATATGGTATGTTTGGACAGGTGCGCCCATTTTACAGTATGCGGGCGTTTTGGATAAGGAGAATTTAGTTGGAAAAGCTGACCTATACCCATAATGATGCCGCTGCCAAGGCGCTGGCATCATATTACGAGACCCCGCCGCTGGCCTATGTCCGCAGCTACGGCTGCCAGCAGAATGTCAATGACGGGGAAAAGATCAAGGGCGTTTTGCAGGATGTGGGCTACGGCCTGTGCGATACGGCTGAGCAGGCTGATCTGATCCTATTTAATACCTGCGCCGTGCGTGAGCATGCCGAGCAGCGCGTATTCGGCAATGTGGGTGCGCTCAAAAAGCTCAAGGAAGAAAACCCGCGGCTGATGATCGGCATCTGCGGCTGTATGGCCCAGCAGGAGCATATTGTGGAAAAGCTGCGCCAGAGCTACCCATATGTCGATCTGGTGTTCGGCGTGGACGGCATTGACCGCCTGCCCGCCATGCTGGCGGAGCGCATCCGCAAGGGTAAGCGCTATCTGGAAAAGCCCTCCGAGCGCAACGCCGTGGTCGAGGAGATGCCCATCCGCCGCGATTCCGGCTTCCGCGCATGGCTGCCCATCATGTATGGGTGCGATAACTTCTGCACCTACTGCATCGTGCCGTATGTCCGCGGGCGGGAGCGCAGCCGTGAGCCCGCCGCCATTCTGGCGGAGTTCAGGCAGCTGGTGGCGCAGGGCTACAAGGAGATCACCCTGCTGGGCCAGAATGTCAACAGCTACGGCAAGGGGCTGGAAAATCCCATTGACTTTGCCGATCTTTTGAATCTGCTGTGCGAGGTCCCCGGTGATTACCAGATCCGCTTTATGACAAGCCACCCGAAGGACGCCAGCCGCAAGCTGATCGACACGATCGCCGCGCAGGAGCATCTGTGCAAGCACATTCACCTGCCGGTGCAGTCCGGCTCTGACCGGCTGCTCAAGGAGATGAACCGCCATTATGATGTTGCGCAGTATATGGAGCTTATCCGCTACGCGAAGGAGAAAATTCCCGGCGTAACCTTCTCCAGCGACATCATTGTCGGCTTCCCCGGTGAGACCGAGGAGGATTTTGAAGCCACGCTGGAGCTTATCCGCAGGGTAGGCTACATGCAGCTGTTCACCTTTATCTACTCCAAGCGCACCGGCACCCCGGCGGCCAAGCTGCCGGACCCCACGACCCACGCCGAGAAGGCTGCCCGCATGGACCGCCTGCTGAAAACGCAGGAGGAGTTCGCCTTTGCGGCTACCGCCGCCATGGCAGGGCAGACCGTCCGTGTGCTGGTGGAGGCCGCCGGCCGCAACGAGGGAACCGTCAACGGCCGCCTCGATAACAACCTCGTCGTGGAGTTCACAGCCCCCGAGGCGCTTATTGGCCATTGGGCCATGGTGCGCATCACAGGCTCCCGCGCCGCCCTGCTGGTCGGTGAGCTTGCCGAGTAAACCGGTATCAAACCTACTATATATAATAAGGAGAATATCTACCATGGATTGCATTGATCTTTTTAAGAAAGCCGCCGCCGCCCTGCAGACCGACCCCCGCTATCTGGAGCTGGACGCTGCCCGCCGTGAGAATGACGCTGACGAGGAGCTGCAGCAGATGATCGGCGAATTCAACCTCGCCCGTCTGGACCTGAACAACGAGAGCGCCAAGCCCGAGACCGATGCGGCCCGCGTGGCCGAGCTGAACGAGCGTGTCAACAGCCTGTACAGCCAGATCATGGCCAGCGAGGGCATGGTCCGCTACAATACGGCCAAGAAGGAATGTGAGGAGATGGTCGGCCATATTGACGCCATCATCAACACTGCCATGAACGGCGGCGATCCGATGAGCGTCAAGGCACCCACCGGCGGCTGCACCGGCAGCTGTGCCAGCTGCGGCGGCTGCCACTAAAGCGTGAGGCGCGGGGCAGAGAGGCCGTAGGGGCGCATTCTATATGCGCCCGCAGCACTGTACGCAGCCGCATACCTTCCGGGCGGATATGGAATCCGCCCCTACAAGAACAACATACCAACTAGAATCAACAGGAGTGTGAAACATGGCCGAGCAAGCAGTATCGCCCATGATGCAGCAGTATTTTGAAATCAAAAAACAGCATCCGAACGAGATCCTGTTTTACCGCGTCGGAGACTTCTATGAGATGTTCTATGATGACGCCCTGACAGCCTCGCGCGAATTGGAGCTGACACTGACCGGCAAAAACTGCGGCAAGGAAGAGCGCGCCCCCATGTGCGGCGTGCCGTTCCACTCCTATGAAACCTATATGGCGCGCCTGATCGCCAAGGGCTACAAGGTCGCCATCTGTGAGCAGATGGAGGACCCGGCGCTGGCGAAGGGGCTTGTCAAGCGGGACATCATCCGCGTTGTCACCCCCGGCACTGTCATTGAGAGCAGCATGCTCTCGGAGGATAAAAACAACTATCTGGCAAGCATTTACTGCCGCCGCACCCGCGGACGCTGGCGCGCGGGCGTCTGCTTTGCCGATATATCGACAGGCGAGGCCTACGCCACGGAGTTGAACGCCGAGAAGATCGGCGGCGCGATCATCACCGAGCTTTGCCGGTACATGCCCAGCGAGATCCTGATCTGCCCGCCGATGCTCGACTTCAAGGATGTGACGACCTACATCAAGCAGCACACCCACGCTTTGGTGGAGCTGCGTGAGGACGCCTGCTTCAAAGACGCTGTCATGGAGTCCACGATGGCAGACCAGTTCGGCACGGACTGGCGCGAGACGCTGGGCTATGAGAAGGACGCCCTCGTGCCTTACGCCGTGGCCGCCTTGCTCAACTACCTGCACGAGACCCAGAAGCACGGTGTTGAGCGCATTAAGACCGTGCAGAACTATGCCGATGCCCAGTATATGAGGCTGTCCCCTGTGACACGCGCCAATCTGGAATTGACCGAGACGATGCGCGGCCGCGAAAAGCGCGGCACGCTGCTCTGGGTGCTGGATAAGACCGAAACCTCGATGGGCAAGCGGCTGCTGCGCTCTTGGATTGAGCAGCCGCTTGTCGATGCACAGGCCATCAATGCGCGGCTTTGCGCAGTGCAGGCGCTCTACACCGCCAACATGGCCCGCGCTGATTTAAAGGAGGCACTCGGCCATGTGTTCGACATCGAGCGCCTGACCACCCGCATCCTGTACGGCTCCGCCACCCCGCGTGAGGTCAAGGCACTGGGGGATACCTGCGCCATGCTGCCGCAGGTCAAGGCGCAGGCGGCCGCCTGCGGCGCACCGCTGCTTGTGCAGCTGGCTGACCAGATCGACCTGCTGGAGGATGTGCTGCAAAACATCCGCACGGCCCTTGTCGATGATCCCCCCGCGAATATGAAGGACGGCGGCGCCATCCGCGCGGGCTTCAACAGCGAGGTCGATGAGCTGCGCGACATCATGCACGGCGGCAAGGGGTACCTCTCCAATCTCGAGGCCCGCTACCGCGAGGAGACCGGCATCCCCAAGCTGAAGATCGGCTTCAACAAGGTGTTCGGCTATTATATTGAGGTCAGCCGCTCCTACACTGATTCTGTGCCGGACAGCTTTACCCGCAAACAGACCCTGACAACGGGGGAGCGCTACATCACACCGGAGCTCAAAGAACTGGAAAATAAGATTCTGGGTGCGAACGAGCGGCTGCTGGTGCTGGAGCATCAGCTTTTTGCCGATCTGCTGTCGGCGATTTCGGCTGAGGTCATCCGCATCCAGCGCACGGCATCGGCTGTGGCGCAGCTGGATGTGCTGGCCGGCTTTGCTGAGGCTGCCCTGCAGAACAACTATGTCATGCCCACCGTTGATGAGAGCGGCGTCATGGAGATCAGGGAGGGCCGCCACCCCGTCATTGAGCAGATGCTCAAGGGCAGCCTGTTTGTGCCCAACGATACGCTGCTCGATGAGCAAGAAAACCGGATGCTGCTCATCACCGGCCCCAACATGGCCGGTAAATCCACCTACATGCGCCAGAATGCCCTCATCGCGCTGATGGCGCAGATCGGCAGCTTTGTGCCTGCAGCCAGCGCCCGCATCGGTGTTGTCGATGCCATTTTTACCCGCGTGGGTGCATCGGATGATCTGGCTGCCGGGCAGTCGACCTTCATGGTCGAGATGACCGAGGTGGCCGAAATCCTGAAAAATGCCACGAAGGAGAGCCTTGTCATTCTTGATGAGATCGGACGCGGCACTTCGACCTTTGACGGCATGAGCATCGCCCGCAGTGTGGTAGAATTTATCTGCGAGAACATCGGCTGCAAAACGCTGTTCGCTACCCATTACCATGAGCTGACCAGCATGGAGCAGGACATTCCCGGTGTAAAGAACTATAATATCGCCGTCAAAAAACGGGGTGAGGACATCACCTTCCTGCGGCGCATCGTGGCGGGTCCCGCTGATGACAGCTACGGCATCGAGGTTGCAAAGCTGGCCGGTCTGCCCGGCAGCGTGACCCGGCGCGCCCATGCCGTGCTGCGCCAGCTGGAGGCCAGCGCCCCCGGCCGCAGCAGCACGATGCAGCTGGATTTTGAGACGGTGGAGGCCTATAATAACCCGAGCGTTCCGAGCGAGGTCGTCGATAAGCTGCACAAGGTGGACATTGAGACGCTGACCCCGCTGGAGGCGCTGAACTTCCTGTATGAACTGAAAAACACCCTTGACAAAGACTAAAGGCAGGTGAAAGCAATGGCGGAGATCCGCGTATTGGACAAGCATACGGCAGAGCTGATCGCAGCGGGCGAGGTCGTGGAGCGGCCGGCCTCTGTGGCAAAGGAGCTGCTGGAAAATGCCATTGATGCGGGCGCGACCCAAATCACGCTGTCCGCTGTCCGCGGCGGCATCCAACAGCTGCAGATCGTGGACAATGGCTCAGGCATTGAGGCTGAATATATCGACAAGGCGTTTATCCGCCATGCCACCAGCAAGATCGCCACGGCGGAGGATCTCGGGCATATCCACACACTGGGCTTCCGCGGCGAGGCACTGGCCTCGATCGCCAGCGTAGCCCGGGTTGAGGTGCTGACCAGAACAGAGGCCGATGAGTACGCCTGCTGCTACCGCATTGAGGGCGGCGAGCCGCTGGGCATCGAGCCGGGCGCGCGGCCGGTAGGCACGACGATCACGGTCAACGATCTGTTCTACAACACGCCCGCCCGGATGAAATTCCTCAAAAAGGACGCCAGCGAGGCTACCTTTGTGGCGGATACAGTGCTGCACACGGCGCTGTCCCACCCCGAGATCAGCTTTCGGTTCCTGCGGGACGGCAAGCAGCAGTATGTGACCCCCGGTGACGGGGATCTGCGCAGCGCTGTCTATGCCGTGCTGGGCCGTGAGTTTGCCCGTGACCTGCTGGCCGTGGACGGCGGGAGTGAATTGTACCATGTCACCGGTCTGGTCACGCCGCCCCGTGCCTGCCGCGCCAGCCGCGGGGCACAGCATTTCTTTGTGAACGGCCGCTATGTCAAAAACCGCACGATCATGGCCGCGCTGGAAAATGCCTACAAGGGCACAATGATGCAGGGCAAGTTCCCCGGTGCGGTCCTCATGCTGGAAATGCCGCCCGACATGGTGGATGTCAATGTTCACCCGGCTAAGACGGAAATCCGTTTTGCACGGGAGAGCGATGTCTTTAACGCAGTGTACCGCGCCGTGCGCGCCGCGCTTGCGACCCCCGGCAGCGGGGAGTGCCGCTTTGCGATGGGCCACACGGCCCCCGAGCCAGAGGAAAAAAAGCCTGCGGAGGTGCCGCAGCCGTCGGCGCGGCCAACCGCTGCCCCGCAGAAGAAAGGCGGCTTTACCACGCTTTCTGCGGCGGAGTATCGCGCAATGGCTGGTCTGACGGCCCCCGTGCCCGTCAGACCTCTGCCGGATGTTCTGGAGGCGCAGTCCCCGCGCCAGGCTTATGAGGCCGGCCCTGCGCCGAAACCGCTGGCACCTGCCGCGCCGGTGACGCCGGTGGCCGCTGGTACATCCATCCCCGTGCCGCAGCCGATGCCCTACACCGCCTTGACCGATGACACGGTGCTGGATGTGCTGCCCGATATGCCGGACGAAGCACCTGCCGAACCGGCGGCAATCCTAACGCTGACCCCGGCACAGGCGTCCAAACCTGACGGTGAAGAAAACGAGCCCCGCGCCCTGAGTGCCCTGCCGGATGCCGCTGTCCCTGAGCAGACAACACTGGCACCGCCGCCCCAAAGCGAGCCGCTGCGTCTTGTCGGTGAGGTGTTCAAGACCTACATCATTACGGAGCGCGGCGGAGAGCTTTGCCTGATCGACAAGCACGCCGCGCACGAGCGCATTTTGTTTGAGCAGCTTGCCAGAGACTACGGCAATGTGCCGTCCCAGATGCTGCTTGTGCCGGTGCAGGTCAACCTGACCGCTGCAGAAAAGCAGGCTGTGCTGCAGAACCTCGATCTGCTGACCGATGCGGGCATTGAGGCTGAGGACTTTGGCGGCTCGACCGTGGTTGTCCGTGCTGTGCCCGCCGATGTGGCGGTGGACGATGTCGAGGATATGCTTGTGGAGCTGGCCGCAAAGCTGGCGGACGGCGGCCGCGATGCCCTGCGGGAAAAAACCGAGTGGGTGCTGCATTCCATCGCCTGCCGTGCCGCCATCAAGGCGGGGGATCGCACCAACGCTGCCGAGATGCTGGTGCTGGCCCAGCACATCATGGACGGAACGGTCCCGCCGTTCTGCCCACATGGGCGGCCCTGTGTGCTGAAAATCACCCGGAAGGAGCTGGAAAAGCAGTTTGGCCGACTTGTCTGAACCCCGCGTTGTCGCTGTCGGCGGGCCGACAGCCAGCGGCAAGACCGCGCTGAGCGTGGCGCTGGCAAAGACCTTTGACGGCGAGATCATCAACGCCGATTCGATGCAGCTCTACAAAGGGCTGGACATAGGCACGGCAAAGCCGAGCCCGGAGGAGCAGCAGGGGATACCGCATCATCTGCTGGACTTCCTGCCGCCTGAAACAGCCTACAGTGTGGCGGATTTCACCGCTGCGGCGGATCCGCTGATCCGTGAGATATCGGGCCGCGGAAGGCTGCCCTTTGTGGTGGGCGGCACAGGGCTGTACATTACCAGCCTGCTGAACGGTATGAGCTTTGCCCCTGAAAAGACCGACCCCGCCATCCGCGCCCGGCTGCAGGCACAGGCCGATGCAGGAGACGGCGCGGCGCTGTATGCAAGGCTGCAGCAGATCGACCCCGACTACGCAGCGATTGTTCACCCGAATAACCTGCCCCGGGTCATCCGGGCGCTTGAACTGTATGAGTCCACCGGCCGCAGGATGAGTGCCGAGCGGGTGAATGCCCGCGCAGCCAGACCGCCCTACCGATCGCTGTGTCTATGCCTGACCTGCCGCGACCGTGCTGTGCTGTATGACCGCATCGGCCGGCGGGTCGATGCGATGATTGAAAACGGTGTGCTGGACGAGGCCCGCCGGGTGTATGAACACCGCGAGGCCTACCGCACAGCGGCACAGGCCATCGGCTACAAGGAGTTTTTTCCGTATTTTGCGGGGGAGCAGAGCCTTGCGGACTGCACCGAAAAGCTCAAGCAGGCCACCCGCAATTATGCCAAACGGCAGCTGACATGGTTCCGCCGCCAGAACGAGGCTGTCTGGCTGTATCTCGACGAAGAGGATGTCACAGCCCGTGCCTGCGCGCTGGTGCGTGAATTTTTGCAACAGTAACCGAAAGGAGCGTGTACAGTGAGAGAACGGCAGGACCGCCCGGCGGCCAAGAAATTTTTTCAGGCTGTCGGCCTGCTGGCGCTGGCGCTTGTCTCGGTTTATATCATTGTACAGTGCTTTGTCATCTTCCGCCAGTCCTACAAGACCGAGACAGCCATCCGATACACAATGGCCGAGAGCGTGCGCCTGAGCGGCGTTGTCGCGTTTGACTCGGTGGATGTGGCAGGCAGCGGCAATCTGGGGTATCTGGTGCAGGACGGTGAGCGCGTGACGAACGGCACCGTGGTCGCAGAGTGCTATACCAACGATGAGCAGGGCGTTCAGCGCGAACGGCTTGACCGGCTGGAGCGCACCATCACGCTGCTGACCAAGTCCCAGAACTCGACCGGCAGCGAGCTTTCCGTGCTGACCAACCAGACAAGGCAGTCCCTGTACAACCTGCTTGACAAGCTGGACACGGCCCAGTACGGCGGTATCTCCGAGGCAGAGGATGACTTTCTGCTCGCTCAGAACCGGCTGCAGATCAGCACCGGGCAGACGGCGGGCTTTACCCAGACCATCGCAGCCCTGCAGGAGGAGTATGACGGCCTGAAAAGCCAGCTTGACACCCTGCAGACGATCACGGCGGCAACGAACGGCTATTTCAGCAGTACGGTAGCCTCGCCGCTGATCCGGGCCGACCGGCAGGCGCTGGATGACGCTGACCCCGCCGCACTGCAGACCATGCTGCAGGAAGGCTTCCCGGCTGCTGACGCCGACCGCGCCGGGCAGATCACAACAGGCTTCAGTTGGAAATTCTACGCCGTCTGCGACCTCGATACCGCCGCCCGCTTTGAAAATGTCGGCACAGTGAAGATCAGCGTGCCCGGCAAGCAGAACACCCCGCTTTCGGCCACAGTTGAGGAGGTGCAGACTGACAAGGACGGCGGCATTGCCAAAATCGTGCTGCAATGCCAGACCATCAACGCCGATATTCTGGGCTTCGGTCTGGAAACCGTGCAGATCGACCTCAAGACCTACGAGGGCATCCGCATCGACAAGCAGGCGCTCCACATCGTGGACGGCCAGCGCGGCGTCTATGTCAAGTACGGCAACCTGCAGCGCTTTCTGCGGATCACGACCCTGTATGAGAACGACAGCTATATCCTGATCCCCGATAACGGCAAGATCGGCACCGATAACGAGGTACGGCTGTATGACGAGATCATCGTGCAGGGCACAAACCTGCAGGATGGCAAACTATTATAACGAAAATACGGGCTTTTGTATTGACAAGAGTACCAAAAAAGAAGATAATATTTAATGTATATCGCTGTAGCAGTGTACTGACCGTGAACAGTGCATATTTTTTAAAGGAGTTTTACGACCATGTCCATGTTTGACAGTTTGAAAAGTAAACTCGGTATCGATTCCGAAGCAGATTCCTATGTGGACGATACCGAAGACGAAATCTTCCCCGGCGGGCAGGGCGGCGCTGCGGCGCAGGGCTATACCCAGCAGGAGGTCAAGCAGCACAGCAATAAGGTCGTGAATATCAATGCAACGACCCAGCTGCAGGTCGTTCTGGTCAAGCCGGAACGCTTTGAGGATGCCTCCGCCATTGCGGATCAGCTCAACGCCAAGCATACGGTGGTGCTGAATCTCGAGTCCACCGGCAAGGAGATCTCCCGCCGCCTGATCGACTTTTTGTCCGGCGTGGCCTACGCCAACAACGGCCAGATCAAGCGTGTGGCGACCAGCACCTTCATCATCACGCCGTACAATGTCGATATTATGGGCGATTTGATTGGCGAGCTGGAGAATAACGGTGTATTCTTCTGATACAGCCGACACAATTCCGGCAGTCCGCGGCTTTGTGCCGCCCCAGAACGATGATGAGCGCCGTCTGATGCGCCGCGTTGAGGAACTGTGCCGCATCTGCGAAAGCCGCGGTATCCCGCGCTATACGGGCTTTCTCTCTGACCGGGAGCAGAGTCTGGCGCAGGCCGCCTGCAACAGGGCCGGGTGCGGCTGCATCCGCTTTTGGGGCGGGTTTGACGGCGCGGAGCGAAAAGTCCTCTGCATAGAGCCGCCCGAGGCATGGCAGGAGGAGCCGCTCGCGTATCTGCAGTTTACCGCCTGCGGCGATAAGCTGCCGACACACCGCGATTATCTCGGCTCGATCCTGGGTCTTGGGCTGGAGCGTGCCTGTGTGGGAGATCTTTTGGCAGACCCGGAAAAACCCGATACCTTTTACGCCGTTGTTCTGGCAGATAAGCAGGAATTTATCCGCACCGAGCTGACGAGCGCGGGACACTGCACCGTACACACCGAATGTGCCGATACGCTGCCCGCCCATCTTTTGGAAAATCGGGAGCGTGCCCTGCAGCAGGCCACTGTGCCGTCCCTGCGGGCCGATGCGGTGCTGGCTGTGATGCTGCATACCTCCCGCACCCGCGCGGCAGAATATATTGCTGCAGGCCGTGTGGAGATCAACCATCTGCCGCTGAAGGCCGCCCACGAGACCGCCTATGCCGAGGATATCTTCACGGTGCGGGGTGTGGGCCGCTTCAGGCTGGCGGCCATTGGCGGCAAAAGCCGCAAGGACCGCCTGTTTATATCCTTTTATCAATACTGAGCGCATGATCTGCCCGCGGAACGCCGCGGGCCGGGAATAACGGGGCGCAAAGCCCCGCATACAGGAGGAAAGTCATGATCTCATCTGAGGATGTCCGCCGCGTAACGTTTGAAAAAGCGTTTCAGGGCTATCGCCGCGACGATGTGGACGATTATCTCAAGCAGGTGGCCCAGAGCATGGATGAGCTGGCCGCCCAGAACGATGATCTCCAGAAAAAGCTGGTCGTGCTGGCCCAGCGCATCGACCAGTACCGTGCCGAGGAGGATACGCTGCGCACCACGATGATCAATGCCCAGCGTCTGGGTGAAAATGTCATCCGTGAGGCCAAGCAGAAGGCGGCCGAGATCATACGCACCGCCAATATCAAGGCTGAGGACCGCGAGCAGCGCTCCCGCGATGATGTCGAGCTGGCCAAGCAGGAGATCGTCACGCTGAAAAGCGAGGCTGACAGCTTCAAACGCTCGCTGATCGAGATGTACCGCAAGCATATCAACCTTATCAATAAGCTGCCTGATTACACCCCGCAGCCCGAGGATGCGCCGGTTCGCCCGGTCCAGCCTGCGGCCGAGCCTGTGCAGGCACCGATCCAGACGGCAGCCCCGGTTGAGCAGCCTGCCATGGCGGCGGAGCCTGTTTATACACCGCCCGCCACCCAGCCTGCGGCCGAGCCTGCCCCGGCACCGGTGCAGGAGACGGCGTACTATGAGGAGCCTGCCCCGCAGCCTGCAGCCGAGCCGCTGCGCCCTGCGGCGGAAAAGGTGGACACGGTGGAGTTTGCCATCGCGCCCCACCCCGAGGAGCCGGAGGAACCGGACCCGGTGCCCGAAATGGCAGCCCCGGCCATAGAGGAGACGCGCTTTCAGGATGTCTCCGGCCTGTATGATGAGCCGGAGACCAAGCCGGTGCGCCGTACCCGCAAGACGGGCACTGCGGCCAAACGCACCACCCGCAAAAAAGTAAGTGCCGAACCGCAGGAGGAGTTGAACTCCCCGGCGTTCGATAACTTTGAAGGCGTTGACTTTGACAGCTGACGCTGAAAGAATCCATAGAGGGCAGCCCCGCGCAATGTCAGCCCGGCGGGCGTTAAGCAGCGCTTCGGCAGTGCTTGACAGCAGGCGGGATTGCCGTCAATCCAAAAAATAGAGGAGAGTAGGAAACCTTGGCGCAGAACTACAACGACACCATTCATAAGATGCAGACCCCGTTTGAAATGCGGGCCGGCCTGCCGAAAAAAGAGCCCAAGATGCTCGAGGACTGGGAGAACAACCATGTCTATGAGCAGATGATCAAGAACAACGAGGGCAAGCCGCAGTACATCCTGCACGACGGCCCTCCGTATGCCAACGGCAACATCCACATGGGCACCGCGCTCAACAAGATCATCAAGGACATCATCATCCGCTATAAGAATATGACCGGCTTTGAGGCACCCTATGTGCCCGGCTACGATACCCACGGCCTGCCTATCGAGCTGAAGGCGCTGAGCTCTCTCGGCGATAAGAAGGCGGGTGTCTCCAAGCTTGAGCTGCGCAAGATCTGCAAGGAGTTCGCCACCGAGCATATTGATGTGATGAACTCCCAGTTCAAGCGTCTGGGCGTGCAGGGCGACTTTGAGAACCCCTACCTGACCCTGCGCCCCGAGTTTGAGGCCCGTCAGGTCGAAATCTTCGGCGAGATGGCCAAGAAGGGTTACATCTACAAGGGCATGAAGGCTGTTTACTGGTGCCCCGAGGATCGCACCGCGCTGGCCGAGGCAGAGATCGAGTATGCTGAGGACGAGTGCGATTCCATCTACGTCCGCTTTAAGCTGACCGATGACCCCAACGGTGTGCTGGCTAAGCACAATGTCCCGCTGGGCAAGGCATGGATCGTCATCTGGACGACGACCACTTGGACACTGCCCGCCAATGTGGCTACCTGCCTGAACCCCAGCCTTGAGTACGCCTTCGTCAAGATCGGCGATGCTTACCATATCATGGCCGCCGGTCTGGTCGAGTCCACGATGAAGGGCTGCCATATCGACGAGTATGAGGTTCTGCCGGAGACTGTTCTCGGCAGTGAGCTGGAACTGATGCAGTACCAGCATCCCTTCCTTGACCGCAAGGGTCTGGTCATTCTGGGCGACCATGTCACGCTGGAGGGCGGCACGGGCTGTGTCCATACCGCACCCGGCCACGGCGTGGAGGACTTTGAGGTCTGCGTGAACCACTATCCGCAGGTGCCTGTGGTTGTCCCCGTGGATGACGCCGGCCGTCTGACCGCCGAGGCAGGCGAGAAGTTCGCAGGCCTCAAGGTCTGGGATGCCAACAAGGTCATTCTGGAGCATATCAAGGAAAGCGGTCACCTGATGGGCGTACAGCACATCACCCACCAGTACCCGCATTGCTGGCGCTGCCACCACCCCATCATCTTCCGTGCGACCGAGCAGTGGTTCTGCTCCATCGACGCCTTCAAGGAGGATGTCTACAAGGCCATTGATAATGTGAAGTGGCAGCCCGCCTGGGGCCATGACCGCATGGCCGGTATGGTCCGCGACCGCAGCGACTGGTGCATCAGCCGCCAGCGCGTCTGGGGCGTGCCCATCCCGGTATTCTACTGCAAGAAGTGCGGCAAGTACCACATCACCGATGCCTCCATCAAGGCCGTCTCCGACCTGTTCCGCAAGGAGGGCAGCGATGCATGGTACAAGTATGATGCCAATGACATCATGCCTAAGACCGAGGTCTGCGAGTGCGGCGCCGCTGACTGGGAGAAGGACCCCGACATCATGGATGTCTGGTTCGACTCCGGCTCCACATGGAGCGCTGTCTGCCGCGAGCGTCCCGAGCTGCGCTGGCCCGTGGATATGTATATGGAGGGCGCCGACCAGTTCCGCGGCTGGTTCCAGTCCAGCCTGCTGACCTGCGTTGCCACTCAGGGCATTGCCCCCTACAAGGAGGTTCTGTGCCACGGCTGGGTCGTAGATGAGAAGGGCAAGCAGATGCACAAATCCGCCGGCAACGGTGTGGAGCCCAGCGAGATCATCCGTGATTACGGTGCCGACATCATCCGCCTGTGGGTCGCCTCCAGCGATTACACCGTTGATGTCCGCGCAGGTAAGGAGATCTTCCGCCAGCTGTCCGAGGCCTACCGCAAGATGCGCAATACTGCCCGCTTCATGCTGGGCAACATCAACGACTTTGATCCTGCCAAGGATATGGTTGCCGAGGATCAGCTGTTTGAGATCGACCGCTGGGCGCTGGAAGCCTGCAATAAGCTGACCGCCAACCTGCGCGATGCCTATGACCACTATGATTTCAGCCGCGCCTACCACGCACTGTACAATTTCTGCGTCATTGATATGTCCAACTTCTACATGGATGTCATCAAGGACCGCCTGTACTGCGCAGATGACCATGCGCGCCGCTGCGCACAGACTGCACTGTACCGCATTCTGGTGGACTTCACGAAGCTGCTGGCACCCATCCTCTGCTTTACCAGTCAGGAGATCTGGAGCTATGTGCCGAAGCTGCCCGGCATGAAGGACTATGTGGTCTTTGAGCAGATGCCCGAGGCCAAGGCCGCTGCCGATGATGCCTTTAACGCCAAGTGGGATCGCATCATGGCAATCCGCGATGATGTGAAGAAGGTTCTGGAGCAGGCTCGTGCCGATAAGGTTATCGGCTCTGCACTGGAGGCCGGTCTGACGCTGTACTGCAGCAAGGAGGTCTACGACTTCCTGAACGCCATCCCGATGGATGAGCTGGCCGACCTGTTCATCGTCTCCCATGTCGAGCTGGTCGAGGGTGAAGGCGGTGTCAAGGGTCTGGTTGAGGGTCTCGGCGTCAGCGCCGCCCACGCCGCCGGCAACAAGTGCCTGCGCTGCTGGAAGTATGACACCTCCGTTGGGGAGGATGGTCTCTGCCCGCGCTGCGCTAAGGTTCTGAAGCTGTAAATTTACTCTGCCGTCAGCGGTGCTTATACGCGTAAGCACCGCTGATTTTTTCGGATAAGGTGTTGTATGATTTCTGGTTTGTTTTCTCTGCTGGGGGCGGCCGTTCTGGTCGTGATCGACCAGCTTATCAAGCACTGGGCCACGGCGGCGCTGCTGCCGGTGGGCAATATGGATGTGCTGCCCGGCATTGTCGAGCTGCGCTACTGCCTGAATGACGGTATGGCATTCTCGATGCTGGCCGGTAAGCAGACGCTGCTTATCGGCATGACCTCGGTCATGCTGGTGGTGGTGGCCGCCATGCTGTTTACCCGCAAAATGCCTGTGTGGGAGCGCATCTCCTGGACGCTGATCCTCGGCGGCGGTGTGGGCAACCTCATCGACCGGGTACTCAACGGCGTGGTGGTGGACTACATCAATGTGCTGTTCATGCACTTTGCTATCTTCAATTTTGCGGATATCTGCGTCTGTGTGGGTGTCGGCCTGCTGATGCTGGTCGTGCTGCTGGACTCCTTCAAGAAGGAGGAGACCGCAAAGCAAAAGGCGGATGACGATGGAGCTGCTTGAGCTTGCCGCCGTCCCCGGCGACAGCGGCCGGCTGGATGCGTGGCTGGCCGCGCAGTGCCCGACACTCTCCCGCAGTGCGCTGCAGGGGCTGATCGAGCAGGGGCTTGTCACCCGGGACGGCGCGCCTGTCAACAAAAAAGAGAAGGTGGCCCCCGGGGCTGTCTACCGTGTGGCGCTGCCCGACCCGCAGCCCATCGAGGCGCAGCCCCAGAATATTCCGCTCGATATTGTGTACGAGGATGATGACCTGCTGGTGGTCAACAAGCCGAAGGGCATGGTGGTTCACCCGGCCCCCGGCAACCCGGACGGCACTCTCGTCAATGCATTGCTTTACCACTGTGCCGGGCAGCTGTCCGGCATCGGCGGCGCGATCCGCCCCGGCATCGTACACCGCATCGATAAGGATACCAGCGGTCTGCTGGTGGTGGCCAAAAACGATGCGGCGCATCAGGCGCTCAGCGCCCAGATGAGCGTACACAGCATCCACCGTGTTTACCATGCGGTGGTCTACGGCAACCTCAGGGAGGACGAAGGCTTTGTGGAGCGGTGGATCGGCCGCGATCCGCATGACCGCAAAAAGATGGCCGTGCTGGCAGAAAACGCTGCCGGGGCGCGGTATGCCTATACAGGCTGGCGTGTGCAGGAGCGGTACGGCAACTTTACCTACATAGCCTGCAAGCTAAAGACAGGGCGCACCCACCAGATCCGGGTACATATGGCATCCACAGGGCACCCGCTGGCGGGGGATGCTGTCTACGGTCCGAAAAACTGCATCAAATCGCTGAACGGCCAATGCCTGCACGCTAAGGAGCTGGGCTTTGTACACCCGAAAACAGGGGAGTGGATGCAGTTTGATTCCCCGCTGCCGCCCTATTTTACTGATTTTCTGACACGGTTAAGAAAGGAACATCGCGCATGAAACCACCCCTCGGCGATACCCTTGTGATCTGTGACATGGATAATACGCTGCTGACGGCCAAGGAGGGGATCCCTGCCTGCAACCGTGCTGTCATCCGGCTGTACACCAGCCTGGGCGGACTGTTTACGGTGGCTACCGGCCGCCCGCCGGAGTCGATCCGTGCAGCGCTGGGGGATATCCGCCTGTCCCTGCCGGCAATCTCCTGCAATGGGGCACTGCTGTATGATTTTTCCACCGAGTCAGTGCTGCATCGCGCAACCCTGAACCGTGAGCAGGCCACCACCGCCATTCTGGACATTCTGAACAAGTTTCCCCGCATGGGGGTTGAGGTCATGGCCGGAAACGGCGAGATGTATGTCATCCATGCCAACGAAGTTACCCACGCCCATCAGGTGGACGAGCATCTGGGCAGCATCGCCTGCCCGGTCGAGTCGGTGCCCGATGGCTGGATCAAGGTCGTGTTTGCCTCCGACCCGGAGAGCATCCGCAAGCTGGGGCAGTACGCCAAGACGAAATACTATGGCCGGGATAACTATTTCCTTGCCACCAACAGCATCTATCTTGAGATCATGCCCAGCGGCGTAAGCAAGGCCAGCGGTCTGCACGACCTCTGCGCACTGATGAGCAAGTCCATGAAGAACACTGTCTTTATCGGTGACTACTATAACGATCTTGAGCTGATGCGGGAGGCTGGTTACGCGGTTGCGGTGGCCAATGCCCCGGCAGAGGTCAAGGCAGCCGCCGACCATGTAACGACCTGCACCTGCGCAGAGGGCGCGGTGGGTGAATATCTGTACAGCCTGATCGGCAAAACCGAGGGCTGACCAAAGAGGGTTTGACGATGAAAGTCAGCGAACTGATGGACCCTAAGGGCGTTCTGCTCCATGCAAAGATCGACAACTCTGCCGATGCATTGGGTATTCTGGTGGAGCTGCAGGAGGGCATCGGCGTTATTACCAACGGCAATGCCTATTATAATGCCGTCAGCTACCGGGAGACCTTCGGCGGTACAACGGCCATCGGCGGCGGCATCGCGCTGCCGCATGCCGGCAACGCCGGTGTGTCGGCGCCGGGCATATCGGCCCTGCTTTTGCGCCACGGTGTGGATTGGGGGGCCCCGGACGGGGAACCGGTAGACCTTGTGTTTATGATCGCCGTTCCGCCGCGCTGCGAAAGCCTGCACCTACAGATTCTGGCACGGCTGGTGAATTTGCTCAGCCGCAGTGATCTGGTTGAGGCGCTGCACAACGCAAGCAACCCCCAGCGCTTTGTCGAGCTGATTGCCAAGGCGGAAAACGCCTGCTTTGCAGACTGAAATCTGATTTGCCCCAGCTTGTGTATAAGCTGGGGCGTTTTGTTTACATCCGCCCGCCGTACCTGCCGCAAACGGTGCGGGCGCATATGGAATGCGTTCCTGCAAGGCGTTCGTTAATTTGACTAAAAAATACTTTTGAGAGAGCAGAGTATTATACGAATTTACACTTGCTTTAAAGCACTAAAGCGTGCTATACTTTAAAGCACTAAACCGACTGCGCTTGAGGGACCTGCCTGATGGCAGGTGTACACCTGAAGAAAAAAGGTGCGCAGCGGGTACTATTGGAGGAATTTACATGAAAAAAGCAGTTTCCCTTATGATGGCTGCCGCCATGACCATGGGTCTGGCTGCCTGCGGTGCTACCGCGTCCACCGACACCGCCGCACCCGCCGCTGATGCCACTTCCACGGCCGATACCGCTTCCGGCACGGAGGCTGCCGCGGACAGCAAGGTTTACCGTGTGGGCATCTGCCAGCTGGTCCAGCATGAGGCACTGGATGCCGCAACGCAGGGCTTCAAGGATGCACTTGTAGAGGCGCTGGGCGAGGGCAATGTGAAGTTTGATGAGCAGAACGCCTCCGGTGATTCTGCCAACTGCGCCACCATTGTGAACGGCTTCGTTTCCTCCAATGTGGATCTGATTCTGGCCAATGCGACCGCCCCGCTGCAGGCGGCTGCACAGGCAACTGCCGATATTCCCGTTTTGGGCACCTCGGTCACGGACTATGCGACCGCGCTGGACATCAGCGACTGGACCGGCACGGTAGGCGGCAACATCTCCGGTACCTCCGATCTGGCCCCGCTGGATCAGCAGGCGGCCATGATTCAGGAGCTTTTCCCGGACGCCAAGACGGTCGGCCTGCTCTACTGCAGCGCCGAGCCGAACTCGGTTTACCAGTGCGATGTCATTGAGGGCTATCTGAAGGAGGAGGGCTACACCGTTACCCGCTACGCCTTCACCGACACGAACGATGTCACCTCGGTGGCACAGACGGCTGCCGACAACTCCGATGTCATCTACATCCCCACCGACAACACCGCTGCCTCCAACACCGAGGCAATCGCCAATGTGGTTCTGCCGGCCAAGGTTCCCGTTGTGGCTGGCGAGGAGGGCATCTGCAACGGCTGCGGCGTTGCCACGCTGTCCATCAGCTACTATGATCTGGGCCATGCCACCGGTGAGATGGCCGCCAAGATTCTGGCCAAGGGTGGCGATATTTCTACCATGCCTGTAGAGTACGCACCCAATGTTACCAAGAAATACAACGCCGCCAACTGCGAGGCACTGGGCATCACCCCGCCGGACGGCTATGAGGCCATTGGCTGATAGAACGGCAGCTGTTTAACCACCATCATAACAGCGAGGAAGGGGAGGTAAACTCTCTTTCCCCGCTGTTTTGGTGCTTATAAAAATTCTGGAGGATGTTTTTATGGATTTCCTGACCTCCCTGTTGAACTCAATGCCCGGTGCCGCAGCGCAGGGACTGATTTGGGGCATTATGGCCATCGGCGTTTATCTTACCTACCGCATTCTGGATGTGGCGGATCTGACTGTTGACGGCTCTCTCGGTACCGGCGGCGCGGTCTGCGTTGTGCTGGTGCTGAACGGTGTGCCGGTGGGGGCTGCCCTTGTGGCCGCCACGCTGGCCGGTATGCTGGCGGGCCTTGTCACGGGCCTGTTCCACACGGCCTGCGGCATCCCCGCAATTCTGGCCGGTATCCTGACCCAGCTGGCGCTCTATTCGGTCAACCTGCGCATCATGGGTACAGGCACGGGCGGCGGCAAGGCTAACCTGCCCATCAGCGTGGATAAATATGGTCTGCTGGTTTCGGCCCGGTATGTCCGTGCGCTGGCACTCAACAATCCTATTATCGTGCTGCTTATCTCCTGCGCAATCCTCATCGGCGTGCTGTACTGGTTCTTCGGCACAGAGCTTGGCTGCGCACTGCGCGCAACCGGTGCCAACCAGCACATGGCCCGTGCGCAGGGCATCAACACCAATGTGGCCATCGTTCTGGGTCTGATGATCTCCAACGGCCTTGTGGCGCTGTCTGGCGGTCTGCTGGCGCAGTATCAGGGCTTCTCTGACATCAACATGGGCCGCGGTGCCATCGTCATCGGTCTGGCGGCAGTCATCATCGGTGAGGTCGTGTTCGGCAAGATCTTCCGCAACTTTGCACTGAAGCTGACGGCCTCCGTCATCGGTGCCATCATCTACTACATCGTCATGAACTTTGTGCTGCGCATGGGCCTGTCCACCGACGACCTGAAGCTGTTGACGGCGCTTGTTGTGGCGGTGTTCCTGACCATCCCGTATTGGAAGGGCAAATACTTTACCAAGGTACCCGTGAAAAAGGGAGGCAAGGACAATGCTTGAGATCAAAAATGTATATAAGACCTTCAATGCGGGCACCGTCAACGAGAAGGTGGCCCTCAAGGGGCTGGATCTGACGCTGGAGGACGGCGACTTTGTGACGGTCATCGGCGGCAACGGCGCAGGCAAGTCCACGATGCTGAACGCCGTGGCCGGTGTCTGGCCGGTGGATATGGGCAAGATCCTTATTGATGGGCAGGATGTGACACGCCTTTCGGAGCATCAGCGTGCCAAATACATCGGCCGTGTGTTTCAGGACCCGATGATGGGCACGGCGGCTACCATGCAGATCGATGAGAATCTCGCGCTGGCGGCCCGCCGCGGCCTGCCCCGCACGCTGAAGGTCGGCATCACGAAGAAGGAGCATGACACCTACTATGAGCTGCTCAAGACGCTCGATCTGGGGCTGGAGGAGCGCATGACCAGCAAGGTGGGCCTGCTGTCAGGCGGTCAGCGTCAGGCGGTCACGCTGCTGATGGCTACGCTAAAAAAGCCCAAGCTGCTGCTGCTCGATGAGCACACGGCCGCACTGGACCCCAAGACGGCCGCCAAGGTGCTGACTCTCTCGGAGAAAATCGTTGAGGAAAACCATCTCACAACGCTGATGATCACCCATAACATGAAGGATGCCATCAAGTACGGCAACCGCCTGATCATGATGTATGAGGGACACATCATCTACGATGTGCGCGGTGAGGAAAAGAAAAATCTGCAGGTCAGCGATCTGCTCAAGCGGTTTGAGCAGGTGAGCGATGGCGAGTTTGCAAACGATCGTATGCTGCTTTCTTAAGGCGGCGCTGTACGGCCCCCGCCGGGGCGGCGGTTGGAATTGCGCAATAGTGCCCTGCTGTTTTAGCCCGGGATGTATCCCGGGCTTTTTGTGTACAGGCACTGCCGCATAGGTTTGGCTGCTGCGGCAGGAAAAATAGTACGGTAATGGCTGTAATAAAATTGTAATCCGTGACAATTTTTTGAAAAGCATGTTCAAAACGCCGTAAATATGGTATAATCTTTAACATGTATACTAGGTGGGATATGGCCTTTCGGTCTCCCGTTTTCAATAAGGCAGTACCGTATAATCCCTGTGCCGCTGCAGTGGGCGGTGCTGCCATACATAAGGAGGATACCATTTCCTATGAGCCGCGAACCGTATGAAGGAAAGAAGGGCTTCAGCCCTGCACAGCGCAAGGCCTGTGTTGTGCTGGCGCTCTGTGCGCTGGCAATCGTTTTGAGTATTCTGGCAGCGTGGGTGCTGCCTGCCAAGCTGGGGCTTTTCGCCGGTGGTGCAGGCGCCTATGATAAGGATGCCTATCCGCTGGACACATCGCTGGAGGCTGTGCTGCCGCAGGCCGCTGCGGACGATGCCTACATCACAGCCAGCGTCTTTGCCGGTGACCAGTACGCCGTCACCCTGCAGAAGGACGGCCGCATCACGCTGAATCAGTTTGTCGGGCAGGAGGGGCTCAAGACCTCCAAGGCACTCTCGACCTCCTGCGTCAACTTTGCATCGGATTCCAGCAATTATACGATCCCGCAGGCAATTCCCAAGATGAAGGCCCGTCGCGTTTTTGTGCAGCTTGGTGCCAACGATGTCGATGGCTCAGTCAGCGTGGATTCCTTTATTGTAGATTACAAGCAGTTCCTGCAGAGCATCCGCTCTGCCTATTCCTACTGCGACATCATCGCGGTGGGCATCCCGCCCGTCACGGAGGACAGCACCAACGCCGCTGCGACCCAGACGATCATCGACCAGTTCAATCAGGCTATCGCCGTGGCCTGCAATGATCTGGGCTGCAAGTATCTGAACAGCGCCGAGGCGCTGAAAAACAGCCGGGGCTATGCCGAAAGCAGCTACTTTGAGGCCAACGGCTACAGTGCCTCCGGTGCGCGCGCCTTGCTGGAATACGCAAAGTCCCACGCCTACAATACGATGGACAGCCGCCCGGATACCAGCGACATTCCGCAGCGCGCCTCCCAGTCCAGCGGCTCCGGCAGTACGCCGCTGCCCACCGCAACGCCGACAAAGTTCACCGCCAGCTATGAGGTTGAGGACAGCGGCAAGGGCACCCTGACCGGCAACGGCCAGACCGGTGTATCGAGTGTTGAAATTCAGGCGGAGAGCGGCACCAGCGTCAATGTCACGGCAGTGGCTGCAGACGGCTTTGTCTTTTATAAGTGGAGTGACGGCGTTACGACCGCCACCCGTTACGACAACATCACCAAGGATATCTCCGTCAAGGCTATGTTCAACGATGCCCGCGTGGAGCTGACGCTTGACAAGGGCGATACGGCCATGAAGAAGGGCGAAAGCCTGACCGTGAACGCAACGGTCAAGCTTGGCAGCAAGGCGTATGACGCCACGAATGTGCAGTGGTCCATCAACGATGAGATGGAGAAGAACGGCAGCAGCCTGACCTTTACCCCGGATGCCGCCGGTACCTATGTCATCAAGGCCGGTATTGAGATTAACGGCACCTTCTCGACTGCACAGCTGACGGTCACGGTGGCAGCCGATGCCACGACGGTGAACATCAGCGGCAGCAATACCCTGACTGTTGGCCAGAGCACGACCCTGACCGCCACCATCGGCAATGGAAGCGGGGAGACTGTCTGGGGCTGCGAGGAGACCTCCTGGCGCGCCTCGGGTGAGCAGGTGACCTTTACGGCGAATGAGGCCGGCACCTACCGCATCCATGCCGCAAATAACGGCACTGACAGTGTGTTTGTCGTGACAGTTAACCCGGCGCCCACGCAGGCCCCCACACCCACGCCCACGCCCACACCCACACCCACACCCACGCCCACGCCCACGCAGCCTCCTGAAAACTAGTCCGATGAATAAAACCGGAGGCCACGCCGCCCCCTGACAGAGGTAAGACTATGGCAATTTACACTTGTGTCCTGCTGGACATCGACAATACACTTCTTGACTTTGATGCCGCAGAGCATCAGGCCCTGACCGACATGCTGGCAGAGTATGAGCTGCCCCACGATGAGAACGCCTGCGCCGTCTACCATCAGATAAACCGGGAGCTGTGGGACGCACTGGCCAAGGGGCAGATGAACAAGCAAAAGCTGTTTCAGGTGCGGTTCGGCCGCTTTATGCAGGCTATGCAGCTGCCGGATAACGGCAAGAGCAAGGCCATGAACGACCGCTATGAGGAACTGCTCTCCACCCACGCTGACCTGCTGCCCGGCGCGCTGACCGCGCTGGAGGAGCTGAGCGAGGTGGCAACGCTTGCCATCGTCTCCAACGGTTCTGCTGCCGTGCAGGAGCCCCGCATTGCTGCCTCCGGCATCGACCGCTATATGGATGGCATTTATATCTCTGAAAAAATCGGCGCAGCCAAGCCCAGTGCCAAGCTGTTTGAGCATGCCCTGCGTGATCTGGGCATCACGAACCGCAGCCGTGTGCTGATGGTGGGGGATGACCTGCTTGCCGACATCAAGGGCGGCATCAACGCCGGGGTGGACACCTGCTGGTTCAACCCCCGGAATGTCGAGAATAAGACCGACATCGCGCCGAAATTCACGGTTGGCTCTTATGAGGAGCTGTACCGTATCGTGATGGAGCCGGAGGAACTGGAAAATCTGGGCGTGCGCAACCGCCGCCACAGCAACGAAGCCCTGCTGTAAGCAAGCACAGGGCATACTGCCGCTGCCCGTATATAAGGCGGCGGCATCATTTTGGAATTAAGGATGTACCGCTATGTTGTTGGAACTTCAAAATTTGGGCAAGAGCTTCGGCGAACACGAGGTACTGCACGATGTGACAGCCGGGGTGGAGCGCGGCGACCGCATCGGCATTATCGGCGCCAACGGCACCGGCAAGACAACGCTCCTGCGCATCCTGTGCGGCGAGAGCCTGCCTGATGCGGGGGATGCGGCGTTCGGCACCGGCGTGACCACCGGCTATCTGGAGCAGAATGCCAGACTGGACCCCGCGCTTGATGTTTATGCCACGATGAAGCTGGTGTTCACCCCGGCATTGGATGCCATGCAGCAGATGGAAGGTCTGCAAAAGCAGCTGGCTGCCGATCCCCATAATGCAGAGCTGACCGACAAGATCGCGCACTGCACCGCTGTGGTGGATGCGATGGATGCCTACAATATGGATACCCAGATCAAAAAGGTGCTGAACGGCATGGGATTTCCGGCCGACACATGGTCAAAGGCAGCGGGTGTACTCTCCGGCGGTGAGCAGACCCGCCTGCGTCTGGCCCGCCTGCTGCTGGAGCGGCCTGATCTGCTGATTTTGGACGAACCCACGAACCATCTCGATCTCGAAACGATGGAGTGGCTGGAAAATTACCTGAAGGCCTACCGCGGCGCGGTGCTGGTTGTCAGCCACGACCGCTATTTTCTGGATGCCGTCTGCACCCGCATCTGGGAGCTGCGCGGCAAGAGCATCAAGACCTACCGCGGCAACTACTCAGCCTATCTGCCTCAGCGCGAGGCCGCCGATGAGCGCCAGCAAAAGCTGCACGATGCCGCCGTGGAGAAGGCAGCCAAGCTGCAGGATTATGTGGACCGCAATCTCGTGCGCGCCTCCACCACCAAAATGGCGCAGAGCCGCCGCAGGCAGCTTGAAAAGCTGGAAATCGTCGAGGCACCCACTGCGGAGGCGTGGGAGCTGAACTTCCGCTATGAGTATGACATTGAGCCGTATGATGAGCTGGTCATCATGAAAAACCTGAGCGTTCACATCGGGGAGCGCACCCTCATTGATGCGCTGGACTATGTGGTCCACCGCGGGGATAAGCTTGTCATTGCCGGCCCCAACGGCGCGGGCAAATCAACGCTTTTGCAGGTGCTGGACGGCAAGCGCCGCCCCTCCGGCGGTATGGTGCGGCTGGGCAGCGGCGCCAAGCCGGGCATCTTCACCCAGCAGCAGGCCCGCCGGGCAGGCCGCGTCATAGATGCCATCTGGAACCAGTATCCCCGCTTTACGGAGCTGGAGGTGCGCAGCCATCTGGCACGGTTCGGCTACCGCGGCGAGGAGGTATTCAAGGACTGTGCCTCTCTCTCCGGCGGCGAGCTGGCCCGCCTGCGCTTTGCCGAGCTGGCGCTCGAGCGGCCGAACCTGATGTTCCTCGATGAGCCTACGAACCATCTGGACATCTATATGCGGGAGAGCCTGACTCAGGCGCTGGCGGCCTACACAGGCACGCTGCTGCTTGTCACCCATGACCGCTACCTTATGCAGACGCTGGACTGCCCGATCATGTACCTTGAAAACGGCAGCGCGACATTTTACCAGAACTTTGCCGCACTGCAGAACCGCGAGGCCGGCAGAGGGGCGAAGGCACAGGAAACGCAGCAGAAGGCGGAGGACAGTGCCAAAAAGCAGGGCTACGGCAAGGAGCAGCGCAAGCGCCGCGCCGAGGTGCGCGCCCGCCTGAAAAAGGTCGAGACCGAGATCGAGGAGCTGGGAGCGCACATCGTAGAGCTGGAAAACGAGATCAACGACCCTGAGGTGCTGCGCGATCATCTGCTGCTGCGGGATAAATGCGATGAGCTGGACGATACAAGGTTCCATCAGCAGGAACTGTATGAGGAATGGGAAAAGCTGGCAGAGGAGCAGGAGCGCTTCGAAAACGAGGGGGAATAAGCTTTTACCGTTCTGTAACTTGTATTCCGACGAAAAAGCGTTATACTATAGGTTTAGCAAGAATAGTCGGAAGAGTGTAGGAAAAGTATATAAGGCGGGTTGAACACATTGCAGACCACCATTATCGTAGCAACGCATAAACCGTACTGGGTGCCGGAGGACCCGATGTATCTTCCGGTACAGATGGGCCATGCCATCCACCCGGCCATCGGCTATATCGGCGATGATACCGGCGAAAATATCTCGGAGCGCAACGCAAATTTCTGTGAGCTGACGGGCCTGTACTGGGCAGCGCACAACATTGATTCCGACTATATCGGTATCGTGCATTACCGCCGTTATTTTGCCAGCCGGAAAAAGAGCCGCTTTGCGCCCAAGAAGGATCGCGTCATCAGCCATGAGGAACTTTGCTCCATTTTGGCCACCACCAATGTAGTGCTGCCGCGAGAGCGCCATTACTTCATTGAAACAAACTATACCCAGTATATCCACGCCCACCACAAGCGGGATCTCACGGCGACCCGCGCCATCATTGCGCGCAAATGCCCGGAGTATCTGCCCGCCTATGATATGTATATGTCCAAGACACACGGCCACCACTTCAACATGTTCGTCATGAAGAAGGAACTGCTGCGGCATTACTGCACATGGCTGTTCGATATCCTGTTTGATCTTGAGCGGGAGCTGGACATGACCGGTTATACGGTGAATGACCGCCGTGTGTTCGGCTTTGTGAGTGAGCGCCTGCTGGACGCATGGCTCATTACCAACAACATCAGCTTTGAGGAGTTGGATATCGTCTATATGGAGCATCAGAACTGGCTGCACAAGGGCACGGCCTTCCTCAAGCGCAAATTATTCCCGAAAAAAGATGATTGATGCAAGAGATGTCACGGCGGTGGTCGTGACCTACAACCGTCTGCCGCTGCTGCGCCGGTGTCTGGCCGCTCTGCAGGCTCAAACTGTGCAGGGGCTGCGGGTGCTGGTGGTGGACAATGCCTCCGCCGATGGCACGGCGGAGTATCTGAAAACGCTCGCCATGCCGGGTCTTGTCTGCCGTATCCTCACAGAAAATCTTGGCGGTGCGGGCGGCTTTGCCTACGGTATGCAGGCTGCGGCGGAGTTGGGCTGCAAGGCGGTCTGGCTTATGGACGATGACACCCTCCCCGAGCCGCAGGCGCTGGAAGCGCTGCTGGCAGCCGATGCAGCCTTGGACGGGGCATACGGCTGGCTGTCAAGCCGGGCTTTGGCCCCGGATGGCAGCGACCAGCCGATGAACCTGCAGCGCAAAACGATGTACCGCGACATAGACGGCTTTGACGGAAAAGAGATACCGGCTGTGATGGCCAGCTTTGTGTCGTTGTTTTTGCGCATGGATACCGTGCGGCAGTTCGGTCTGCCCATTGCGGAGTTTTTTATCTGGTCAGATGACTGGGAATATACCCGCCGTATCTCGCGCTGCAAGCCCTGCCGGGTTATTCCGGCCAGCCGGGTCGTGCATGCCATGCAGAACCCGGGCGTTGTGAACATTGCCCGGGATGTACCGGAGCGCTGGGGGCGCTACCGCTATTTTTACCGCAACGATGTCGTGCTGTACCGCCGCGAGGGGGCTGCAGGTTGGCTGTGGTTGCTGGCAAAGGACGCATGGCATACCGTGCAGGTGCTGCGCGACAGCCGGGGCCGCCGCGCCGAGCGCATCGGCATTATCTGGAAAGGCTTTGCTGCGGGGGTGAAATTCCACCCGCAGACACCCTATCTGCCATGAATCTGACTGAATTGATCTGCCGCAGGGCTGCCCGCGCCGATGCGGTGGCGTTTGATGTGTTTGATACCCTCATCAAGAGGGATACCGCAACCCCTACGGACCTGTTCCGTCTGCGGGGAGAGGCTTTCTATACGGCCCGCATCGAGGCCGAGCGCGAAGCACGCGCGGTCAAGGGCGGGGAGGTGACGCTGGCGGAGATCTACGCCCGGCCCTGCCTTGCGGGCTATGACCCGGCACAGGAGTGTGCCGCCGAGCTGGCCGCCTGCGTGCCGTACCGACCGGTGCTGGATGCAGTGCAGCAACTGCGCCGGCAGGGCAAAAAGCTCTACTATATTTCAGACATGTACCTGCCGCAGGCGCAGGTTGATGCGATGCTGCGCCGCTGCGGCTACCCCGCCTTTGACGGCGGTCTTGTGTCCAGCACCTATGGTGTGCAGAAGCGAAGCGGAAAGCTGTTCCGGCAGTTTCTGCATGAGACAGAGCTGGACGCAAGACGGGTGCTATTTATCGGGGACAGCTGGCGGGCGGATGTGGCCGGTGCGGCGCTGGCCGGTATTCCGGCCTGGCATCTGCCGACGCCGCCGCAGCCTGCGGATGCCGTGGCCGCCTTTGCGGAAAACCGTCTGCCCGCGCTGCAGCCGGGCGGGCAGGCACTGGGCTTTTCAGTGCTTGGGCCGCTTGCCGTGGCGTTTTGTCACTGGCTGCATGACCGGCGGGCCGCACGCCCGGCCGCAGGGCTTTATTTCCTTGCGCGGGATATGTATCTGATGCGGGAGGTCTACGGCCTGCTTTACCCCGAGGAAAAGACAGAGTATCTGCAGGTTTCCCGCCGCAGTCTGGCCCCGGCGTTTCTGGCAGAGGGGGAGTATGCGTGCGTGCTGGCGGCGCTGCCGCGCCAACGGCTGACCGGCGCGCAGCTTGCCGCGTACTGCGGCACTGTCTGCCCGGAAGGTGAGGCGGAAAGCGTTTTCGACCTCAAGACGCCGGACACAAAAGCACTGTATGCGTTTTTGGCAAAGCTGCCGCGCCCCGAAACGGCCGATGCAGTCACGGGTTACCTGCAGAGCAGGCCGCTGCGGACGGGGGATATCCTTGTGGACATCGGCAGCGGCGGCACGACCCAGCTGCTGCTGGAAAAGCTGCTTGGGACGGAGCTGCATGGGATGCAGCTTTCGGCGGATGACCGGCTGCGCAGCCGGTTCAGCGCGGCGCGCACCGAGGTGTTTCTCTTTGACGGTGCCCCGGCACCGCGCATCTACTGGGCAGGGCAGCCCCTTTTGGAACGCCTGCTCTCGCAGGATGTCGGGGCGACCCTCAGCTACACGAAAACGCCTGAGGGCTTTCGCGTGAATACCGCTATCCAGCCGGCTGAGCCGTTAGTAGCAGAGCTGCAGCGCGGTGTGCTGTATTTTGCGCAAGAATGGCAGAAAAGCGTGCTGAACGGGCAGGCAATAGAGCCGCAGCGCGCAATCGCTCCGTTTTTGCGATTGGTGGAAAGCCCTACTGCTTTACAGGCAAAGCTGCTCGGGGACTTGACTGTTGAGGACGGCGGCATCTACCCGCTGGCAGCACCCCGCAGCGTGGGGTATTACCTGATCCACCCTGCAGCCGCCGGGCGCGACCTTGGCACGGCGCGGTGGAAGATCGGCTTTTTAAAGCGGCTGGCTCCGTTGCCGCTGCCCTACGGGAAAATCTATCAGAAGCTCAAAAAATAACTGCGAAGGGAGGGCAGCGTCATGGCAAAACTCAGTGTGATCGTCCCGGCGTACAACGCCGAGACAACGCTGCGCACCGCAGTCGAGTCGATCCTTTCGCAGCAGGTGCCGGGGCTGGAGATCATCATCGTCAACGATGGCTCCACGGATGCAACGGACAAAATATGCCATGCGCTGGCCAGCCAAAACCAGTGCATCCATGTCATAACCCAAAAAAACGCCGGGATCTGTGCGGCCCGCAACCGCGGGCTGGAGGCAGCGAGCGGAGAATTTCTGACCTTCTGCGATGATGATGACCTGCTCTGGCAGGGGGCGCTCAAGCTGCTGCTGCAGACGGCGGAGGATACCCGCGCGGACATCGTGCGCGGCGGCTATGAGCTGCTGCGCCAGCGCCCTGACGGTACAATGGTCCAGCAGCCGCATCCTGCCGGGCAGGCCTGCACAATCGAGCTTGGCAGCGGCGGCTACGGCTCCTTTTTGACAAACAGCGGCCCGCAGTTTGTCTGGAACGCCCTCTACCGCCGCACATCGCTGCTGGGGCTGCGCTTCAATGAGCGATGCAGCTTCGGGCTGGAGGATTTCGTTTTCAATGCCGCCGCCTACCGGCGTATCAGCAAAGCGGTCTATATCCCGCAGGTGGTCTACCGCCATTTTGAGGGCACGCAAAGCACCTCCTGCGCGCGGTCAGCCCAGGCGCTGCTGGGGCGTATCCGGGCACTGGAGCCATGGATGGAGGCAGAATTTCACGCCGCCCAGCGCTGGTGTGACGCCGATGAACTGCAGGTCGTCTGGAAGGATCGCCGCGCCCAGGCAGTCACATTTTTGATGCACCAGCTGCGGGACGCCCGCGCCCCCGGCGCCATTCGCCGCCGCGCCTGGCAGACGCTGCGGCAGGTGCTGGGCCCGTATCCCGGCGGGATGGTTGACATTTTACACGATGCAGGGCACAATAAAAAACAGACCGTGGCACTGCTTTTATACCAGATGCGGCTGCAGAGACTGTATGATCTGCTGCCGGTCAGAGAGGAACAGCTATGAAAACGATTCTTGTTACCGGCGCGGCGGGGTATATCGGCCGTCATGTTGTAAAGAATGCCCTTGACCGCGGCTATCGTGTCATTGCGGCGGATTTCAACTTCAAGGGCGTGGATGAGCGTGCAGAATTCTGTGATGAACCGCTGTTCAGTGGGGACCCTGATCTGTACAAGAAGCTGGGCAGCCCGGACATCTGCATCCATCTGGCGTGGCGCGACGGCTTCCGCCACAATTCTGCCGCCCACATGAAGGATCTGTCCAGCCATGTGACCTTTCTCAACACGCTGGTTGAGGGCGGTCTGCAGGGGTTGAGCGTTATGGGCACGATGCACGAGGTCGGCTACTGGGAGGGTGCCATCAACGAAAGCACCCCCTGCAAGCCGCAGAGCCAGTACGGCATTGCGAAAAACGCCCTGCGCCAGAGCCTGATGCTCAGCCTTGCGGATTCCCCCTGCAGGCTGCACTGGCTGCGCGCATACTATATCACGGGGGATGAAGCCCACGGCAGCTCGATCTTTGCCAAGATCACGCAGGCAGAGCAGGACGGCAAGGCGACCTTCCCGTTCACGAGCGGCAGCAATCTTTACGACTTTATCGATGTGGATGAGCTTGCCAACATGATCGTGGCAGCCAGTGTGCAGGACCGGATCAACGGCATCATCAATGTATGCACCGGCAAGCCCATGAGCCTGGCAGACCGTGTGGAAAAATTCCTGCGGGACAAAAACTATAAGATCAAGCTCGACTACGGCGCATTCCCGGACCGACCCTACGACAGCCCGGGCACCTGGGGTGACCCGGCAAAGATCAACCGGATTCTGGCCATGGATAAAAAGGAACAGCAATGAAACGATTAGGCATCTTTTTCTTCTACGAAAAAAACGGCGATGTGGATGATTTCATCACCTACTATCTCGCAGATCTGCATAAGAACCTGACCGAGCTGGTCGTTGTCTGCAACGGCAAGCTCAGCGCGCAGGGACGCGCCGCTTTTGAGCAGTTCACCGATACGATCATCGTGCGGGAAAACAAGGGGCTCGATGTATGGGCCTACAAGACGGCGCTTGACTTCTACGGCTGGGAGAAGCTGTCGGAATATGACGAGATCGTCATGACGAACTCGACCCTTATGGGTCCCGTGCGCCCGCTGCAGGAGATGTTCGAGGCCATGTGGGAAAACCAGGATCTGGATTTCTGGGGCCTTTCCGTACACCACGGCGCAAAGTCGAACCCCTTCAAGGGCAAGCATCTTTACAACTATCTGCCGGTGCATATCCAGTCCCATTTTATCGTCTACCGCAAGCGCTTTGTGCAGAACCCGGAGCTGCAGGCCTATTGGGATACGATGCCGATGATTGAAAGCTACACCGACTCGGTGCAGCGGTATGAGGCTGTGTTCACCAAGCAGTTCGGGGACAAGGGCTTTAAGTGGGATGTCTATGTCAAGACCGATGACCTGAAGGAGTTTACCGACTACCCGCTGCTGGTCTGCCCGACGCTGCTGCTGCGCGAAAAAAAATGCCCGCTTTTCAAGCGCCGCAGCTTTATGCATGAGCTGGAGGCCTACCTCAACGATACCGCAGGCGAGCCGGTGCAGGAGCTGTATGACTATCTGCGCGATGAGACGGACTACCCGCTGGAGCTGATCTGGAAGAATATGATCCGGACGATGCACCCCCACGATTTCACACGGAATCTGGCGCTGACCCGCATCATTGAACCGACCGTGCAGGATGCCGCTGCGGCGCAGAGCCTTTGCCAAAACCGCCGCATTGCGCTGGCCATGCATCTGTATTTTATGGATATGCTCGGCCAGAGCAGAGCCTTTGCTGCCAAATTCCCGCCGCAGACCGATGTCTTTATCACAACGAGCAGTGCTGATAAAAAGCCGCAGATCGAGGCAGCCTTTGCCGGTCTGCCGGTACACAGCGTTACCGTAACCGTGGTGGAGAATCAGGGGCGCGATGTGGCGGCCTTCCTCTGTGATCTGGCCCCGCAGCTCAGGGAATATGACTACGCCTGCTTTATGCATGACAAAAAAGCCGTCCAGACAAAGCCCGGCAGCGTGGGTGCTGGCTTCGGCTATGTCTGCAATGAGAATGTCTGCAAAAATTCGGCGCATGTGCTGAATGTTCTGTGCGAGTTTGAGAAGGACCCCTACCTCGGCATCCTTTGCCCGCCGTACCCGACCCACGGACTGTATTTTATGAATATGTGCTCCGGCGGCTGGGGCCCGAACTTTGAAAATACGAAGAAGCTGATGAAGGATCTGGGGCTGGATGTGCCCATCTCTGGTGAAAAATCGCCCATTGCGCCCTACGGCAGTGTGTTTTGGTTCCGTCCGCGTGCGCTCGCGCCGCTGTTTGACCACGGCTGGAAGCATACTGACTTCCCGCCGGAGCCGCTGCCGCAGGACGGTACGATCAGCCATGCCATCGAGCGCATCTACCCGTTTGTGGCCCAGAGCGCAGGCTACTACCCGGCCGTTGTCATGAGCAAAAGCTATGCCGTTACCCACAACGACACGATGCAGGCCTACGCATCCGCCATGATCCGCCCGCTGGCCCGCGTCTTTGACTGCACGACCTTCTATGGCGCGTCCAGCTCGGCGGTGGGGTTTGCCTACAAGCGCCACCATCTGTTCAGCCACTACGGCCCATATTCTGACAGCAAGCGCCGCCATGCCCGGAACTGGCTGCGGGACAATCTGCCCGCCGGTTCCTACAGGGTCATCATCAATACAAAGCGCGCGATTTTCGGCCCGCATGAGGGTCCCTATGAGGATTGATCTCCCATGAAACGACTGGTCATCTACTTCCATTATGACCCGGCGGGCTGTATTGACACTGCCTGCCGCATTGCCGTGCAGGCAATGCAGAAATACGGCAAGGTCATCTTTGTCACAAACGGTGCGCTGGCCCCGGCGGACCGGGTGTGGGTGCGCCAGTCCGGCGCGGGCTGCATAGAGCGGGACAACACCGGCTTTGATGTGGGGGCTTACCGGGAGGCACTGCTTACCATCGGCCGGGAGGCACTGGCGGAATATGAGGAGATCATCCTCATGAACTACACGCTGGCAGGCCCGGTCTGTGAGCTGCAGCCGATGTTTGAGGCAATGCAGGCACGCCCGGCGCTGGACTTCTGGGGCCTGACCCGCCACTATGCAATGAAAAGCCCGCGGTTCGGCGGGAATGTGCCGGAGCATATCCAGTCCCATTTCCTCGCGCTGCGGCCCCGGCTTTTCACCGGCGATGATTTCTGGCGCTACTGGCAGGAAATGCCCCTGCCAAAGAGCTACGAGGAGTCCGTCATCCGCCATGAAACGCGGTTCACGCCTTATTTTGCCGCTAAGGGGTATACATGGGATACCTATGTGCAGACGGAGGATATGAGGGGCGTCTTTGTCAACCCGATCATGGCCTGCCCGCGGGAGCTGCTGGAAAAGCGCGGCTGTCCGTTCTTCAAGCGGCGCAGCCTCTTCACGCCCTACGGGGATGAGCTGCGCCGCACAGACGGCATGGCGGCGCGGGAGCTGTGCGGCTATCTCCATGAGAAAACCAATTTCCCGCTGGATCTTCTGCTCGTGTCGCTGCTTAAGACCCAGCCGTTGGCGGCGCTGTCCAAAAACCTGCACTGGCGCTATGTCGTTGGGATGCCCACCCAAACGCAGGCTGACCCGGCTGTGCTGGGGCTGCGGCTGATCCGCTATGCGCTGCCAAAGACAGACCCGGTAACCGACTGGTATACCCGGCAGGCAGCCGCACAGGCGGATGCGCTGATGGAGCAGGCTGCCATCTGGTTTGAAAAGCAGCCGCTGCTCGGCATCCTGAGCCCCTCCGTGCCGCTGTACGCGGGCTGTGCTGCGGCGCAGCGCCGCCAATGGCTGGCTGAGAAAGAAAGCCTGCAAAGTCAGGCACAGGTCCCTGTCGGCGAGGAGCCTCTGCCGGCACCCAACTGCGGCTGGATGCTGGTGCGGGAGTCTGCCTTCCCGCAGGGCATTCCGGACTGCAAAAACCAGCATGACGCATGGCAGTTGGCCCTGATTGCACAAGCAAACGGCGCATACGCCGCCAGCTTTGAAACAGCGGCTCAGGCCGTGGCGCGCGCTGACATTCTCAATGCGTATGAAACAGCGGCTGCACAGCCGGCCGCTGTGGCAAAGCAGCTTGGGCGTCTTATCAAGCATCGGCTGCAAACAAAGTAAAAGGGGAGAACACCCATCAAAAAGCAACGCCTTTTTTATCTGGATCTGGTCCGTGCCGTGGCGCTGGGCTGCATCCTGACTGTGCATTTCAACGCCACGGTCACGGGGTATTTCACCCTGCCGCATAAGCTGTTTACCAGCACGCTGCCGCTGGGCATCTATCTGGGGGATTTCGGCTCCACGCTGTTCTTTATCGTGTCGGGCGCTTCGCTGGCGCTGACGGTCCCGGCAGATCAAAGCCCTGCGCAGTTCTACAAAAAGCGTGCAAAGGCGGTCTACCCGCTCTTTTGGCTGGCATGGTTCGTTGTGTTCGGCTGGCGGTTCGTGACAAGGCCGGGCAGCTTTGCCGGGGCAAAGACGATCACGCTGGTGCTGACCTTCCTTGGGCTGGATAACTTTGCCGTGGCAGCGGGCTGGGTCGGCATGGATTTTGCCTGCGTGGGGGAGTGGTTCCTCGGCAGCATCCTGTTTTTGTATCTGCTGTTCCCGCTGCTGCAGCGGGCGCTGCGCAGAAATATCTGGCTGACCTGGGGCGTCACCCTTGCGGTGTGTATTCCGATCCATCTGCTGGGTTGGGATGCGCGTCTGGTCGCAGTGCATATCCCGGAATTTCTTTTCGGTATGACCTTTCTGATTATGCCGAAGCGTGCGCAATACATCCTGCCTGCGGCGCTGCTGGCAGGTGCTGCCGCCGCCCGCAGCCTTGACGGCAAGATCACCTGCGCACTCGCCGGTGCCGCTGTTTTTATCCTGCTGGCGCTGGCGGCCCCGCTGCTGGACCGCCCGTGGCCGCGTGTGCTGGGCGCGCGGCTGGCAAAAATCTCCTACGCGGTGTTTCTTGTACATCATGTTCTGATTCAGGATATGGCCGCCCATTTTGATCTGGCGGCGCTGTCTCGCCGGGATACGGCATTTTTGTATGTGGTCTATCTGGCCGCTGCGTTTGCGGCGGCGGAGGCCCTGCTCTGGCTGCAGAAGACCCTGCGCAGAGCGTTTGCTGCCCTGCGTCCTGTTTGATACCGTGTCTGCCCGCTGTTTTGCAAAAAACAGCGGGTATTTTTTTGCTTGTGTTCGCACGCGGCCTCTGTACAAAAACGGGCAATTACGGTATAATAAAACATAATGCTAAAAGAAAAGAGGCGTTCCACTGTGTCTGAGTTCTCCGTTTCCCTGGCAAAGCTGGCTGAGGAAGCCAACCTGACGATCGCCTACACCCCCTGTGAGCTGGAAAAGATCCAGGTCACGGCAACGGAGGTGTACCGCCCGGGCATCCTGCTGGCCGGTTACTATGAAAATTTCGACAGCAAGCGCATCCAGATCATCGGCCTGACCGAGATGTCCTATCTGGATGAATTGACCACTACCCTGCGCAACACCCATCTGGAAAAGCTTTTCTCCTTCCAGCCGCCCGCCGTGGTGTTGAGCCGCGGCATGCAGCCGCTGTCTGAGATGATGCAGTACGGCAAAAAGTACGGTGTGCCGATTCTGATGTCTACCGAGATGACCTCCGCCCTGATGGGCCAGCTCATCACGACGCTGAACACCGAGCTGGCACCCCGCATCACCCGTCACGGCGTGCTTGTGGAGGTCTACGGCGAGGGCATCCTGATCCTCGGTGATTCCGGCGTCGGCAAGAGTGAGACCGCCATTGAGCTGGTCAAGCGCGGTCACCGTCTGATTGCCGACGATGCTGTTGAGCTGCGCAGGGTCTCCTACCGCAAGATCCTCGGCACGGCACCCGCCAACATCCGCCACTTTATTGAGCTGCGCGGCATCGGCATCATCAATGTTGCCCGCGTGTTCGGCATCGGCTCGGTGCGCTCCAGTGTGGAGGTTGAGATGGTCGTCCAGCTTGAGCCGTGGGATCGCACGAAGAACTACGACCGCACGGGCCTTGAGACAGAGTATTATGACATTCTCGGCGTTAAGGTGCCCAGTATGCTGATCCCCGTTATGCCGGGCCGTAATCTGGCGGTCATTCTGGAAACGGCAGCCATCAACAACCGCCAGAAGGAGATGGGCTACAACGCTGCCAAGGAGCTGCTGACCCAGTTGGGCCTGCAGGACGATATTACAAAGTAAAAAGAGGTTTTTTCATTCCATGCAGATGATTGCAGACCTGCACACCCACACGCTGTGCGCCACCCACGCCTACAACACCTTTGCGGAGATGGCCGCTGCCGCCAAGGCACTGGGCTATTGCGCCCTCGCCATGACGGATCACGCCCCCGCGATGCCCGATGCACCGCATGCATGGCATTTCGGAAACTGGAGCGCCATGCCCCGCACCATGGACGGTGTGGTGATCCTCTACGGTGCCGAGGCCAATGTCATGGATACCAAGGGCGGGCTGGATCTTTCGCAGAGCCAGCTCAAGGCGCAGGACTGGGTCGTGGCGTCCATCCACAGTACCTGTGTGCCGGGGCTTCTGACCCGCAGGGAGGCAGATCGTCTCTGGCTGGCTGTGGCCGAAAACCCTTATGTGGACTGCATCGGCCATTCCGAGCAGGAAAACTACCGCTATGACTACGACCTTGTCACCAGAGCGTTTGCTAAAAACCACAAGGTCGTGGAACTCAACGGCAACTCATTCAATGTCCGCAAGGACGGCATCCCCAATATGCGGGCGCTGCTGGCTGCATGCCTTGCCAACGGCTGCCGCATTGCGGTGGACAGCGATGCCCACAGCACATACCAGCTGCAGCACGGCCTGTGTGCCCTGTATGCCATGCTGGAGGAAATGCAATTCCCGCAGGAGCTGATCGTGAACGCAACGCGGGAAAATCTGGTTCGTGAATTACAACTGCACGGTAAGCCCTGTGCAGAAGAAGTAGGAGGAATTTTGTTATGAGCAAGTATACGATTGGTATTGATCTGGGCGGCACCACGATGACCGCCGGTCTGGTCAACGAAAAATTTGAGGTCGTCGGCAAGGTGACCTGGGCCACCCGTCTGCCCCGCCCGGCGCAGGATCTCGAGAAGGCTCTGGCAGACCTGTGCCGCACTGTGGCACGCGAGAACAAGGTGGACTTTGCGGACATCCGCTATGTCGGCATCGGCACCCCGGGCAGTGTGAACTTCACCACCGGCTTTGTCGGCTTCAACACGAACTTCGGGTACTATGACTGGAACCTTGGCCCGGATATGGAAAGTCTGCTGGGCTGCAAGGTCTATGTGGAAAACGACGCCAACGCCGCCGCGTTCGGTGAGTACATTGCGGGCGGTGCCAAAGGCTATCGTGATGCCGTCATCATCACGCTCGGCACCGGCATCGGCAGCGGCATTATCCTGAACGGCAAGATCCTGCGCGGCTTCAATTTTGCCGCCGGTGAGATGGGCCACAATGTCATCGTCAAGGACGGCATCCAGTGTACCTGCGGCCGCAAGGGCTGCTGGGAGCGCTATGCCTCCGCCAGCGCCCTGACCCGCGAGACCAAGAAGGCCATGCAGGAAAACAAGAACACCATCATGTGGCAGATGACGCAGGACATCGACCATGTCAATGCCAAGCTGGCCTTCGACGCCGCCGCCAAGGGGGACGAGACCGCACAAAAGGTCGTGGACAGCTGGATCGAGTATGTGGGCGTTGGCATTGCCAATGTCATCAACACCTTTGAGCCGGAGGTCATCTGCATCGGCGGCGGCGTTTCCAATCAGGGCGAGGTCCTGCTGGCACCTGTCCGCGCATATGCTGAGAACGAGACCCGCAACATCACCACCGGCAAGTTCCCGGCCATCTGTGCCTGCACGCTGCGCAACGATGCCGGTGTGATTGGTGCGGCGGCTCTGGAAAATTCTATTTGATGCAAGCGATTCTGACGGAGGACATCCATGCAGGAAAAGACGATCACAGCACTGTGCGATGCACTGACAGGACAGCAGCTGCCCTTTGTGCAGGGGGAGCCGCTCGCGGCCCATACGACCTTTCGGATCGGCGGTCCGGCGGTGTTCTGGTGCGCGCCGCAGGATGCAGAGCAGCTGCGTGAAACGCTGCGCCTCTGCCGTGAAAACGGTGTGCGGGTCTACCTGCTGGGCAATGGCTCCAACACACTGTTTGATGATGCGGGCTTTGACGGCGCAGTAGTGGATATGCGCGGACTTTCCCAGATGGAATATTCCGATGCAGGCACCGATGTGGTGCGCATTACCGCCGGGGCCGGCCAGACCCTGGGCCGCCTGTGCAGCAAGGCACAGTCGCTTGACCTGACCGGGCTGGAGTTCGCCTGCGGCATCCCCGGTACGGTGGGCGGTGCTGTTTATATGAACGCCGGTGCCTACGGCGGGGAAATGAAGGATGTGCTGGAGAGCGTGACCTTTCTGGACGACACGCTTGAGCTGCGTGTGCTGCCGGCAAAGGATCTCGCTATGGGCTACCGCACCAGCGTGTTTGAACAGCACCCCGACTGGTGCATTCTGTCGGCAACAGTCGTGCTGCACCGCGGCAACGGGGCGGAGGTCCTGGCCCGGATGCGGGAGCTTCTCGGCAAGCGCCGGGAAAAGCAGCCCCTTGAGTGGCCCAGCGCCGGCAGCACCTTCAAGCGCCCGGCGGGTGCCTTTGCAGGCAAGCTGATCGAGGACTGCGGTCTCTGCGGTTTCACTGTGGGCGGTGCCCAGATCAGCGAAAAGCACTGCGGGTTTGTCATCAACCGCGGCGGTGCGACCTGCGCCGATGTGGTGGAGCTGACCGAGCAGGTCAGCCGTATCGTTAAGGAAAAGACCGGCTTCGTGCTGGAACGCGAGATCCGCGTGGTAAAATAAGAGAGCGGTGGGGAAGATGAATTTTCTGATCGTGACGGGACTTTCCGGTGCGGGCAAGTCTATGGCTGTCAACGCACTGGAGGACATCGGCTTTTTCTGCATTGACAACATCCCGGTGGCGCTGCTGCCGCGTATCGTGGACTTCGCCCTGCAGGGCGAAAACCAGCTCAGCCGTGTGGCAGTCGTCATGGATGTGCGCGGTGTGCGCAGCATTGAGCAGCTCAAGGAGGCTCTTGAGGATCTGGACGAGAAAAAAATCGACTATGATATTCTGTTTTTGGATGCAAATGATGCCGTGATCCAGCGCCGTTATAAAGAGACCCGCCGTCAGCACCCCATCACCATCAGCGAAAAGGTCCCCATCACCGAGGCAATCGCCCGGGAGCGCAAGCTGCTGCAGCCGCTGCGGGACAAGGCAAAGTATGTCATTGATACCTCGCTGCTTTCGGCAGCACAGAACCGTGAGCGCATCTGCGGACTGTTTCTGGATAAAGGGGAAAGCCCGATGGCGTTGACCGTGGTGTCGTTCGGTTTCAAGTACGGTCTGCCGCAGGAGGCCGACCTTGTGCTTGATGTGCGCTGCCTGCCCAATCCCTTCTATGTGCCGGAGCTCAAGCATAAGACCGGCCTTGATCAGGAGGTCGTTGACTATGTGATGGCATCGACCGACTCACAGGAACTTCTGCGCCGCTATGAGCACATGCTGGAATTTGCACTGCCGCTGTATGTCAAGGAGGGCAAAAGCCAGCTGATGATTGCGGTGGGCTGCACCGGCGGCAAGCACCGCTCAATTACCTTTGCACGCAAGATCGCAGCGTTTTGTGAAAAGCTGGGCTACGCCCCCAGTGTGCAGCACCGCGATGTAAAACGAAGTCTATAATAAGGAGTACACCGACTTGAGCTTTTCTCAAGAAGTGAAAAACGAAATACTGCGCCGTAAAATTGCAAAGCCCTGCTGTAACATGGCCGCCGCCTATGCGGTGGCCTGTTTTGGCAAATACTTTGATGACCGCGGTGTGGTCTTGCAGACCGAAAACGAGGGCGTGGCCGCCTTTGCGCAAAAGCTCTACCGCCGCTGCGGTGTGCAGAGCACTGTGCTGAGCAAGGACCGCCCGACCGGCCCGGTATATGAATTCAGCGTCAAGGAGCCTGCCGAGGTGGCAAAGATGCTGGCGCTGTTCGGCCATACCGGCAAGGAGCCCACGCTGCGCATCCGGCCGGAGAATTTTAAATGCCAGAGCTGTATGCAGGCTTTTATCGCCACGGCATTCCTCTGCTGCGGCACGATGACCGACCCAGAAAAAAGCTATAATCTGGAATTTCTCTCGACCCGGCATTATCTGTCCCAGCAGCTGGAGGCTATGTTGGCCGAGCATGATTTCCACCCCCACCGCGCGCTGCGCAAGGGTGCCAATACCATCTACATCAGGGTGGCAGATCATATCGAGGATCTGCTCACCTTCATGGGGGCGGGTGGCGCAGCCATGCGCATCATGGACCAGCGCCTTTACAATGAGATGCGCAATAAGACGAACCGCCTGTCCAACTGTGAAACAGCGAACCTCGGCAAAAGTGTACAGGCCGCCGTGCAGGTGCAGCTAGCCATTGAAAAGCTGCAGGCTGCGGGGGCTATGAACACCCTGCCGGAAAATCTGCGCCAGACGGCTAAGCTGCGGATGCAGTACCCGGATCTGCCGCTGGCTAAGCTGGCGCAGAAGTTTGACCCGCCCGTCAGCAAAGCCGGGCTTTCCCACCGTATGAAGAAGATTCAGGAGGCTGCTGCCCGACTGGATGCCGCAGCGCCCAATGAAAAGGAAACGACCCATGTCTGAAAACACCCCGAGACAATTTACCCACCTGCATGTGCATACCGAGTACAGCCTGCTGGACGGCGCTTGCCGCATTGACCGGATGTTTGACCGGCTCAAGGAGATGGGCCAGACGGCCTGTGCCATCACTGACCACGGTGTTATGTATGGCTGCGTTGCGTTTTTTGACGCTGCCAGGGCGGCGGGCATCAAGCCGATCATTGGCTGTGAGGTCTATGTTGCAACCCGCACCCGCTTTGATAAGGTAAACCGCATTGACGGAAACAGCCACCTGATCCTGCTGTGCAAAAACGAGACGGGCTACAAAAACCTGATCAAAATGGTGTCCGCAGGCTTTACCGAGGGCTTTTACTCCAAGCCGCGCATTGATAAGGAGCTGCTTGCGCAGCATCATGAGGGGCTTATCTGTCTGTCAGCCTGCCTTGCCGGCGAGATCCCCAGAGCGATTCTGGCGGGGGATTACGACCGTGCCAAGCAGACGGCGCTGTGGTATCGGGATCTTTTCGGCGAGGGCAACTACTACATTGAATTGCAGGATCACGGTCTGGAGGATGATCGGGTCGTTTTGCCGCAGCTTATCCGCCTCGCGCGGGAAACAGGTATCCCGATGGCGGCAACCAACGATGCCCACTATATAACGAAAGAGGACGCCAAGATGCAGAGCATCCTGCTCTGCATCCAGACCGGCAAGACCATCAACGATGTGGATCGGATGGAATTTCAGACCGATGAGTTCTATCTGAAAAGCACCGATGAGATGTACGAACTGTTCTCGATGGTGCCGGAAGCCTGCGAAAACACAAATAAAATCGCAGAGCAGTGCAACTTTGCGTTTACCTTCGGCGAGACAAAGCTGCCGTATTTCAGGGCCCCTGACGGCATGGAAAATCAGGTCTACTTTGAGAAGCTCTGCTGGGAGGGACTGGAACGCCGTTACCCCGGGAAGGTGACCGATGCACTGAAGGAACGCCTGACCTATGAGATCAATGTCGTCAAGACGATGGGATACACGAACTATTACCTCATCGTCTACGACTTCATCAATTATGCCAAAAGCCACGATATTCCCGTGGGGCCGGGGCGCGGCTCCGGCGCGGGCAGCTTGGCGGCCTACTGCGTCGGCATTACCGACATTGACCCCATCCGCTATAACCTGATTTTTGAACGCTTCCTGAATCCGGAGCGCGTCTCGATGCCCGACTTCGATGTTGACTTCTGCTACGAGCGCCGTCAGGAGGTCATCGACTATGTAAACGAGAAATACGGCCGCGACCATGTAGCCCAGATCGTGACCTTTGGTACGATGGCCGCCCGTGCTGCGGTGCGCGATGTGGGCCGTGTTATGGGCATGGGCTATCAGGATGTAGATCGGGTGGCAAAGCTGATCCCGACGGATCTGAAAATGACGCTGAAAAAGGCGCTTGAGGTCAGCCCGGACCTGAAGGCGCTTTATGACGCTGACACGCAGGTCCATGACCTGATCGATACCTCGCTGAAGGTAGAGGGTATGCCGCGCCATGCGTCTACCCATGCGGCCGGTGTTGTCATTACCCGTGACCCTGCCACAGAATATGTGCCGCTTTCGACCAATGACGGTCTGCCTGTTACCCAGTTCAATATGGTGGAGATCGAGCGGCTGGGCCTTTTGAAGATGGACTTTCTGGGACTGCGTACCCTGACGGTCATCCATGATACCGAGACGGCTGTGCGCCGCAAGTACCCGGATTTCCGCGTGGCAGGCATCGACTACGATGACCCTGACACCTATGCGATGCTTGCCAGGGGCGAGACGGAGGGCATCTTCCAGCTTGAATCCACGGGCATGACGCAGGTGCTGACCGGTATGCGGCCGAAAAATCTGGAGGATATCATCGCCCTGATCTCGCTGTATCGGCCGGGACCGATGGATTCCATCCCGACCTATCTGCGCAACCGCAAGGACCCCTCCAAGGTGTCTTACAAGACGCCCCAGATGGCCCATATTGTCGATGTCACAAACGGTGTTGTGATCTATCAGGAGCAGGTCATGCAGATCTGCCGCGAGCTGGCCGGCTTCAGCTTCGGGCAGGCTGATAATGTGCGCCGCGCCATGAGCAAGAAAAAGCTTAAGGTCATGGAGGCCGAGCGGGAACATTTTGTGCACGGCTGCAAGGAACCCGGCAAAGAATGTGCAGGCTGCGTTGCCAACGGTGTGCCGGAAAATGTAGCAAATCAGATCTATGATGATATGATCAGCTTTGCGTCCTACGCCTTCAACAAATCCCATGCTGCCTGCTATGCCTATGTAGCGTTCCAGACGGCATACCTGAAATGCCATTATCCCCATGAGTTTATGGCGGCTCTGCTGACCAGCGTGCTGGATAACACCTCCAAGGTCATTGAATACACCACCGAATGTCAGCGTCTGGGCATCAAGGTACAGCAGCCGGATATCAATATCTCCCGCGGCGGCTTTACGGCGGACGGCGAGCTGATCCGCTTTGGCCTGAACGCAGTCAAGAGCGTGGGCCGCGGCCTGATCGATGCCGTTATCAAAGAACGCGCGCAGCGGCCCTACCGCAGCCTGTACGACTTCTGCAAGCGGCTGCACGGCTCGGAGCTTAACCGCCGCGCCTTGGAAAATCTTATCAAGGCGGGTGCCTTTGATGCACTGGAGCCGACCCGGCGCGGTATGCTGGAAAGCGTGGAGGGCATTCTGAAAAGTGTGGAGACAGATGCCCGCCAGAATCTGGATGGGCAGATGGATCTGTTCGGCCTGATGAGCGGCGGCAATGAAAAGCCTGCCGATGATTATAAGGTGCCGGAGCTGCCGGAATACGCCGCCTCCGAATTGCTGAAGATGGAAAAAGAGGTGTCCGGTCTGTATCTGTCCGGCCACCCGCTGGACGCCTACCGCAGTCAGATCGCTCAGGTGTCCACCTGTACGATCGCCCAGCTGCTGGGGGAGGATGCAAAGCAGTTCGACAACCAGAATGTCACACTGGTCTGCACCATCGTAAGGAACAAGATCATGACCACAAAATCCAACACGCTGATGGCGTTTACGACCGTGGAGGATCTGACCGGCAGTATGGAACTGCTTGTATTCCCGCGCATTTTGGCAGAATGCCGTGCCGCCCTGCAGGAAAATGCAGTTGTGGTGGCGAACGGTCGTGTTTCCGTCAAGGAGGACGAGGCAGCCCGCCTTATTGTGGAGGGCGTTCAGTCCATAGATACCTATGACCCGGCACAGAGCTTCGGCCGCAACCGTGTGGAGCGTGTCAAGCGCGAGACGAGAGGGGGAGAGGCCGCCGGCTATTTCCTGACGGTGCCTGCGCGGGATTGCCCGCAGATGCATAAGGTGGAAAATCTGCTCTGCAACATTTTTGACGGGGGCACGGTAAAAGTTTATTTCCGCTTTCGGGATACGGGCAAGGCAATGCTGGCAAGGCACATGGCGGTGCGGGATGATCCGCTGCTGCGCGCAGAACTGGAGCGTATTTTGGGCAAGGAATGCGTAAAAATTCAAGATATTGAACAGTCTGCAAAATAAATCCATGCGTTTTGCGCGATTTATCCATAATTACCAGAGACAAAATGTGGTATAATGTGGGTAGTCACGAGTTTGTTAAAAATTTATTATAACGTGATGACCACGCCTGAATAAAACATGATGTTTCAGGCGGGTCCATGGTTCCCGAATAGGAGGGGCTCGCTTTATGGCTAAGGAAATCAAAACAATCGGTGTTCTCACCAGTGGCGGTGACGCACCTGGCATGAACGCTGCAGTGCGTGCGATCGTCCGTGCAGGCATCAGCAAGGGATACCGCATGATGGGTATCCAGCGTGGTTATAACGGCCTGATCAACGGCGAAGTGTATGAGATGAATGTGCGCAGCGTGTCCGAGATCATCCACCGCGGCGGCACGATCCTGTACACGGCGCGTTGCCTTGAATTCAAAACGAAGGAAGGTCAGGCGAAAGGCCTTGCCCGCTGCAAGGAGCTGGGCATTGACGCACTGGTCGTCATTGGCGGTGACGGCTCCTTCATGGGCGCCCGTGCGCTGGCAAATCAGGGGATTCCCTGCATCGGCCTGCCCGGCACCATTGACAATGATATTGCCTGCAGTGAGTATACCATCGGCTACGACACGGCTATGAATACCGCTGTTGAGGCCATTGATAAGCTACGTGATACCACCCAGAGCCATGACCGCTGCAGTGTGGTCGAGGTCATGGGCCATCACGCGGGTTATATCGCCCTGAATGTCGGCATTGCGACCGGCGCTGTGGCGGTTCTGCTGCCGGAGATCCCGTTCGATTTTGAGCGCGACATCCTTGACCGCATGCGCCAGACGCAGGTCACCGGCAAAAAGCACTTCATCATCATTGTCTCTGAGGGCGTTATTGATGCCAACGAGCTGGCAAACCAGATTCAGGCGGCTACCGGCGTTGACTCCCGTGCTACGGTTCTGGGCCATATTCAGCGCGGCGGTTCTCCGACGGTCCGCGACCGTGTGAATGCGTCCCTGATGGGCTATCACGCCATCGACCTGCTGGACAAGGGCATCTATAACCGTGTGGTTGCTGTTTCCGGCGATAAGATCGTTGACTATGATGTCAATGTTGCGCTGTCCATGCACAAAACCATCGACCGTGACATGATCGAGATCGCCAACACGATTTCCATCTGACGAATCTTTACAGAGCCGTACTCCGAATAGAGTACGGCTCTGTTTTTATAAAAGCAGAAAAATTGGCTGGCAAAATTAAAGGCAAATTAAAAAAGTTTTTTGCAAAAACCTGTTGACAATCCATGACAGCTTTGCTATAATAACAACCGTTGTCAGGAGCGAACGGCACTGACGACGGCCAGCATGGGGGATTAGCTCAGCTGGGAGAGCGCTTGCATGGCATGCAAGAGGTCACCGGTTCGATCCCGGTATTCTCCACCACAACGACCCGACAGAGATTTCTGTCGGGTCATTTTTGCTTATTTCGCGCGACAGGCAAAAAAACCATCGCCCTTGTCGCAGGCGGCATAGAACACCTCGCTGCGCTGTCCGATGCCTTCTGCGTGAAGGCGGGCGTCGAGCCATCGCTCATCGCGTCCGGCTGCCCGCAGATTGTCCTGCATAAGCTGCCCATCAATGATAAGGTCATACCAGGCGCTGGCGGCAGCAGGATGAAGCTGCATATCCTCCGGTGTCAGGGGACGGACGCGGCTTTTGGGCAAAAAGCTGATCTGCCCGTTGGTTTCCAGAATCGCGGTCTCGATCTCGTTGGGGTCAAAGTATCCGGCTACACGGGCCTGGCCGAGAAATTCATTCAGGTCGATGGCGCACCGCTGCAGGTTGGCTTTTAAAATTGTGCCGCCGTCCATCAGAATCAGGCTGCGCCCGCTCCAAAAGCTGCGCATCCGGCTGCTTTTGCAGGCGCTGTAGTGGACGAGCCATGTCACAACACCGTATACGATCAGCGCGGAGAAGGGGCGCAGCCATTGCTCGAGATTTGTAGCAAGCTCTGCACCGATGGACCCCACCGTGACGGCATTCAGATAGTCGAACGGACTCATCTGGGCAATCTGCCGCTTGCCGCCCGCGCGGGTAAAAATGAACATGGCGACCAAAGAGAGCAGGCTCGTCAGCACGACCTGCCCAATCTCTGTAAAAATGTCAGACATAAAAACACACCCTCCTGCGGGTAGCTTTTGCGCAGTTGCGCTTTTTTATACGGAAAACCGTTGACAAGACGGGCAAAACGGCATATAATAAGCCTGTAAAAGGAAAAATAGCGATGAAAGGGCCAATGCCGCCTCTCCGCTTCTTAGAGAGAAAACCGCACGGTGCAAGGTTTTCAGCGTGAGTACGGCAGAGCCACCCCGGAGCTTTCGGCGTAGAGCTGAACGTACCTGCGGCGTTAACGCAGACACAAAGCGGCGGTGCGCAGTGCGTATCGCAAACTGGGTGGTACCACGGAAGCATAACAGCCTTCGTCCCTGCAGTGGGGCGTGGGCTGTATTTTTTTGTGGCGGCGCGATCGCAATTTTATGGATGGGAGAACAATACCTATGCAATGGACCGGATTGAACGAACTGCGTGAGAAGTATCTGCACTATTTTGAGACGAAGGATCATCTGCGCCTGGGCAGCTTCCCGCTGGTGCCGAAGGATGACCCCAGCCTGCTGCTGATCAACAGCGGCATGGCCCCCATGAAAAAGTGGTTCCTTGGTCAGGAGGAGCCGCCGCGCCATCGCGTGACTACCTGCCAGAAGTGCATCCGCACCCCGGATATTGAGCGTGTCGGCATCACGGCCCGCCATGGCTGCTTCTTTGAGATGCTGGGCAACTTCAGCTTCCAGGACTACTTCAAGAAGGAAGTTATTCCCTGGGCATGGGAGTTCCTGACCAAGGAGCTGGAAATCCCCGCTGACCGCCTGTATATTTCTGTGTATCAGGAGGATGACGAGGCTTACGACATCTGGACGAAGCAGGTCGGCATCCCCGAGGATCACATGGTCCGTCTGGGCAAGGAGGATAACTTCTGGGAGCATGGCTCCGGCCCCTGCGGCCCTTGCTCGGAGATTTACTTTGACCGCGGCCTGAAGTACGGCTGCGGCAAGCCCACCTGCGGTGTCGGCTGTGACTGCGACCGCTTCATGGAGATCTGGAACCTTGTGTTCAGCCAGTACGATGCTGACGGCAAGGGCAACTATGAGCTGCTGGCCAGACCCAACATTGATACCGGCATGGGTCTGGAGCGTCTGGCCGTTGTCATGCAGGATGTCAACAACCTGTTTGAGGTCGATACCGTTGCCGCTGTTCTGCACCATGTGGAGCGCATTGCAGGCAAGAAGTACGGCGAGGACGAGAAGGATGACATTTCCATCCGCGTTATCACCGACCACATCCGCGCCACGGTCTTTATGGCATCCGATGGCATCCTGCCCTCCAACGAGGGCCGCGGCTATGTTATGCGCCGTCTGCTGCGCCGTGCTGCACGCCATGGCCGTATGCTGGGCATCGACCGCCCGTTCCTGACCGAGCTGGTAGACACGGTTATCGAATCCAGCGAGGCAGGCTACCCCGAGCTGCGCGAGCATGAGTCCTATATCAAGAAGGTCATCGGTACCGAGGAGCAGCGTTTCGGACGTACCATTGATGCCGGTCTGAGCATTCTGAACGGCATGATGGGCCGCCTGAAGGAGGCGCATGAGAAGGTTCTGTCCGGCGTTGAGGCATTCAAGCTGAATGACACCTTCGGTTTCCCCCTCGATCTGACCCGTGAGATTGCTGCAGAGGCCGGCCTTGCAGTCGACGAGGCAGCCTTCCATATTGAGATGACCAAGCAGCGTGAGCGCGCCCGCGCCGAGCGTCTGGCAAAGGATATTTCCGGCTGGAGCGCCGACCTGTTCGGCGAGCTGACGGCAGAGCCTACCCGCTTTGACGGCTACGAGACGCTGAGCGAGAAGGCCAGAGTGCTGGCACTGTCCGACGGTGAGGAGCTTGTGGACGCCATTGCCACCGATGAAGCCGGCGAGGTCAAGGAGGGCGTGCTTGTCGTACTGGACAAGACCCCGTTCTATGCCGAGATGGGCGGTCAGGTCGCAGACCACGGCTACCTTGTCAGCGGTGATGCCAAGCTGAAGGTCACGCAGGTCAAAAAGACCCCGAAGGGCTACTTTGTCCATACCTGCGAGCTGCTGGACGGCACCATCCATGTTGAGGATGAGGTCACTGCCTCTGTGGACGAGAAGCGCCGCGCCGCTATCTGCCGCAACCATACGGCTACCCACCTGCTGCAGAAGGCTCTGCGCGAGGTTCTGGGCGAGCATGTCCATCAGGCCGGCAGCTATCAGGATGACCGCCTGACCCACTTTGACTTTACCCATTTCAGCGCTGTGACCCCCGCCGAGCTGGCTGAGGTCGAGCGCCGCGTGAATGAGAAAATCTACGAGGCCCTGCCCGTCACCGTGAAGAACCTGCCCATTGAGGAAGCTAAGAAGATGGGCGCAATGGCACTGTTCGGTGAGAAGTACGGCAATGTCGTCCGTGTTGTCGATGCAGGCGGCTGGAGCACGGAGTTCTGCGGCGGCACCCATGTGACCAACACCGCACAGATCGGCTGCTTCAAGATCCTGAGCGAATCCAGTGTGGCCGCCGGTATCCGCCGTGTCGAGGCTACCACCGCCTTCGGTGTGCTTGACCTGCTGGATGACCGCACTGAGACGCTGGCCAAGACGGCGGTTGCCCTGAAGGCCAACAACCTCAAGGATGCTCCGGCCCGCGCTGAGGCTCTGGCCGCTGAGCTGAAGGAAACTGCCAAGCAGTTGGATATCCTCAAGGCACAGGTTGCTGCCTCCAAGATCGATGGTCTGTTTGAGGATGCCGCCGATGTTGACGGTGTGCGCATCGTCTCTGCCTATCTGACCGGTACCGGTGCCGATACCCTGCGCGATATGGTCGATAAGGTCCGCGACAAGGCCCCCAACGCCGTGACGGTTCTGATCGGCAGCGATGGTGCCAAGACGATGATGGCTGTCGGTGTTTCCAAAAATGCCATGGCCCGCGGCCTGAAGGCCGGCGCTCTCGTTAAGAAGATCGCTGCCATCGCAGGCGGCAACGGCGGCGGCAAGCCGGACTTTGCAATGGCCGGTATCCGCGATGCCTCCAAGATCGATGACGCGCTGAACGCTGTGCCGGAGATCGTCAAGGCCGAGATGAACCATTGATCTGGTTATCATAAAATCCAATGCAAAGGAGGGATTCCGGATGGAGGATTGTCTGTTTTGTAAGATTGCCGCAGGCGAGATACCCTCAAACAAATTGTATGAGGATGACACCCTGCTGGCCTTCTACGACATCGACCCGCAGGCCCCTGTGAATTTCCTTGTCATCCCGAAGCGCCACATTGCGTCTGCTGCGGCGCTGACGGAGGACGATGCTGCCCTGCTGGGCCATATCTATGCCGTGATTGCGCAGCTTTGCCGCAAGCTGGGTGTGGATGAGAGCGGCTACCGAGTTGTCACCAATGTGGGGGAGGACGGCGGCCAGAGCGTGAAGCACCTGCACTTTCATGTGCTGGCCAAGCGCAGCCTCGCTTGGCCTCCGGGCTGATGGCAAAGGCTGCAGCGCATTTGTAAAAGTAAGGAGAGGTAAAACCATCATGGCAGATACCTATACATTGCATATCGCGGGCCTGACCCGTGAACTGCCCATCTGCAAGGTCAATGATCATCTGGACATTGCGGCTTTTATCATGTTCAGCGATGTGGAGCTGACTGAGGCCTGCGCCGCTGCTCTGCTGAAAAAGGCGCCGGAGTTTGATGTGATCCTGACCGCCGAGGCCAAGGGTATCCCTCTGGCCTATGAAATGGCACGGCAAAGCGGAAAATACTGGATTCCGGCACGCAAAGGCCCGAAGCTGTATATGCGTGAGCCGGTCATCATTGAGGACCAGTCCATCACCACCGAGGGCAAGCAGAAGCTTGTCATCGACAAGAAGGACATCGAGTATATGGATGGCAAGCGCATCCTGATCGTGGATGATGTTATCTCCACCGGCGGCTCTCTGCACGCGCTGGAGACGCTGGCGGCCAAGAGCACCGGCACCGTTGTGGGCTGCTGTGCCGCTTTGGCGGAGGGCGATGCCGCCAAGCGCACCGACATCTTCTTCTTGGAGCCGCTGCCGCTCTTCCTGCACTAAGCAATGAAACGAAAGCTCGGTTGGTTCGGTCTCGGCTTTGCCGGGGCTGAGCTTGCTGCGGCCAATCTGCCGCCGCTGGTCTGTGTGCCCGCGGCGGCATTTTTGGCATTGCTGGCATTTTGGAACAGGCGCAGGGATGCAAGGACTCCTCTGCTGGGGGCGCTGTGCGGGCTGGCATGGTTTGCGCTGTTTACGCTTATCTTTGTACAGCCCTGCCGGGCGCTGGCGGGGCAGACGGTCACCTGTACAGCTGTGGTGGAGACAGACGCAGAGGATTCCTACAGTGATAGCCGTCTGCGCGGCACATTGCGGCTGACTGAGATCAACGGTAAGCCTGCCCGGCTGCGGGTGCAATGCTCGTCATTCCCCGGGGAAAGCGCGGGAGAGCGGTTTGAGGCAAGCTTTGCGCTGAGCAGTCTTCCGGACAACCGCTACCGCCTGAGCCGCAACAGCAGGGGGGTCTACCTGCAGGCGGAATATCTCGGCAGCTACCGCGGCCTTGCGGCCAGCGCGGCACCGCAATTTGCACTTTTTCGTCTGCGGCAGCGCTGGAGCGCCGTGCTGCGGCGCTGGCTGCCGAAGCGGCTGGACGGCATGGAGGCGGCGATGCTGCTGGCCGATAAAAGCCACCTTGAGGATGCTGTACAGCAGGCGTTCCGCACCGCAGGGGTGTCGCACCTGCTGGCGGTGTCCGGGCTGCATCTGGCACTGCTCTGCGGGCTGTTGGGCTTCGGCCGGCGGTGGCGGTTCTATAAGCCGCTTATCCTGCTGCGTGGTGCTGCGGCGCTGTTTTATCTGCTGCTGACCGGGGCGCCGGTGTCGGTGCTCCGCGCCGGGCTGGTGCTGGCGGTAGCGCTGGCGGGGGAGTTTCTTCTGCAGCCTGTCGATCTGCTGACATCCACTGGCTTTGCCGCAGTCCTGATGGGGCTGCAAAATGCCTACGCACCCTGTGATATAGGCTTTCAGCTGTCTTTCTGTGCCGTGCTGGGCGTGCAGGCTGCGGCGGCTCTGACCGAGACGGAGCAGCGTGCGGCGGCGCAAGGCAAGCCGGCCGCTTTGCGTTTGGTTTGCCGCCTTGCGGAGCCTGTGCAGGTGGCAGCGCTCGCCAGCCTTGCCACCCTGCCGGTGCTGGTAGCCCATGGCATGTCCACCAGCCTTGTGGGCATTGTCTGCAATGTGCTGGTCGTGTGGATGCTGCAGCCCGCCCTGCAGATGGGTATCCTGCTGCTGATTTTCAGTGCTGTGCCGTTTTTACTGCCGCTTGTAAACCTTACGGGGCTGGCACTCAGCCTTTGGCTTAAGGCAATGCTCAAAATCGTTGAGCGCTGTGCGGCACTGCCGTTTGCGTCTGTCTATTTACCGCAGCGGTACACGCTGTTTGTGCTGGCGGTGCTGGGCGCGCTGGCTCTATACTACTGGCACGGCAAAGGGCTGCGGGTGTATCCGATTGCTGCGCTGATCTGCACAGCAGCTGCCGTTGCCATGGGTGTATGGATGCAGCGGGATGTGGTAGAGATAAATCTTGTCGGCGCGTCCAACAATCCCTGCGTGGTCTGTGTGCAGAACGGGCAGGCAGTGGTGCTTTTCCGTGGCGGCGAAAGCAACCTGAGCGCCGTTGAGCGGTATCTTGCCGGGCGCAGCAGACAAGAGCCTGCCCTGCTGGTGGATCTGCGCGCCAGACCTACGGCACTGGACTTTGCGGCGGCGGAGGTCGTGACGATGCAGGCCCAGCCGGGATTTGATACCCGCACGGTGCTTGACGGATTGACGCTCGACCTGTATCATAATAAAAGCGCGAGTCTGGCGGTGCTGGGCATCGGCAACCGCCATATTGCGGTGGGGGCAGGCAGCATACAGTTGGCCGAACCGATCCGTGTGGATGTACTCTGTGCGCCGGGTGCGCTGTCCGATGCCGTGCAGGCGGATACGATCCTGACTGCGGTACGCCACCCGAAATGGCTGGATGAAATCGAAAGCTGCGAGCTGCGCTATGGCGATGAGGCACCGGGCCTGACACTGCGCCCCGGCCGCAGCATGATCTGGGAGGAGGCACAGACGATTGCTATACAGTGAAAAAGAACTTGAAAAACGCCTGCAGTCCGGCTGCGCACTGTACTATTTTTATGCATCGGATGAGGCCCTTGTCCACGCCGCTGCACAGAAGGCCCTTGCATACCTGAACCGCGATGACCCGGAGACGACCGTGCTGGACGGCCCGACCCCCTCGGTGGAGGAGATCGTGCTGGCAGCGGGTACGATCTCCTTCTTTGGCGGCAAGCGGCTGGTGCTTATGCCGCTGATACGCCCATCGACCTACTCCGACAAGGACCTGCAGGAACTCTGTGATACCTTGGCGGACACTGAAAACGCGATCTTCGTCATGACGGGGCTTGTGGAGGAGGTGTACGGCAAGCTGCGCCCCGGCAAGCGGGAGCAAAAGCTCATCAGCTGCTGCGAAAAGCTGGGGTATTGCGTGCAGATCAACCGCCCCACAGGGGCGGCACTGCAGGCTATGGCCCGCGATTGGGCAAAGCAGGCCGGTGCTGCCTTTGCACCGGGGGCGGAGGCCGCCCTGCTGGTGCGCTGCGGTGAGGATCAGTTCCTTTTGAAAAACGAGATCGAAAAGCTGGCGGCTCTGTCCGGCTACGGCACGATCACACAGCAGATGGTCGGTCAGTTGGGCACCGTGACGCTGGATGCGGATACCTTTGACATGGTAAAGCTGCTTACCGGCGGCCAGACCGATAAGGCGCAGCAAAAGCTCAAGACGCTGCTTGCGCTGCAGAATGACCCGATCATGATCACGGGCGCGCTGATCAGCAATTATCTGGATCTCTACCGCGTGCTGCTGGGCCGCCGCAGCCGCCGCAGTCTGGGGGATGTAGCCAAGGATTTCGGCTATAAGGGCAACTGGAGCTACCGGCTCAATGCAACAGAAAAAACGGCGGCGCGTTTCAACCGTAACCAGCTGGAAAGCTGCCTGCGCATCCTGCAGCAGCTGGACACTGATCTGAAAAGCAGCAGGCTGGACGCCGACCTGCTGATGCAGAAGGCGCTGTGTGAGCTGGCACTGGCCGGGAGGAAAGCATGATAAAAGTGGAGCAGGCCCTGCTGGTGGAGGGGAAATACGATGCCGCCCGGCTGGCCAATATTGTGGACGGCATGATCCTGACAACGGACGGATTCCGTGTCTTTCGGGACGCTGCGCTGCAAAAGCTGCTCAAGCGCATAGCCGCTGCGCAGGGGCTCATCATTTTGACGGATTCCGATGCGGCAGGCTTTAAGATACGCCACTATGTGACAGGTCTGGTAGGGGCAGAGCATGTCCTGCAGGCCTATGTGCCGGCGCTGCCGGGCAAGGAGGCGCGCAAGGCAGAGCCCGGCAAAGAGGGCCTGCTGGGTGTTGAGGGCGTACCCGATGCATTGATCCTGCAGGGACTGACAACGGCGCTGGAGAGCGCTGTGCCCCGCGCAGACGCCGCAAAAAGCCGCGCCATCACCTACACTGACCTGTATGACTGGGGTATCTCCGGAACAGCCAACAGTGCGGAAAACCGCCGTGCGCTGCTGCATCGGCTGGGCCTTCCGCCGCGGCTGAGCAAAAAGGAGCTGCTGCAGGTGCTGAACACGCTGTACACCTATGATGCCCTCTGCGCAGAAATCAAAAACCTATAAAAATATCCCGGAGCCAGACTCCGGGATGTTTTTTATTGCGGGCAGATCAAACCTCGAGCTTTTCCAGCTCGGCCATCCACAGGGTGTTGCAGGCATCGCTGGGCATACGCCAGTCACCGCGGGGGGACAGTGTGACCGAGCCGACCTTGGGCCCATCGGGCAGGCAGCTGCGCTTGAACTGTTGGGCAAAGAAGCGGCGGTAGAAATTCTTTAACCAAGCAAGCAGAATCTCCGGCTCATACTTGCCGTCAAAGGCGGTACGTGCAAGATGATAGATCTTTGCCGGGCTGAAGCCAAAGCGCAGCACATAGTAGAGATAGAAGTCGTGCAGCTCATACGGGCCGACCAGCTTTTCCGTCTGCTGGGCAATGGTGCCGTCCTCAGCGGTGGGCAGCAGCTCGGGGCTGACGGGGGTGTCCAGAATGTCAAGCAGCACCCCGCGCAGTGTGTCGCTGCCGCAGGTGTCCGCTACATACTGCACGATATGCCGCACAAGCGTCTTGGGCACACCGGCATTGACGCCGTACATGCTCATGTGGTCGCCGTTGTAGGTGGCCCAGCCCAGTGCAAGCTCGCTCAGATCGCCGGTGCCGATGACAAAGCCGCCGTTCTTGTTGGCGTAGTCCATCAGCTCCAGTGTGCGCACGCGGGCCTGACAGTTTTCAAAGGTGACATCGTATTTGTCGGCAGGCTGACCGATGTCTGCGAAGTGACTTTTGACGGTCTGCGTGATGTTGATCTCGCCGAAGGTCACGCCCAGCGCCTCGCACAGAATCTCGGCGTTGGAGCGGGTGCGCTTTGTGGTGCCGAAGCAAGGCATCGTCAGTGCTACAATGTCTTTGGCATCGCGGCTCAGAACCTTGCAGGCGCGCACGGCCACCAGCAGGGCCAGACAGCTGTCCAGCCCGCCGGAGATGCCGATTACCCCGCATTTGGCGTGGGTGTGCTCCATCCGCTTCGCAAGGCCCTCGGCCTGAATGCGCAGGATCAACTCACAGCGCTCGGCGCGGGTGGCAGCGTCCTGCGGCACAAAGGGCGTGCAGGAGACAGGGCGTGTCAGGGCAAGGCTGATCGGCGGCAAATCAAATTCTACCGTGGTATAGCCAGCCGTTTCCGGCATAAAGGTCGTGTTGCGCTGGCGCTCCTGCACCATGCGGCCAAGGTCCAACTCGGTCACGGCGGCCTCGCCTGCAAAGGGGGCGGTATCGGCCAGCAGGCTGCCGTTTTCGGCAATCAGATTGTGTCCGGCAAAGGTCATGTCGGTGGTGCTTTCCCCATGGCCGGCATCGGCGTAGAGATAGGCGCAGAGCAGCCGCGCACTCTGTCCGCAGACCAGCGCCCGCCGGTAGGCGGACTTGCCGACGGTCTCGTCACTGGCGGAGAGGTTTGCCACCACCGTGGCCCCGGCCAGCGCGTGGGCGCAGCTTGGCGGAATAGGCGCCCACAGATCCTCACAGATCTCGGCGGCCAGCACAAAGGCAGGCATCTGCTTGCAGGCGAACAGCAGGTTGGTACCGATCAGCGTCTCCTGCCCGGCCAGCGTGATGCACTCCGGCGCACGCATACCGGGGATGAAGTGGCGCTTTTCATAGAACTCACCGTAGTTGGGCAGATGCAGCTTTGGTACAAGGCCCAGCAGCTCGCCATTGCACACAACGGCGGCGCAGTTGTACAGCTTGCCGGTGCAGCGCACCGGCAGGCCGACCAGAACCACGAGGTTGAGGCCCTGACTGGCCTTTAAGATGGCGGCGAGGCCGTCCTCCGCCCCGCGCAGCAGGGTGTCCTGCAAAAACAGATCGCTGCAGGTGTAGCCGGTCAGCGCAAACTCCGGCAGGCAGAGCAGCTGGACGTTCTTCTCGGCATATTCGCGCATGACGCCAATGATCTGCTCGGCATTATACACACAGTCGGCCACGCGCAGGGCGGGGCTGGCTGCGGCGGCGCGGATAAAACCATTTTCAAAAGCGGGAAAGCTGTACTTCATAGCCAAACTTCCTTTATCATAGTATATAAAATTATCATAGCACAGCGCGCGCCGGGCCGCAAGTGCTGCTTTTGAAAGCAAAAAATATCATTCAAAAAGTAATATATACTTGACATAATGTAAGGCGTATGGTATAGTAAAGCTACTGCAGGAAGAAAGGATAAGCGACATGGCAAAAAACTTAAAGCTGAAAGCCGCCCGCGCCGTGCGCGATATGACGCAGGCGGATCTGGCGGCGGCGGTAGGCGTGTCCCGCCAGACCATCAACGCCATTGAAAAAGGGGAGTATAACCCCACGATCAATCTTTGCCGCAGCATCTGCAAGGTGCTGGGCAAGACATTGGACGAGCTGTTCTGGGAGGAATGAGCGATGAACATAAAAGAATTTTTTAAGCGCGACAATCTTGATGAAATGCAAAAGCAGACCCTTTTGAAGATCGAGTCCTGCGGCTTCTGGGCGCTGTGGGTGCTGCTGCTGGCGGCGCTTATCATCGAAAGTCTGCTGGGCTTTACCCTGCGGGAGATGGCGGCGGAATGGTTTATCTTTATGCTGGGGAGTGCCTATTCGGTCATAAGTGATCTGCGTGCCGGTATCTGGGACCGCCACCTTAAGCCGAACACGAAAACCAATGCCGTTGTGTCCGTTGCGGGCGGTGTTGTCGTGCTTGTGTGGGGGCTTATCAAATTTGCAGAGTTTGGCATGGGCATTGCGGTGCTGCAGGCGGTCATCATGGGAGTCTGTACATGGGTGCTGTGCTTTGCATTGCTGCAGCTCAGCATGAAGGCTTACAAAAAACGCCACGCAGAACTGGAAAACCCCAAGGAGGACGACGATGAAAACGAATAAAAAAGAGCTGACTGTCTTTGCCGTTTGTGCCTATGCGGTGCCGTTTCTGATGATGCCGCTCTTATACATCTGCCTGCAAAACGGGCAGGATACAAGCATTTTTGCCAACGCCCAGATGTTCTACCCGGCGGCGGGTATCATGCTGGCCTTCCTGCTGGCGCGGCGGCCGGATACGCCCAAGCGGTTTTACATATTGCACCTGCTGGTTACAGCTATTATGCTGATCATGAGTGTGCTTTCCGCCGCTGCGCCGCAGGGGGAGTGGTTATATATCGCCAACCTTGTTATTGTTATCGCATCGGTGCTGGGCTGGATCTTTCTGCTGACCGAGAAAAAAACAAAGCGCGAGGCCTGCGGCCTGCGCCTGCACGGCAAGCTGCTGACGGCTCTTGGCATCTGCATCTATTTCCTTGCGGTCAAAACCGGGATGGTCTTTCTTTCGATGGCGATGCAGGGCGGCGACAGCTGGGCTGAATATCTGGCTTACTGGCGCACAGCTGCTCCGTGGGTTATGGCGGTGGTGCTTGTACCGAACTTCTTTCTGAGCTTTCTGCCGTTTTTTGGCGAGGAATACGGCTGGCGCTATTACCTGACGCCAGCCCTGCAAAGCCGCTTCGGCGCACGGCGCGGCGCACTGGCGGTAGGCGTGCTGTGGGGGCTGTGGCATCTGCCGCTGAATCTTTTCTTCTACAGCCCCGACACCTCACTGCAGAGCATTGCCGCACAGCTTGTTGCCTGCGTGACGCTCGGTGTCTTTTTCACCTTTGCGTATGAGAAGTGCGGCAAAAATATCTGGCTCCCCGTGGTGCTGCACTACCTCAACAACAGCATGGTCTTGGTCTGGACCGGTACGGCGGATATTTCAAATCAGATCATCAGCTGGACAGATGTGGCGATCAGCGCCATCATGTATGGGGTTGTATTCCTGCCGTTTCTGGCAGCAAAGTGCTACCGCAAGAATAAATAAAAAACAGGTGCAGCCCTTTAAATGGGGCTGCACCTGTTTTTTGATTGCCGTCAGACTGCAAACGCCTTGTGCAGGGCTTCGAGGGCGGCGTCCTCGTCCTGCTGGCGGATCAACAGCGAAATGTCGAGGTCGCTGGTCGTGATTAGCACGATCTCGATGCTTGCTCCGGCCAGGGCGGCCAGCGCACGGGCACCGACACCGCAGCTGGTGACCATATCCTCGCCAAAGAGGTTGATCTTGCTGTAGCCGCCGGAAACCAGCGGGGGATTGGCCTTGGCCGCAGCGGGCAGTGCCCGCATAACAGCGGCAAAGTTGTCATAGCTGGTCGTAAAGCTGAAATCCACCGCAGAGCCGCGGGGCGCACTCTGGCAGATCATATCCACCACGATACCTGCCTTTGCAAAGACATCCAGATGCTCGGCCAGACTCTGGGCACTGTACTGGGCACCCGGAAAGGTGGTGAGCATGATGTTCTGCTCACTGGTGATCTTGCTGACGCCGTACATAAACAGTCATCCTTTCTTTCAATCGAATGTAATAAACTGCTCATCGATAGAATTGCGGAGCACGCTTTCAATGTATTCGCGGGAGAGGGTAAACTCGCCGTGGGCGGCCCCCAGCTCATCGGTGTACATGCTGTAGGGGTAGACGCGGATATTCTTATATCCGGCCTCATATTGGCTTATAACACAGTGCAGCTTGGGGTCAAGCATGGCAACGGTGCTGCTGCCGTCGGGCTGGGTGGTTTTCTCAAAGGTCATGTCCAAAATCGCGCCGATGACATTATCAGACGAGGACTGTGCATTGATGAAGTTGCCCAGACTGTATACGACAAGGGTGGTGTTGCCGTTGGCGCCCGTCAGCCATGCGGCGTTTTGGGTCACATGGGGGTGGGTGCCGATGATCAGATCAACGCCCTGATCTGCCAGCCACTGGGCGGTATCCTTCTGAAAATCGTTGACAACATGGGTGCCCTCGGTGCCCCAGTGCGCGCTGACCACCAGCACATCACAGTTGGGGCGCATAGCGGCGATCTGCCGGGCAATGGTATCGCGGTCATCGAGATAAACCACGCCGTAGGTGGCCCCGGAAGGGGTTGGCAGGCCGTTGGTATGCTCCGTATAGGACAGGTAGCCGAAAGTGATGCCGTTGACGGTCTGATAGACATAATCGTCATAGGTGTCAAGATTATAAAAGCCCATCGAGACAACATCGTCCGGCATGGCGGCCCAATGCTCACGCGAGGCATCAATGCCTGCAGCGCCCTTGTCATAGCTGTGATTGTTGGACAGGCTGAACACCCGGAAGCCAAGGCTGTACAGCGTATCGGTGATTTCACCGGGGGTGGAGAACATCGGGTAGCCGCTGGGAGCGAAAGCATCATTGACCAGCGTTTCCTGATTGAGCCAGTTTACATCGAACTGGGTGTAGAAGTCCCGCATGTTCTCATAGGCAAAGGAAAAGTCATAGTGGTCACCGCCGCGCTGCTTGGCCTGCAGGAAGATGCCGTCATGGATCAGGTCATCCCCCGTGGCGGAAAAGCGCACGGTTTCCACAACAGGCTGCGGCTCGGGGGTAGGCTCCGGTGTGGCAGCGGGCTCAACAGCCGCCACCGGCTGCGGCTCCGCAGCGGGCCGGGCCTGCTCCTGATTGCCGACACCCAGCAGAGAGCCGGCCAGCACACCGCCCACGCCCAGCGCAATCACCAGACAGGCGGCAATGTCGTTTCCCTTCATTCGCATAACAGCTTACCTCGCAGCAGGTCGGTCATGGTATAGTAGCCCGGTGCAAGAGCTGCAATGTAGAGCGCGGCCTGCACGGCACCGTCAGCAAAGACACCGCGGCTGCCCGCGCTGTGGCTCAGGGTGACGACCTCGTCAGGGCCGCAGAAAAGGACATCGTGCTCGCCCACAATGCCGCCGCCGCGCACCGAGCTGATGCCCAACTCCTGCGCGCCGCGCTTTTGGCGGACCTGAGTGCGGTCGTAGACATACTCATACCGGCCGTCAGCCTCGGCGTTGATGGCATCGGCGATCATCAGTGCAGTGCCGCTGGGGGCATCCAGCTTGTTATGGTGGTGCTTTTCAATGATCTCAATGTCGAACTCGCCGCCCAGAAGCTTTGTGGCCTGACGCGCCAGCTCAATCAGTACATTGACGCCCACCGACATGTTAGCGCTGCGGAAGATCGGCGTTTTGGCGCTGGCAGCCTCCAGCACAGCCTCGTCCGCCTTGGAAAGGCCGGTGGAACAGATCACGCACGGCAGACCGTTGGCTGCGCCATACTGTGCCGCAGCCACAGCCCCGGCAGGAGAGGAAAAGTCGATGATAACGCCGCGGCAGGGCAGCGCATCAAAGTCGGAGAAGATGGGAATCTCGCCCAGATGCCCCGGCTCGCGGTCCACACCGGCGATGACACGGCAATCGTCCCGTACACCGATTTTCTCCAGCAGGGCGCGCCCCATGCGGCCGCAGATGCCCTGAATGATGATATCCGTCATTGTTGCCATTCCTTTCACAAAAACACAAAAAGCCGACCCGTACCGGACGGAGGGTCGGCTGCGAATTATTTCAGCAGGCCGAAATCCTGCAGAGCCTTTTCCAGCTGTGCCTGTACGGCTGCGCAGGGGGCCACAAGCGGCAGACGGCATTCGCCGGCCTGCCACCCCAGACGGTTCATGGCCCACTTGACCGGGATGGGGTTTACATCGGCAAACAGGGCCTTGATGAGGGGCATCGCCTTCAGCTGCATTGCAAGGCTCTCATCAAAAGCACCGGCAAACCACTTGGCGCAGATGTCGTGGGTGTACTGCGGTGCCACATTGGACAGCACGCTGATAACACCCTTGCCGCCCAGCGCCAGCAGCGGGACGATCTGATCATCATTGCCGGAGTAGAGATTCAGTTCATCACCGCAGAGGGCGGCGATCTCCGCCACCTGACTGATGTTGCCGCTGGCCTCCTTGACGGCGTTGATGTTGGGGTGCTTGGCAAGCTCCGCCAGCGTGGCCGGGGTCAGGTTGCAGCCGGTGCGGCTGGGTACATTGTAGAGGATGCAGGGCAGATGCACAGCATCCGCAATGGCCGTGTAGTGGGCAAGCAAGCCCGCCTGACTGGCCTTGTTGTAGTAGGGGGTGACAAGCAGCAGGGCATCGGCACCGTCGGCCTCGGCCTGCTGGGACAGCCAAATCGCATACTTTGTGTCGTTGGAGCCGGTGCCCGCCACTACGGGAACGCGCCCAGCCACTTTTTTGACGGTATAACGGATGCACTCGGTGTGCTCCTCGTCGGTCATCGTCGGGGACTCACCGGTAGTGCCGCAGATGACAATGGCATCGGTGCTGTGGGCAATCTGATCCTCAATGATGCGGCCCAGCTCGTCATAGTTGACGCTGCCGTCCGCGTGCATCGGGGTAATGATAGCCACAGCGGCTCCTGTAAAAACGGGTTTCTTCATACAAATTCTCCTTACACCAAAGCGTTGCCTTGCATCGAATCAGTCAAAATAGCCCTTGGCGGCCAGCAGCTCAGCCAGCAGAACAGCGCCGCCTGCCGCGCCGCGCAGTGTGTTGTGAGACAGGCAGACAAATTTGTAATCGTACTGGTTATCCTCGCGCAGGCGTCCGATGCTGACAGCCATGCCGTTCTCCAGCATACGGTCAAGCTTCGGCTGCGGGCGATCGTTTTCCTCAAAATAGTGCAGGAACTGTTTGGGGGCGCTGGGCAGATTCAGATCCTGTGCGGGACCGTGGAATTCCTTCCATGTCTGCAGGATTTCTTCCTTGCTGGGCTTATTTTCAAAGCGCACGAACACCGCGCCCATGTGGCCGTCGGAAACGGGAACGCGCAGGCACTGCGCCGTGAAGCGGGGAGCATCTGCGGACACAATCTTGTCACCCTCGATATGACCCCACAGCTTCAGCGGCTCCTGCTCGCTCTTTTCCTCCTCGCCGCCGATATAGGGGATGACATTGTCCAGAATATCAGGGAAGGTCTCAAAGGTTTTGCCGGCACCGGAGATAGCCTGATAGGTGCAGACCAGCACATCCGAGATGCCGTATTTGCGCAGGGGATGCAGGGCGGGCACATAGCTCTGCAGGCTGCAGTTGGACTTGACGGCCACAAAGCCGCGCTTGGTGCCCAGACGCTTGCGCTGTGCGGGGATGATCTCGATATGGTCGGCATTGATCTCGGGCACGACCATCGGCACATCGGGCGTAAAGCGGTGTGCGCTGTTGTTGGAGACAACGGGGCACTCGGCCTTGGCGTAGGCCTCCTCCAGTGCCTTGATCTCCTCCTTCTTCATGTTGACGGCGCAGAAAACGAAATCGACCTTGGATGCGACCTCCTCAACGTTGGCGGCATCCAGCACGACCATCTTTTTGACGCTCTCGGGCATGGGGGTCGTCATGAGCCAGCGGCTGCCGATGGCCTCCTCGTAGGTTTTGCCTGCGCTGCGTGCGCTGGCTGCAAGGGCAACCAGATTGAACCAAGGGTGATTTTCCAGCAGCGTGATAAAGCGCTGACCGACCATACCGGTTGCACCGATGACACCAACATTGTACTGTTTCATCCTTACTAAAACCTTCCTTTCACAAACCCTTCCCAATATCTATGCAGCCTAAACGGAATTTTGCACAGATAATAAAAAAACCGGCTTGAAAACCGGCACAAAATGCAATATAATATCATATTGCATATAACACAGCGCAACACACCGTTTTGCGGCGTGACAGTCCCGCACCTGTTCGGCTGCGGATCCAGGAAGATGCGTGCCGTGCATCCCCTTCGGCGAAGAGCCCTTTCCCGTTTCCGCCCTTGGCAGGGAATAAAGAAACCGGTACTGATGCACTTCGCGCCTCTGTGTTTGGATTCATTATAGTATGCTCCGGAACGAATGTCAAGATAATATCGCTTTAAAGTGAAAAAGGATGAAAAATCATGCTGAAAAAAGATTTCTGGTATGACCTGCCTAAAGAGTTGATCGCGCAGGAACCCGCTGACCCGCGGGATGCCGCCCGCCTGATGGTGCTGGACCGCAAGAACGATAAGATCCTGCACTCGGTATTCCATGAACTGCCCCACTATCTGGAAAAAGGCGATCTTCTGGTGGTCAACAACTCCAAGGTTCTGCCCGCCCGGCTGATGGGTACCAAGGTCCCCACAGGTGCGGTTTGTGAGCTGCTGCTGCTGCGTCAGGTCAAGGGTGATACATGGGAGTGTCTGGCGCGCCCCGGCAAGCGGATGCAGCCCGGTACAAAGGTGGAATTCGGTGACGGCAGCCTGACTGCTGTGGTGGATGAGACGCTGCCGGACGGAAACAAGCATGTGACCTTCACCTATGATACAGAGACTTTGTATGAGAAGCTGGACGAGTTCGGCAAAATGCCGCTGCCGCCCTATATCACGAAGCAGCTTGAGGATCAAAGCCAGTACCAGACCGTCTATGCCAAGGAGCTTGGCAGTGCCGCCGCGCCGACGGCCGGCCTGCATTTTACCCCGCAGCTGATGGATACCATCCGCTCCCGCGGGGTGAATATTGCCGAGGTTACGCTGCATGTCGGGCTTGGCACCTTCCGCCCTGTGAACGAGGAGGACATTGAGGACCATCAGATGCACAGCGAGTGGTACTCTGTCAGCGAGGAGACTGCGAAGCTTATCAATGAGACCCGTGCGGCGGGCCATCGTGTGATTGCTGTCGGCACAACCAGCTGCCGCACGCTGGAGTCCGTCTGGGATCGCTACGGCAAGATCGTGCCCTGCAGCGGCAACACCAGCATCTTTATTTATCCCGGCATCGAGCTGCACGCCATCGACGGCCTGATCACAAACTTCCATCTGCCGGAAAGCACCCTTATCATGCTGATTGCCGCCTTCTACGGCTATGATAAGACGATGGCTGCCTACAAGACCGCGGTTGAGGAACGATATAGATTTTTCAGTTTTGGCGATGCTATGTTTATTCGATAAAAAACATTGACGAAACGATAAAAATCTTTTATAATAGCTTATTGGGCGGTGCGGGGAAAAGCCCCCTGCGCCGCTTTTTTCGGACAATATATAAAATGGAGATAGTATCTATGCCTTACCGCCTTATCAAACAGGAAGGTGCCGCCCGCCGCGGTGAGTTTACCACGGTCCACGGTACGGTACAGACCCCCGCGTTCCAGAATGTTGCCACGGCCGCTGCCATCAAGGGCGGTCTGTCGGCGCTGGATCTCAAGGATATCCGCGCACAGGTCATGCTGTGCAACACCTATCATCTGCATCTGCGTCCGGGTGATAAGCTGGTGGCCGATATGGGCGGCCTGCACAAATTCACAAAATGGGACGGCCCCATCCTGACGGACAGCGGCGGGTTTCAGGTGTTCAGTCTGGCCAAGCTGCGCCAGATCACCGAGGAAGGCGTGACCTTCAACTCTCATCTGGACGGACACCGAATCTTTATGGGCCCGGAGCAGAGCATGCAGATCCAGGCCAATCTGGGCTCCACCATCGCCATGGCCTTTGATGAGTGTGTTGAAAACCCGGCAACCTATGAATATGCCAAAAACAGCTGCGCCCGCACGGCACGCTGGCTGCTGCGCTGCAAGGCAGAGATGAACCGTCTGAAGCATGAGGAAAAGGCAGTCAACCCGGATCAGCTGTTGTTCGGCATCAATCAGGGCTGCACCTTCGCGGATCTGCGTGTAGAGCATATGAAGCAGATTGCGGAGTACGATATGGACGGCTATGCCATCGGTGGTCTGGCTGTGGGTGAGCCTGCGGAGGTAATGTACGACATCATTTCTGCGGTGGAGCCGTTTGCCCCAAAGGACAAGATCCGCTACCTGATGGGCGTCGGTACGCCCGGCAATATCATCGAGGGCGTATACCGCGGTGTGGATCTGTTTGACTGTGTTATGCCCAGCCGCAACGCCCGCCACGGCCATCTGTTTACATGGGACGGCGTCATCAATATCAAAAATCTGAAGTATGAGCGCGATGAATCGCCTATTGACCCGCACTGCGACTGCCCGGTCTGCCGCAATTTCTCACGCGCCTACATCCGCCATCTGCAAAAGGCTGACGAACTGCTGGGCATGCGTCTGGCGGTTATGCACAACCTGTATTTCTACAATCACCTGATGGAGCGCATCCGCGAGGCGCTGGACAACGGCACCTTCCAGCAGTTCCACGACACCTATGTGCATAAACTTGACACCCGCATCTGATTTTTTGACAAAACGCTTGCACAATGCACACTGATTCGATATAATAGAAGAAATCGTTATTTTTAAGGAGTATACTTGCTATGATCCAGTTTTTGAATGCCGCTGCCGGCACGGCCACTACCGCAGAGATGCTGATCAGCTTCCTGCCGATGGTTCTGATTATCGTCTTTATGATCGTTCTGATCTACCTGCCGCAGAAGCGTCAGGACAAGAAGGATGCTGCCATGCGCAACTCCATTGAGATCGGCGACAAGGTCACTACCATCGGTGGTATCGTTGGTATTGTCTGCGCTATCGCCGACAAGGATGACACCCTCGTTATCGAGACCGGCAGCGACCGCACCAAGATCCGCTTCCGCCGTTCCGCAATTTCTTCTGTGGAAAAGCTGGACACCGGCAAGGACAGCAAGTCTGCCCCTGTCAAGAAGTAAGCAGGCATAATACACACGCCCCCTTGCATAGTGTTGACTGTGCAAGGGGGCGTTTTTTATGGCTGGAAAAAATCTGCGCAAGCCGCCCAGAGCGGCACGCCGGAAAACAACGGCTGCCGTGCTGTTGGCGGCCTTTGGCTGCGGTGTGGGAAGCTGTATGCTGCTGTTGGCGGCGTGTGCATTTTTGCTGACGCATACGGCGCTGCCGCTGGGCCTTGTGCGGCCGATGGCCTGTATGGCAGCCGCAGCGGGGGCAGCGGTATCCGCGGCAGTCCTGGCGCATCAGTGCGGGGAGAAGCTGCTTTTGTGCGGGCTGGGCTGCGGTGTGTTTTATACGGCTTGCCTGCTCGGGGCATCACTGCTGGCGGGTGAAGAGGTAACCTGGCAGGGCAGTAATGTGATGCTGCCGATTGCTCTGCTGCTGGGAGGTCTGCTGGGCAGTGCAGTGACGGCCCTGCGGACAAACCGCTGATGCGGGCGGCTCGGACGGCACTGCGTCTGCCTGCGCTGCCGCAGCTGCGAACCACGGAGCCGAAGCGTAAAACCATGTCGGCGCGGCGGCCGGACTGCGTTGTCTGGCTTGGCGCAGCATTTCTGGCCGGGTATCTGCCGGGCATATGGCTGGGCCGGGACGGCACCACGGCACTGGGCCAACAGCTGGCAGTCTGGTACACAAAAAGCCCCGAAAGCACAGCTTTTGCGGCGGCTTTCGGGGCGCGGTTTGCGGTGGGGGCACTGCAGCTTTGCGCAGTGCTTTTGTGCGGGTTCTGCATCTGGGGCGTTGGCTTGCTGGCGCTGTTTTTTGCGGCGCGCGGGGGATTTCTCGGCTTCTGTGCGGCCTCCGTGGCAGCGGCTGACGGTGCGGCAGGACTGCTGCGCTACCGCTGCAATACGGCTGTATCGGATGTTGCCACGCTGCTGTTGTGTCTGTGGCTGGCCGGGTGGTCGGCGCAGTTGGCGGAACAGCTGTTCTGTGCAGCGCGGGGGCGCGCCACAAGGGAAACGCCGGGGACCGTGCGGCGGCTTTTGAGCCGTTTTGCGGCTGCAATGGTTTTGTCAGCGGCTGTCAGTGCTGTCGGGGGCGTCCTCGTCCTCGCTGTCGGCAGCGGGCGATGAGGGCTTTTCCTCCACATATTTCTGACTAGCCAGCGGGGAGGCGGCAACGGCTTTTTTCAGCTGTTCACGGTTGATGTGGGTGTAGATCTGCGTTGTAGAGACATTTTCGTGCCCCAATATTTCTTTCAGCGCCAGCATATCAACGCCGCCCTGATACATAAGCGTGGCGGCGGTATGGCGCAGCTTATGCGGAGAAAATCCGCGTCCGCTCAAACCGGCACTTTGCAGGCAGCGGGCTACGATTTGTTCGACCCGGCGCGCTGAAAGCCGCTTGCCGGTGCGATTGGAGATAAACAATGCATCCTTGTCCACAAGATTCGGCAGGGAAGCGCGATCCTTCCGGTAGCGCTGCAGGGCATCCAAGCAGGCATCGTTCAGATAGACGAGCCGCTCCTTGTTGCCCTTGCCGGTGATGCGGATGGTGTCATCGCGGAAATCGCCCATATTGATCGTGACCAGCTCGGCCAATCGCATGCCACAATTCAAAAACAGCGTTATAATGCAATAATCCCGCGTGTAGAAATCGCTTTGTATATGGCTTAGCAAGGTGACGGCCTCGGTCTCGGTCAGGTATTTGGGCAGTGCCTTTTGAGGGGTGCCGAGGCTGATGTTTTCTGTGGGGTTGGCCGTCAGCTTGTTGACCTGCGTACACATATAGTGGAAAAAGCCCTTCAGCGCGCTCAGCTTGCGGGCGCGGGCCTTGGGGCCGTTGTCCGCGTTGCGGGCGTAATCCAGATAGTCAAAGATGTCTCTTTTGGTAATCTGCGCAATATCGGCGGTGGTGATGCCGGTCAGCGTGATTTCATCGGGCGGCGTGGTATCGGCCACGCGCTGCCAGCGCTGCATCATAAAGCGGAAAAAGCCGCGCAGGTCAAGATAGTATCCGTTGACAGTGCGTGGGGAGCGCAGCTTTACAAAATCCAGATAGTGAAGATATTCAATTACATCATCGGGAATGTCCAGATACGGCGCGTGACGCTCCGGATGGGCCACATCAATATAACTGCTCACGATCGAACCTCAAAACACAAAATAAGAGTGCGGAATCATGCAGAAATGCTGATTCCGTTTTTTATTGTAGCACAGATAGGTGACGGGCGTCAATTTCACAAACTTATAAGAAATGCAAACCATCACGCATATTACAGTGCGTACAGAAAACGCAAGCGCATGAATATTCATACAAAATAACCAAGGCGGAGGCGGCAACAGAAAAGCGAGCAAAAGGGAGGGCATTTTTCTCTGTTTCTATAACTTCGCTAAATTGCAGTTTAGCGAAATATAGGGAGGGCACTACGGCGTTTTACAAGGCTGCGGGTTGATTTTTTGCATGGTTTGCGTGTTTGTGTTGTGCATGGTTCGTGCGGTTTGTGTTCAGTCTGTTAACCGCTTTTTGCGGACCTGCGGATGGTGTCTGCTGCGATCCCATTGCGGTAAAGACACGCGTCCTTTGTATCGGTGTATCCGCTGCTGCGAGATCCGGCGCAAGCACTTACAACATTCGTATGGACGATGCTCTTGCAATTTACAGGAAATCTGGTATGATAAATAAAAAAGGAGTTGGCATCATGAGCAAGGATACGATAATAAAAATACTGATCACGATTATTGCACTGATGGTATTTATATGGCTTTGGCATATAATCAGCCGTATGATCATCGGGACACTGATCCTAACGACCTCGCTTTTGTCGGTATTGATTTCCCTGTTGATTCAAATTGTGGTTCCGGCGGCAATCATTGTGTATGCTGTTAAATGGATCACAAAGGTAAAGAAATGAGCGGTGTTTGCTATGGGATTCTTTGGTAACAAAAAGCAGGCTTCGATGCCTGAGGCATCCAAGACGATCAGTCTTTCTCTGACGCCGGATGAAATTGATCTGCTGCGTGAGTGCATGAAACGCACCGAGGACTATTACCGCGGGCTGTTGCTGCTCAAGCAGGACTGGAACGCCGAGAAGAACGAAGCGGCCATTGCTATGATAAAGAGCAGGTTGAATATGATCGACAAGCTACAGGAAAAAACACGGTATGACGGCCAGTCTGACTACTACAAAAATCTACAGTAACGAAAAAGCCCTTCGCAGAACCGATCTTCTGCGAAGGGCTTTTGTATAAGTGTTTTTTTCAGCGGTTGATTGATTGCGCCATCTTGTGGTAAGTATGCCGCTCGCCGCGAATTGCAATCGAATACGCCATGATGTTCTGCGGCAGTGCCATACCGGGCACGCCGGTGTCGCCGATGTGGTGGATATCTGCACCGGCCATCTTGCACATCAGCGCAATCTGACGAATCGTGGCGGCGTCGGCACCCTCCTGAGAGGTTCCGATGGCTGTCAGCGCCAGCTTACCGTGTGCGTGTACCGCCTCAATCAGGCGGTGTGCATAGTCCTGTGTGATGCCCGGTACAGTGCCCGGTGCAGGCAGCAGAATGATATCCGCGCCCGCTGCAATGAAGGCCTCGGCATCGGCGGGGGTCATGATTTTCTCCCCGCCCTCCCCTGCTACACCGGAGGCATGCATCTTTCCGGCAGCCAGCATAACGCGGTCACCGACAGCGGCAGAAATCTCCTTCAGCGATGCTACGATCAATTCGTTGCTGACGCCGTTGCCGGGGTTGCCGGTAAGCACAATCAGGTCAACGCCCATATCGGCGGCGCGGCGCGCGTTTTCTACCGTGGCCAAGCGGCCGCTGCTCATCTTCCACATCGTACCATCGTTGCTTTTTGCTGCTTCGGGGTCGCATGGCTCCAGATTGATGCCGATGACACGGCCTGTCAGACGCTTGAGCTCCCGCACGGTCTCTGCCTCAGAAACCTTCGGCAAGGCGTTGATGACCGGATGCTGCACATCAAACATGTTCAGCAGCAAAATGTCTGCGCTCAGAGCAGCTGCGTATTCGGCGTTTGTCACATCGACCAGCAGCGGCGGTGTCAGGCCGATGGTCTCACAGGCCAGCACACGCCCCTCGCTGCCGGCAATGGCGTCCAGCAGGTCAGCCTTGCGGTAGGCGGCTAAATCGCTGGGGGTGCAGTCCAGCAGGCGTTTTACGCTCATTCGTCGTCATCCTCCTCGACTACGCGGCCAATGCCCTTGCGGTAGAACGGCTCGCTGCCGCGCATACCCTGCTGGCCCATGGGAGAGATCGAGGTGGTGATGTTCAGATCCATCTTTTTCTCGCGGCTCAGCAGATACGGGCGGGCGGCCTGTGCCACGGCTGCAAAGAGCTTGTCGTCCTTGGGGCCGTCCAGCACCAGCAGATAGCTGCGGGCCTCGCCGTTGACGATCATGACCGACAGATAGGCAGAGCCAACGCCGGGGGCACCTGCCAGAAGCTCGCAGATGGGGTCTACCATGGCATCGGGCAGAATGCTCGGCTCAACCAGAGTGACCTTGTCACCGGGATGGATACGGTGAGCCTCGCGCTGTGCTACGGCGTCCGCAATCTTATGTGCGACCTCGTCCTTCTGCTTTTTGACCGACTCGATGAGCGGGCGCTCCAGACGCAGGCTGTTGTCGCCGGGATTGATGACCAGCCCGCACGCAGCCTCGTTCCGGGCGATCATGTTGGCATAATCATCAAAGCGCAGCAGGACGATCTGCTGGGCAGCCTTGGTCTGCTTTGCCTGCCATTCGTGCGCGGCATCCCAATCACTGAAGCCCAGATAATAGTGCTTGCCCTCGGGGCTTGTGACCATCATAAGGCTGATTTTGGTGTCCTTGGGCAGTTGTACACGGCCGTCCGGGCCGGGCTTGGGGGCAGGCTGGCCCTGCAGGTCAAATACAGCCGGGGCCAGCAGCGGCGAGCGCACCAGCTCGTTCAGAATATCGTTCAGGTTTTTGGGGCTGTTTTCCGCCTTGAAGGCTGCAATGGTTTCCTTGATCTTCGGGTTGAAAACGGGTGCTTTCGGGTCTTTCTGTTCAGGCATGGGTTCGTTCCTCACTTTAATTTTATTGCATTGATGGCTTCCCGCAGGTAGGATACGCCCACCAGCTTCAGGCCGGGAAATTGCGAAGGATCAATCATCTTTAAATTATGCTTGGGTACGATAGCGGTGTCAAAGCCAACGCGCTGTGCCTCCCGCAGGCGTGTTTCCAGATGTGTGACGCTGCGTATCTCGCCGCCCAAGCCGACCTCGCCGATGGCTATGGTCTTTTCGTTCACCGGCAAGTCCAGCAGGCTGGACGCCAGCGCGATGCATACGGGTAGATCACAGGCAGTCTCATCCAGCTTCAGGCCGCCGATGATATTGATATAGACATCCTGACTGTAAAAGGCGTATCCGGCGCGCTTTTCCAGCACTGCCAGCAGAAGGTACATCCGGTTATAGTCAAAGCCGCTGGCGGTACGCCGCGGGCTGGGAAAGCTCGTCTTTGTTGCCAATGCCTGGATCTCGCTCAGCACCGGGCGGGTACCCTCCATAACGCAGGCTACGCAGGTGCCGCTGATGCCGAGAGGCCGCCCCTCCAGCATGACCTGAGACGGGTTCTCGATCTGCGCCAGACCGCGGCCGGTCATATCGAACATGCCGATTTCGTTCGTGGAGCCGTACCGGTTCTTGACGGCGCGCAGTACGCGGTAGGGCAAGGTCTTGTCACCCTCAAAATAAAGCACGGTGTCCACGATATGCTCCATGACCTTGGGGCCGGCAATGGCACCGTCCTTATTGACATGGCCAACAATGAAGGTCGGAATCTCCAGCGTTTTTGCCACATTCAAAAACCGGGCGGAGCTTTCCTTTACCTGACTTACCGTGCCGGAGGAGGAGGAAATGTCAGTACAACGCATCGTCTGGATCGAGTCGATGACAACAAGATCAGGCTTCATCGACTCAATCAGGCCGCAGATCTCATCGACATCGCTCTCCGCGACCAGTGAGATGTTATCCTGCGGCACATCCAGTCGGACGGCCCGCAGCTTGATCTGGCGGACGGATTCCTCGCCTGTGACATACAGCACATTTTTGGTTTTGCTGACCTCGCCGCAGAGCTGCAGCAAAATCGTGGATTTTCCGATGCCCGGCTCACCGCCGATGAGCGTCACGCTGCCGATGACAATACCGCCGCCCAACACCCGGTCCAACTCACTGATACCGGTGACGATACGGCTCTTTTCCTCCGTGGTGCTGATGCTTTTCAGCTTTTGCGGCACAAGGCTGGTCTGCCCTGCAACGCGCGGTGCAGCGGCCGCCTTGCCGGAGGCTGCTTTCGCGGGCTCGGCCACAACATCCTCCGTCATGGTGTTCCATGCGCCGCAGGAGGGGCAGCGCCCCAGCCAGCGTGGGCTGGTTTCGCCGCACTGGGTGCAGACATAAATGGTTTTTAATTTTTCTTTAGGCATGGATGCCTCCCGAAAGTCTATACTTTTTCTATTATATCCTAAAACGCGCGCGGGGGCAAGTATGCGCGGCAGAAAAACATTTGTAGCCGCAAAAACGACTTTTTCTATTGCTATTTTTTGAACGAGGTGCAGCCCATTTGATGTACTGCACCTTTTACTGTTTATATCCCGAAATTATAGAGGGCGGCATTCTCAATGCTCAATCATACAAACTGGAAGTTGTCAATTTGTTATCAACGAAAGAATTTTTTGAATATATAACTCAGAATGATTAATGCTCAAATCTCCATGATAATATTCCGGTAGAATTTCCAGTGAGGAGTTTGGTATTCTCTTATGAAGTATCTCTGCAGATTTTTTCATGATGTTTGATTCTCTACCTCCAACAAGAATCAGCGTTTTTGTTCTACACTCTTCTATACCGTTCTTTAGTTTATAATCAGAGTTTTCTCTGAGAAATGAAATCATGTTTTCTTTTTTGATTGCGGCACTATCTCGATAGTATTCATCGAAATAGTCTTTCTTGATATGTAAAGAATTGAATTGCAGTTTGGCAAACCAATGTTTCTTTACAAGCGGGTAGCACAAAGAAAAAGTCGGTTTAATCAGTGCATATGTTGTTCGCATTGGTAAAACAAGTGTGCTTTCAATAATTGCAAATCTACATATATCTTTTCTCTTAGATAATATTTCTACAAGAATCTGTCCACCCAGAGAGAGGCCGCCAATCATAAAGACGCATCCTGAACATTTTTTGTCTATGAAGTTTATTATCTCATTGGCATTGCTTTCGATAGTCGTAAAGTCCCTATCACTTCCACTGTGCCCATCAAGCACCGGAATGATAACATGATATTTTTCTTTCAGTTGTTTTGCTTCTTCACAGAAGTTCCATGGAGCCAATCCACCGCCATGCAAAAAAATAATTATATTTTTTTGCTCCATGCCATATTCTACATATTCCATTCTATTGCCTCCACATATTCCGACTTGTTTACTTTCAAGCTTGCTGGCGGCGGACGGCAAGTCCACAAGGGATAGCCGCTTTAGCGGCGCAAGGGGGTGTAGACACCTCAACAGAACGAAGTGACGCTACATTCGTTGTTTATTTCTTCTTTTTCGGTTTTGGGGCTGGCAGTTCATCATACATTGCATGAAACAAGCCTGTCAAAAATTCCTTATTATCAACTTCATCTACCAACAACATCTCTTTTGCTCCCGCATAGGGTAATTCATACGGAGCCGTCGGCATATAACGAATTGCTGATTTTACTGGTTTTACAAGGAATCTATCATCATAGATACCGCCTACAATCTTGCCGCGATAATAAATAATAAATTCCCCCATCATAGAACGATAAGCGATTTCTTCTAATTCAGATAGCTGCCCTAAAATAAACGCTAAGTATTCCTTGCTTGATGCCATATTTCCACCTCGAATCCCGATTTGCTCCATTATACTACACCAAAAAGCCCCCTGTCCAGCGGCGTTTTCCGTGTGGACAGGGGGCTTTCGATTATGGTATGTGCCGAAAACAACTGTGAAGCAGTTCTGCTTTACAGCGCGACCTTGTGGTAAACTTTCTTACCCTTCTTGATAACAACGCCCTTGGTCAGTGCGTCAACGGTCAGAACTGCCTTCGGGTCGGTAACCTTCTCGCCGTCAACAAGGACGCCGCCCTGCTGGACCAGCTGGCGGGCCTCACGGTTGGAGCCGCACAGACCGGCGGCCACCATGGCAGCCAGCAGGCCGACAGCACCGTCCTTGACAAGCGCTGCATCCAGCGCCGTGCTGGGCATGTGCTCATGATCGGCGGCGCCGCTGAAGAGGCCGCGGGCGGTAGCCTGCGCCTTTTCGGCTTCCTCCTCGCCGTGGACCATCTTGGTCAGCTCGTAGGCAAGAACCTCCTTGGCCCTGTTCAGCTGCTCACCCTCCCAGTGATCCATCTCGTCGATCTGCTCCAGCGGCAGGAAGGTCAGCATACGGATGCACTTAAGGACATCAGCATCGCCGACATTGCGCCAGTACTGGTAGAACTCAAACGGGCTGGTCTTGTTGGGGTCAAGCCAGACAGCGTTGCCGGCAGTCTTGCCCATCTTTTTGCCCTGAGAATCGGTCAGCAGCGTGATGGTCATGGCGTAGGCATCCTTGCCCAGCTTGCGGCGGATCAGCTCGGTGCCGCCCAGCATGTTGCTCCACTGGTCATCGCCGCCAAACTCCATGTTGCAGCCGTAATTCTGGAACAGATGGTAGAAGTCGTAGCTCTGCATGATCATGTAGTTGAACTCAAGGAAGGACAGGCCCTTCTCCATGCGCTGCTTGTAGCACTCGGCGCGCAGCATGTTATTCACGCTGAAGCAGGGGCCGACCTCGCGCAGCAGCTCAATGTAGTTCAGGTTCAGCAGCCAGTCGGCGTTGTTCAGCATCATAGCCTTGCCCTCGCCGAACTCGATGAAGCGCTCCATCTGACGCTTGAAGCACTCGGCGTTGTGGTCGATGTCCTCCTTGGTCAGCATCTTGCGCATGTCAGTGCGGCCGGAGGGGTCGCCAATCATCGTTGTGCCGCCGCCGATCAGGGCAATCGGGCGGTTGCCGGCCTGCTGCAAGCGCTTCATAAGGGTCAGGGCCATAAAATGACCGGCGGTCAGGCTGTCGGCTGTGCAGTCAAAGCCGATGTAGAAGGTCGCCTTGCCGTTGTTGATCAGCTCCTTGATCTCCTCCTCGTCCGTGACCTGTGCAATCAGGCCGCGGGCTTTCAGTTCGTCGTAAATCGTCATGGGTTTTACCTCCGTTTGTTGCGGCAAGGGCAAAAATAAAAGCCCCTGCCAAATGTGAATTTGGCAGAGGGCGAAATATCGCGGTACCACCTCTGTTTGCTCGTGCCTCACGGCGGCGGGCCTTCGCGGGTGCGGCGGCCAAAGGGTAAGCCTGCGACACCCAAACGCTGTAACGTGCGCACACGGCACAGCCTACTAGCTTGCGCGTTCAGCCTGCTGCTCCGGGCTGTATTCGCCGTCCGCCTCTGCTGACCCCTTGCACCGACCGGGGCTTCTCTGTAGCATGGCAGACGGGTACTGGGTCCCATCACTGCATTTAACAAAAATTACTCTATCATATTCCGCGCGGGTTGTCAAGCATAGACCACGAGTTTTATTATGCGTGAATTTGTAGGGGGTTATTTGGACTTTTCGATAAGCTCCCGCGCGCTGGCAAGGCTCAGTTCACTGACCTTGTCACCGGAGATCATCCGCGCCAGCACCTCCACGCGGCCGTCCATATCAAGGGTGTGGATCTCGGTAAAGGTACGGTCGTTGCGGACATTTTTCTGGATCAAAAGCTGGTTGTCCGCAAAGGCGGCAACCTGCGGTGTATGGGTGATGCACAGCACCTGATGCCCCTTGGCTGTCTGGTGCAAAAGCTGGCCGATACGCCCAGCCGCCAGACCCGATACGCCTGTGTCGATCTCATCATAAATAACGGTAGGCAGGGCATCACGGTCGGCCAAAGCGCTCTTGAAGGCCAGCATAATGCGGGAAAGCTCGCCGCCGGATGCAATCTTTGCCAGCGGCTTGGGCTCCTCACCGGGGTTGGTGGAGATCAAAAACTCCACAGTATCCTGCCCGTGGGAAGACAACGGCCCTCGCGCATGCTTGAGTGCAAAACGAATACCCGGCATGTTCAGAAATTCCAGTGCGGCCTTCATCTGCTTGTTCATGGCGGCAAAGCCCTTCAGGCGGCTTTGGGTCAGCGCCTCGGCGGCTTCCTTGGCGGCAGCATACAGCGTCTGCATCCGGGCCTTCAGCTCGGCAATCCGCTGGCCGGAGGACTGGAAACCCTCTAACTCGGCGGCGGCTGCATCGCGCCGTGCCAGAAGCTCCTCCACCTCCATGCCAAATTTTTGCTTGATGCGGTAGATCGTATCAAGGCGGGATTCGATCTGATCCAGTTCCCCGGCGTCAAAGCCATAGGCATCCAACCGGTCAGCCAGATCGGTGGCAAGATCCCGGGCACTGTAGTACAACTCGTTCAGCCGCTCGGACATGGCAGCAAGCGATTCATCGAGCCGGGCACTGTTCTGCAGTCCGTCCACGGCACCGCCCAATAGATCCGCTGCGCCCGCCTGCTCGCCGTCCTCATCCCCGGCCAGTGCAAGGTGGGCGGCGGTGATGCCCTCCAGAATGCTCTGCGCATGGGTGATGACCGTCTTGCGCTCCTGCAGGGTCTTTTCCTCGCCGGGCTGCAGCGCAGCGGCGTCAATGGCATCAATCTCGGCGGTCAGGGCCTCTATGCGGCGCTGCTTGTCGGCCTCGCTGGCGTTTGCGGTATCCAGCTGGCGCTTTACCGTGACCAGCTCGCGGTAGCGGCGGTAATACTCGGCAAACAGCTCGCGGTTCTGGGCATACTGATCCAGCAGATCCAGATGCAAGGCCGGGTTTGTCAGGCTCTGGCTGTCGTGCTGGCCGTGGATGGACAGCAGTCCGGCAGAAATATCCCGCACGACGGCAGCGGTGGCAGGCATACCGTTGATACGGCAGCTGCCCTTGCCCTCGGCGTTGATCTCGCGGTACAAAAGCAGGTCATCGCTGGCCTCGTAGCCGCACTTCTCAAGCTGCTTTTTGACGGACGCCGGTATAGCCTCAAAGGTGGCCCAGATACACGCCTTCTGAGCACCGCTGCGCACAAGCTCGCGGGAGGTACGGTTACCGAGAATAGCATTGATGGAGTCGATCAGGATGGACTTACCGGCACCCGTCTCACCTGTCAGCACCGTAAAGCCATGGGTGAAGTTGACCTCGGCCTTTTCAATAACCGCAACATTTTCAATTTTCAGGTTTGCCAGCATGGGGCGGCTCCTCCCTGTCGTTAAAATTACCCGCGGCGGGTATACTGCTGCAGCTGCTTGCAGATGACGGCGGCATCCTCTTCGTTGCGCATCAGGATAAAGAAGGTGTCATCACCGGAAAGGGTGCCGACTACATTGTCCCACTGCTTGGCGTCAAACACCTCGCAGGCGGCGTTGGCCATGCCGGAGAAGCACTTGACCAGCACCATATGTCCGGCATAGTCCACCTTGAGGACGGACTCCCGGAAGATCATCTCAAACCGGCTGGGTGAGTGTGTTACCTTGCCGGAGGCAGAGGCCGGGACATAGCGGTAGCGTCCGTCAGCGGTAGCCGTCTTGACCAGCTGCAGCTCACGGATGTCGCGGGATACGGTGGCCTGCGTTACATCAAAGCCTTCCTCCCGCAGATGTGCCAGCAGATCCTCCTGCCGGTCGATAGGATGCTGTTCGATCAGGTCCAAAATCGCCTGATGGCGTGCACTTTTCACAGGGATCATCTCCTCATCAATTTGTTTTCTATGGCATGAAACTGTTCAGCGTCATCGAATGTAATCAGCTGCAGATGCTGCCCGCCGCCGGTCACCAGCAGGCTTTCCCCGGGCAGCAGGCCGCACTGGTTGCTGCTGTCGGCGCAGGCAAAGCTGCCGTCACGGTTTTCGGCATCGGCAATGATCTCCAGCTTTCGGCTGGCGGCAAATACCAGCGGGGCTACATGGGCGTTGTGGGCACAGACCGGCGTCAGAACCATGACATCGGCGGCAGCGTCCAGGATAGGGCCGCCTGCCGAGAAGGAATACGCAGTGGAGCCGGTCGGTGTGGCCAGTATCATGCCGTCGCTGCGGTAGCCGCCTACAAAGGCGCCATCGCAGTATACTTTATAATCCATCGGATGCAGGCGGGTGTTGCCAAAAAGCACAATGTCGTTGATGGCATCGGCCGCCCAGCCATGGGCGGGCACGCGGGCATGCAGCAGCCCGCGCTCCACAAGGGTGAAATCCCCTGCTGCCAGCCGGTTCAGCTTGGTGGCAAGCTCTCCTACTTCACAGGTGGCAAGAAAGCCTGTGCGGCCAAGGTTTACGCCCAGAACGGGCTTGCCGTGCGCCAGACAATCCAGCCCGGCGCGCAGCAAAGTACCGTCACCGCCGATGGTCACGACCTGCTCGGCGGCGCGGTAGGCCCGCTCCTCCGGCAGGAACCGCACACCATCCAGCCCATCGGCCGCCGCAAAGGTCTGCGGCATCAGGACCGGGATGCCCCGCCCGGCCAGCACAGCAGCGGCCTGCCGCGTAACGGCAAGCCCGGTGTCCTTGGTCGGGTTGGGAATCAGTAAAACCGACATAGCGTCAGGTTCCTTTCTCAGTGGTGGTTGGGGGTCTTGTCAAGCGTCTCGTGGGAGGCTGCCACGACCTTTTCAATCAGGCCGTCCGGCAGCGGCTGCGGGGTCTCGCAGTGCTGGACATACATCAGATATTCAATGTTGCCCTCGGGGCCCTTGATGGGAGAAAAATCCAGACCTGCCGGGGTAAAGTGGTTTGCCATGGCGTACCCCTCAGCCATCTTCAGCACCTCGCGGTGGGTGGCCGGGTCACGGACAACGCCCTTTTTGCCGACCTTTTCGCGGCCGGCCTCAAACTGCGGCTTGACGAGGCATACACCGACAGCCTCCGGCGTGCAGATCGCATCTGCGACCGGGAAAATGTGCTTGAGAGAGATGAACGAAACATCGACACTGAAAAAGGCTACCGGTTCTGACAAGTCCTCAGGCTTTACATTGCGGATGTTGGTGCGCTCCATGTTGATGACGCGCTCGTCCGTGCGCAGACTCCAGGCCAGCTGGCCGTAGCCGACATCAACGGCATAGACCTTGACGGCGCCGTTTTGCAGCATACAGTCCGTAAAGCCGCCGGTGGAGGCACCGATGTCCATGCAGACCTTTCCGTCCGGCCGCATGGGAAAGACCTGCATCGCCTTCTCCAGCTTGAGGCCGCCGCGGCTGACATAGCCGATATCGTGGCCGCGCACCTCGACCTTGGCATCGGGTGCGATCATCTCCCCGGCTTTGTCCGCCTTTTGCTCATTGACAAAGACGATGCCGGACATGATAAGCGCCTTGGCGCGCTCACGGCTCTGCACCAGACCGTTCTGGCACAGGTATTGATCCAGGCGTATCTTGCTCATGCCTGCTTCTCCTTTAGATGGTTCAGTATATCCGTGCAGAGCGCGGCTGCATCGAGCTGCTGATCCTTGCGCAACTCGGGCACATTGGCATGCAGCAGATGGGTGTTATCCACCGCATGCAGCAGATAGCGGCCCTGCCAGCCGCATTGCTGCAGGGCAAAGCCCAACTGCTCACCGATGCTGCCGGTCCGCACGGAATCCTCGGCAAAGAGGATCGTGTCGTAGGGCTTAAGTGCATCGCACAGCCCATCGGGCAACGGGTAGATCTGGGTCAGCTTTACACAGTCTGCCTGCTGCCCGTTCTGGGCCAGCAGATCGCGGGCGGCGATGATCTCCTCCGTCTCGGCACCGTAGCTGACCAGTGCGATGCGCGCATCAGCGGCAGGCTCCAACAGGTCAAAGCGCTTGCCTGTGCAGGGCAGCGCAGCCAGCGCGGGGTTTTCCTCTCCGCGGGCATAGCGGATCGTGCGGGGGCCGCGGGCCTCCCGCACAAGATAAGTCAGCCAGTAGCGCAGTTCAGCATAGTTGGCCGGGGCAAACACAGGGATATTTACATTGGAGAAGAACGCTACATCGTAAATACCCTGATGGGTGGCACCGTCACCGGGCACAAGCCCCGCGCGATCCACAGCAAAAAGAACATCAAGCTGCATCAGATTGACATCGTGGATGATCTGATCATAGGCGCGCTGGAAGAAGGTCGAATAGATCGCTACGACCGGCAGCAGGCCCTGACTGGCAAGGCCTGCCGCAAAGCTGACGGCATGCTCCTCCGCCATGCCGACATCAAAGAAGCGGCCGGGATGGCGGTGCTTGAAGAAGTTGAGGCCGGTGCCGTACTTCATGGCGGCGGTGATGCCGCACAGGCGCGGCTCGTCATCGCCCAGATCGGCCAGCGCACAGCCGAAGGTCGAGGAAAAGGAGTCCTTCGGGGAAAGCTCAGGGTCGGTCAGATGATTGAGGTCGATGGACGATACGGCGTGAAATTCACCGGGGTTTTCCTCGGCAGGCTTCAGGCCCTTGCCCTTCTGGGTGACGATATGCAGGAATACGGGGGCATACTGCTCGCGCAGGTTGGTCAGGGTATGGGTCAGCATATCGACATCATGGCCGTTCACCGGCCCGATGTACTGGAAGCCCATCTCCTCAAACATCGTGGATTTGTAGATGCCGCGGCGGATCAGCTGCTTGCCGCCCTGCAGCACCTTGACCATGGCATCACCGGCAACCGGGATGCGCTCAAGCACCGTTTCCATGTGCGCCTTGACATGGGAGTATTTCGGGTCGGTGCGCAGCTTGGTCAGATAGTTGGCCATCTGGCCGACATTTTTGGAAATCGACATCTTGTTGTCGTTCAAAATGACGATCAGATTGTTCAGCTTGCTGACATTGTTCATGCCCTCGTAGACCATGCCGCCCGTAAAGGCGCCATCGCCCACAATGACCACGACCTTGCCCGGCTCGTTTTTGAGCTTTTTGGCCCGGGCAATGCCGATGGCTGTGGAGAGCGCAGCACTGCCGTGACCTGCGATGAAAGCGTCACAGCTGCTCTCCTCCGGGCTGGGAAAGCCCGAAATACCGTTTTTGCGGCGCAGCTGCGCAAACCCGGCCCGGCGGCCGGTCAGCAGCTTGTGGGTGTAGCATTGGTGGCCTACATCAAACAGCAGCTTGTCCTGCGGAAAATCCAGCACACGGTGCAAAGCGACCGTCAATTCCACAACACCCAGATTGGAGGACAGATGACCGCCTGTCTCGGAAACACTTTTGATCAGGAACTGCCGGATTTCCTCGCACAGGGCGGGCATCTCGTCTGCGGGCAGATTTTTAATTTCTCCGGGCGCATTGATACGCTCCAGCAAGGGATAGCTCATATACGCACCTCGTTTTTATACCATCGGCATGGCAAAGCCCAGCACAATGCCAAGCGCCGCGCCGGTCAGAACTTCGATCGGTGTATGACCGACCATTTCCTTGAGCTTTTTGCCATGGGGAAACTGAAACTGCTCGATCCCCTGGTCCATCCATTCGGTAAAAAGACGGTTCAGAACCTTTGCCTGCTCGCCGGTCTCATAGCGCACACCCATGGCATCGTACATAACGATGATGGACAGCACAGCCGCAATGGCGAAGGTGGGCGAGCTTACACCGCAGTACCGCCCGGTGGCAACAACCATGGCGCAGACGGTGGCCGAGTGGGAGCTGGGCATACCGCCCGCCCCCCACATACGCTCGGCGATGAAGCGGTGGAAGATAAAAAGATTCAACAGCACTTTGATAAGCTGTGCCAGCAGCGATGCACAGACCGCTGTTGCCAGCACAAAATTCCAACTCAGCGCAGCGCGCAGCAGTGGCATAGGAATCACATCCTTATTTCTTACGTTCCAGCAGCTCCGCAGCCAGCAGGCGCAGAAAGTCTGCTTTGGGGCCAAGCGCATCCAGCGCGGCCAGCGCTGCGGCGTTGTGGCGCTCCGCCTTTTCGTGGGCGCCCTGCAGGCCGTACAGCGTGATAAAGGTGGTCTTGTCATTGTCAGCATCGCTGCCGACGGGCTTGCCTAATTCTTCCGTCGTAGAGGTGACATCCAGAATATCGTCAACGATCTGGAAAACAAGCCCGATCTCCGCCGCATAGCGGGCCAGCGCGCCGCGCACATCGGTATCAGCAGCAACGCCGGCAGCGGCACAGCCCAGATGCACTGCGGTCGTGATGAGCGCACCGGTCTTGTGGGCGTGCAGGGCCATCAGCTCATCCTCGCTTGCGCGCACCGTCTCAAAATGCTTGTCCAGCTCCTGACCGTAGAGCATGCCGCGGTCACCGCCGCCCCGGGAGAGAAGCCGGACTGCCTCAATGCGGCTTTCGGCAGACAAACCAGCGTTGGCAAGCACTTCAAATGCTGCCGTGACAAGGGCGTCACCGGCCAGCAGGGCGGTTGCCTCGCCAAACTGCTTATGACAGCTGGGGCGTCCCCGGCGGAAATCATCGTTGTCCATGCAGGGCATGTCATCGTGAATGAGTGAGTAGCAATGCAGCATCTCGAGCGCACAGGCATAGTCGAGCGCATCGGCGGCATCGGCACCGCACAGCTGGCAGGCTGCCAGCGTCAGCACGGCGCGGATGCGTTTGCCGCCGCCCAGCAGGCTGTAGCGTGCAGCCCGGCCCAACTCGGATTGCTGCGGCAGATAGGTGTCACACAATTCCGTCAGGCGCTGCTCGGTCAGCTGCGTCCAAGCATAAAACTGTTCTTTGTATTCCTCATGCTTCATGGGGTACCTCCGCGTTCGGGGTCAGGCTTGCATCAATTTCCTCGACCTGCAATCTGGCCTTGTCCAGCGCTGTATTGCAGTAGTGGATCAGCCCGGCGGCCTCCGCATACAGCTTGACGGAATCCGCCAGCGGCGTGGACTCGTCCTGCAGCTGCCCTAAAAGGCTCTGCAGGCGCTCCATGCCCTCCTCAAAGGATTTTGGCTGCTTCATCGGGCATCACTCCCCTGTCTGTTTTTCCAAATTATGCACCGCTTCTATGCGGCATTCGGCGGCGGCCTTTGCACCGCGCAGGGTGACGGCCTCGCCGGGGTGCAGTGCCTCTACACTGCAGGGTACGCCGTTGCGCTCGGTCAGTGTATAGCCGCGAGCCAGCACGGCGTAGGGACTCAGCGATTGCGCCACGGATGCCGCGTGCTGCAGGCTGCGCTGTGCGTCCTGCATGCGGTGCTGCGCAGCCTGCTGTACAGCGGCCTGCAGGCCGGCAAGCTCCCGTTCCCGGCGGGCAAGCTGCTGGTGCTGGCGCTGCAGGAGTTGGGCAGTGGCAAGCTGATCAAACCTATTATAGCATAGTTTGCAGCGATTCTGTATATTTTTTTGAATATTTTGCTGTAAAATGAATATTTTCTGCCGGACATCGCTCTGGTCGGGCACGCACAGCTCTGCTGCGGCAGAGGGGGTCGGTGCGCGCAAATCGGCCACATAGTCAAGGATTGAGGTGTCAATCTCATGGCCGACAGCGGAGACGACCGGCTTGCGGCAGGCAGCAGCGGCACGGGCAATACGCTCGGCATTAAAGACCCACAGATCCTCCTTGCTGCCGCCGCCGCGGGTCACAAGGATCAAATCGGGCCGCGGGTCGCGGTCAAGCCGCCGGATTCCCTCGGTAATGCTTTTCTCGGCCTCAATGCCCTGTACGCTGACAGGGGCAAGCAGCAGCTTTACCATCGGCCAGCGGCGTCGGATGACATTCTGCACATCCTGCCAGGCAGCACCACTCTTGCTGGTCACGACCCCGATGCACCGCGGCACGGCGGGCAGCGGGCGCTTGCGCTCGGGGGCAAACAGCCCCTCGGCCTCCAGCTTTTTGTACAAGGCGTCAAAGGCCATCTGGGCAGCCCCTGCGCCGAACGGCTTCATATAATCGGCATACAGCTGGAACGCACCATCCCGCTCGTAAATCGTGGCACGGCCATAGACCAGCACCAACATGCCGTTCTGCGGTTCAAAGTTTAAAAGCTGCGCCTGTGAGCGGAACATCACTGTCTTGATGCTGGCGTTTTCGTCCTTCAGGGTAAAATACAGATGCCCGCTCTTGTAATGGCGGGTAAAGCCGGAAATCTCCCCGCAGACGATCAGATCATTGAGTGGGTCGCACTGGGCCAATACCTGTTTGGCCAGCCGGTTCAGGCTGGTTACATTGATGTAGTCGGCCATGCGCCACACTCCCTTGCCGCCAGAATCGAGATCCCAATGGCGTTATCGCTGGCAAACCGGCCCGGCACAAAATGCGCCCCCGGTACGCGGTTTGTCACATAGGTGCGGATCAGATCGCTGCTCATGACGCCGCCTGCAAAGACAACAGGCAGGCCCGGATGCTCGGCCAGCGCGTTGTTGGCCATGCGCACAAGCGTTTCGCCCACACAAAGCAGGCAGTATTTGCAGACATACGCGGCATCGCGTCCCTCGGCCAGCAGCCGGGCACACTGGTTCTCCAGCCCGGACAGGCTGCAGATGAGGCCGTGTACGCTGACTCTGGGGCGGACTTTTTCGGTGCAGAGGGCAGCCTGCTCACTGACATAGACACCCGCCGGGAACGGATAGCCAAGCTTTACGCCCAGCCGGTCCACGGCCTGCCCTGCATAGAGGTCGTTGCTGGTGCCCAGCGGCGTGATGCGCTCAGCCCCATGGCAGAGCAAAAGGTCGGTCGTGCCGCCGGAAACATGGAACACCAGTGTTTCCTGACCGAACAGCTCCGGCTGACCCGTGGCGTACAGCGCCGCCGCAATATGCCCCTGCTGATGTGTCAGCTGCACAAGCGGCAGCGCGCGGGAAAGCGCAAACGCCGTGGCGGCACTGACACCGGCCAGAAAGCACGGCATATACGAGCCCTCGACCGGGCGGGGCTTGGCGGAAACACCCACGGCAGATATTTCAGTAAGGTCGGCGTGTGTGGCAAGCTCTGCCAGCATGGCGGGCAGGGCTGCCGTGTGGTGGAAAAGGGCGTCACTCTGGCGCAGGCCCAGCTGACCCTCTTTCACGGGCAAAAACTTTTTGCAATCGCAAACAACCTCTCCGGCGTCTGTGTCAAACACTGCCAGAGAGGTTGCGTAATTGCTGGTGTCAATGCCCAGCGTCAGCATTTGGGTTCATCGGTCTCGCCGCGCTCACGCGCAACGGCACCCAAAAGGCCGTTGACGAACTGGTAGTCATCCTCGGCACCGTATTTCTTGACCAACTCCACGGCCTCATTGATGGCAACACCGGGCTTCTGCTCCTCGCCGTAGAGCATCTCGGCCAGCGCAAGGCGCAGGGCAACCAAGCTCACACGGGGTACGCGGGGCAGCGTCCAGCCCTTCAGATGGGCGGTGATGATCTCATCCAGTTCGGCGGCATGGTCATTCATGGCAGCCAGCAGCTGGTTTGCAAAGGCATCGGGCGCGGGGTGCTCCTCCGCAGGGAGGGTGGGTTCCTCGGGCTCAAAGGTAGCGGCGAAGGCCGTCAGAAAGGCCGTCTCGCGGGATTCGCGGCGGGTCAGCTTTTTCTCCATACTCAAAGTTCCTGTCTTTCCTTATCTTGTCTTATTCTTTCTCGGCGGGGGTCTCTGTCAGGCCCACGACCAGCACATCCACACGGGCCACGGTGATGCCCGTCATGTTCTGGATCGCCTGCTTGACATTCTCCTGCACTTTTTCGCACAACGGCATGACCTTGTTGCCGTACACAACGGTGATATGCACCGTCACGGTGGCAATGCCGTCCTCCATGACGACGGTGACCGGCTTCTGCAGACCGGTGCGGCCCAGAAGCGAGCGGACATTCTGGCTGGTGCCGGTGGCTACATCGGCAACGCCGTCAACCTCCAGCGCGGCCAGACGCGCAATTTTTGCGATAACCTCAGTCGAGATCTGTAAGCTGCCGCCGATGGTATTGTGTACATCCATAGTGTGTACCCTCCCGTTGCAAACGGCCATTTGGCCATAGTTCTACTAATATAAATCAGTGTACCACAAAACGGGGCTGTTTGCAACAAAATATTGGCGCTATTTTACTTCCACAATGGTGATGTCCTGCGCGGTCAGGCCCTTGCACTGGCTCAGCAGCGCATCCCGGACACGGGTGACCTCCTCGGCTGTCAGCGCATCATTTTCAGTCATGACGGTCACATTGGCCTTGCTGCCCTCCAGATTGACCACGCAGTCGGGAAAGCCTTTTGACTTGATGAGGGTCTCCAGCTTTGTCTCCAGTGTGATGTTGCTGATGCGTGCGCTCAGCTCGGCGGTCAGGGCGTCCTTTTCCTCCTTAGTCAGGCCGGCATCCTTGAGGGACTTCTTCAAGGTGTCCAGCGCTTCGTCACGGGCCTTGCTGCGGGTCAGTCTGGCAGACTCAAAAAACTCTGTGCCGGAATCCTGATTTACGCTGACAAGCTGTGCTTCGCCATAGTTCTTGTCGGCGTCATCAACAGCGGCGGCCTCTGTGTCCGCAGCGCCCGCAGAGGCTTCTACGGCCAACGGGTCGGTGACAGGGGCGGCAGCGGCAGTCTCCACCGCATCGGCAGCGGTATCGGATACAAGCAGGCTGGGCGGTGCCCCGCGGGAGAAGGACCAGTTCAGATATACGGCGGCCCCCAGCGCCAGTGTCAGGACAGCGGCTGTGGTGCCGCGGCTTTTCAGCTTGGCTGTAAGTTGCTTCATGGTTTGCCCTCCTCTTCGTTGGTTGATGCCATCTTTGCTACGGTGATATGGTTGGCGCCTACGCCGGTCAGTGCCTCCACCAGCGCGGTCACGCGGTTCTGTACCGCTGCTGTGCCGCCGCCCTCACAGACGACCGCTACGCCCAGCACGCGGGGAGTCTGCACGGTCTCCACAAGTCCGTCTGCGCCGCCGCTGCCCAAAAGCACATGGGTGGAGCTGCCATCGCGGTCCGTGTCCGTTGCGTAGACACTCTCACTGCCTGATTCCAGCGTGACCATGACGGCGGTATCGCCTGCGCCGTCCACACGGCGGATCAGTGCGGTCAGGCGGCTTTCCAGCTGGGCGGCGTAGTCGGCGGCTGTCTCCTGCACAGCGGCGGGGGCGGGCTGCGCCGTATCGTCTGCTGGCAGCCAGGCGGAAACCGCTAACAGCACAAGACCCGCCAGCCCCATAAAGGCCAGCAGATTGACACGCTGCTTTTCATCGGCCAGTGCGGTGCGCAGCCTTGCGGCCAGCGGGGCGATATACTCCCGGGCGGTCATGGTGTACCCTCCGCTATGCACCAGGGCAGGTCACCGGCGTTGACGGCCAGCAGGGTTTCTATCGCGGCGCGGTCGCGGATGTCTACCGGTGTAATGACGCATCTGCCGTCCTGCCAGCTGACGGCGGCGCGGATGCCCGCACCCTGCAGGACTTCCCGTACAGCCTCCACAGAGGCAGTCAGGCCAAGCTCGCGGCTGTAGGCTGAGAAATCAGCGGAGGGACGGCTCTGCCCGGAAGGCAGGCTGCGGAGCGTCAGCACAATGCTGTCCCAGTCAATACCGCCGAGCATCTGGATACCCGCTGTTAAAATATACAGCACCAGCACGGCATTTATGACGGATTTGAAGCCGTTGTCCGGCCAGAAAAGCCGCAGCATGCCCGCCAGTGCCGACAGCACGCAGCAGCCCAGTGCCAGATGCCGGAATGATTCCATGCTATCCCCCGTTCCCTGCCAGCAGCAACAGCGCCGTGGACAGAAAGATCATAAAAAAATAAAGCACCAGCACCGATCCGCAGAGGCGTGCCCCCTCAAAGTACAGGCGGCAAAGCTGGGCGCAGGGCTTTTGCCCGGTAGCCCCGGCAATGACACCGGCTGCAGCAAAGACAAGCGTATAGGCGATGCTTTGCAGAAAGACCGGTGCAAAGAGCGCCGCCAGCGCCAGCAGCCCGGCCAGCGCAAGGGAACCCTTGAGCAGCTGCAGCGCCGCTGCCGCTCCGGTTAGCGCGGCGGCAGCGGCATCCCCCACAACCGGAATTGCGCCCTGTAAAAGGCCCTTGCCGGTCCGCAGGGCGGCATTGTCCACCGTGGCGGCCAGCGTATTCTGCAGCCCCAGCACAAGGCTGAACAGTGCCCCGCAGACCTTGAGCAGCCAGTGCATGCAGCGGGCAAACAGCGCAGCGGCATCGGTGATGCCCCGGTTGCCCCAAAGACAGGCACAGACAGAAAAACAAAAGTATATCTGCATGACGGGCAGCAGCAGCTTCCGGATGACCGCACACAGAAAGCCTGACATGGCAAAGAACATCCCGCTGTAGACCAGCGCCCCGGAGGCCTGCCCGCCTGCGGCAGCCACACCGCCGAATACCGGCACAAAGGCGGTCAGATAGGTGCTGCAATCCTGTGCGGTCGAGCCGACAAGCGCAGTCAGCTGCATCGCGGTGGAAAGACTCAGCGAGCCGAAACCCAGCACGGCAAGGATCTCAACATAAGCGCCGGCGGGCCTGCCGACCAGCAGCCCCAGCAGCCCTGCCAGCAAAAGATACCCGGCAGACTGCGCCGCAAAGTGCAGTGTGGGCTGAAAGCCGCTGACGATCCAGTCCCCCAGCAGCGCTGCAATGTCGGCAAGGGTCCATCCGGCGGCATCGGTGATGTCTGCGGGGCTGTCCTGCAGAATGTCCTGCACCTCCTGCGGCAGCTCGTCCGCAAAGGCAGGGGGCGGAACCGCCAGCAGGAAAATTACTGCAAATAGTCCGCAAAGGAGCCGAGCAGAGATCGCAGCAGCGGCAGAGCCTGCAAAAGCACCAGCACACGGCCGCAGAGCTCGATGGCGGTGGAGGCCGCGCAAAGACCGGCCTCGCGGCAGGTGTCGGCGGCAAACTGCGCGACCAGCGCAATGCCGAGGGCGCGCAGCAGCACCGCCGGGCTCTGCCCCTGAAAGTAAATCTCCAGTGTGCGCAGCCAATCGAGCAGCGGCTCGATCTGGCGCATTGCCACAGCGAGCAGCCCGGCGGCGGTGCATACCGAGACCAAAAGCGCAAAGGCAGGCTGGTCCTTTTTTAAAAGAAGCGTCAACACGGCCGCCACAAGCACAGCAGCGGCCAGCTTGCACAATAAGATCATAGGTCATAGTTCAAACAATGCTTTGATCAAAACAAACAGGTCGCTGATCTGCCGCACCAGCATTGTCAGCACTACGATTAGCCCGGCCAGCGTCGTCATCATGGCCTGATCCTCCCGGCCGGAGCGGATGAGCAGCTGGTTCAATACGGCCACAATGATGCCGGTGGCCGCAATCTTAAAAACAAGGTCAATGTCCATGAGGCCACTCCTTACCACAGCAAAATGGCGGTCAGTACGCCCAGACAGGCCCCCAGCCGGGGCCAAAGCAGCCGGGCGTCACGGTACTGCTCTGCCCGGCTGCAGGCCTCCTCCTCGCAGAGTGCGGCCAGCCTGTGCAGCGCCGCACAGGCGGTCGGGCGCGGTGATTCCTCAGCGCTGCGAAGCGTCTGCAGGGCTTCGCACCGCAGAGCCTCGGGCAGGCAGGATGGAAGCTGCAGGTCTGCCAGAGCTGCAGCACCCGCCGGGCAGAAATCTGCAAATTCCGGGCGGCGCGCTGCGCGGTGCAAAAGCTCCGGGCCTGCAAGTGCCTGTGCGTTGAGCAGCTCTGCCAGATAGCCGAACAGCCGGGACAGGCTGTGCAGCTGCCGCTGGCAGTCCCGGATACGGGCTGCTGCCGTAAAACCAAAGCCCGTGCCTGCACAGAGCAAAAGAATGCCGCCCGTAGCGTGCAGCAGCACTGTCACAGTGTGACCCACTGTGCCACGGTGCCGGGGTGGGCGCGCCCAGACAAAAAAGCGGCCCTTGCAAAGGCACCTGTGGCCAGCAGTGCGGCCAGCGGGGGCTTTTTATGTAGACCCGCCGGGGTATCGCAGTGTACGGTAGCATAAAACACAACACCGGAGGCAACCCCCTGCGCCACAGCTTGTGCATCCTCCGCCGTGCCCAGCTCATCACAGACGAGGATCTGCGGGTTCATGCAGCGCAGCGCCATGGCAATGCCCTCCGGCTTGGTGCAGCGGGCGTAGACATCGCAGCGGATTTGTGCGGCACGGGGCAGGCTGCCGGTCTCACAGGCCATCAGCTCGCCGCGCTCGTCAATGACGCTGACGAGGGCGTCACTCTCACAAAGCCGCTGTACGATCGACCGCAGCAGTGTTGTTTTGCCGCTGCCCGGCGGGCCGGCCAGCAGCAGTCCCCCGGTCCGGGCGGCCACGGCCTCCTCCAGCGCGGGCGGCAGCGGGCAGGTCACCCAGCGCGCGATGCGCAGATTCAGCGAGGTTACGGCAGAAAAACCGCCCGGCCCCCGGCAGCCTGCTACCCCGATGCGGCAGCCGCCCTGCACGGTGAAATAGCCCTGCTGCAGCTCGTCCTCGTATGCGTAGACCGAACGGCGGCAGAGCTGCAGAAAGCACTCCTGCAGCAGGTCCGCCCCCATTGCAGCGGGAAGCCCTGCACCCGGCAGGAATTTTGCAGCGGGGCACAGCCGCCCACGGATCGTAAACTGTATCGGCTGTCCCAGCCGCAGACGAATCTCTTGTACATGCGGTGCGCAGCGGGCATCCAGCCTGCCAAGCGGTGTGCGCAGCGCAGGCGGAAGGCTATCAAGGATGCGGTAATACTCGTCCATCGTTTCTTCACCTCACACTGCCACTGTATGCCCGCCTACGGGCGGATAGAACCGGGACGGCACCGCATAAAAAAACAGGACATCCCACATCGGGATGCCCTGCAAGGGAACAGCGTATAGAATGAAAACGGTTTACTCGGATTTTTCCCGGATCAGCGCGTAGAGACCGGCCTCGTCCAGCACCGGAACGCCAAGCGTCTGCGCCTTGGTCAGCTTGGAACCGGCCGCCTCACCGGCTACGACATAGCTGGTTTTTTTGCTGACGGAGCCGGCGGCTTTGCCGCCGTTTTGGACGATCAGCGCTTCTGCCTCCTGCCGGGACAGGGTGGGCAGCGTACCGGTGACGACCAGCGTCATGCCTGCCAGTGCGGTGCCCTTCTTCTCGCCGGTCCACTGCATGTTCACGCCGTCGCGCTCCAGACGCTGCAAAAGGTCGGTGGTGCCGTCCTTGGCGAAAAATTCCAGCACACTCTGCGCCATGACCTCGCCGAAGCCATCGATCTCGCACATCTGCTCCGCAGTAGCGCGGCGCAGCGCGTCCATGCTGCCGAAATGCTCGCCCAGCAGGGCGGCGGCCTTGTCACCGATGTTGCGGATGCCGAGGCCGAAAATCAGCTTATCCAGATTGTTGCGCTTGGAGTGCTCGATTGCATTCAGCAGGTTCTGGGCACTCTTCTTTTTGAATTTGTCAAGCGTGAGCAGCTGCTCCTCGCTCAGGGTGTACAGGTCTGCCACGGTGGTGACAAGTCCTTTTTCGATAAGCTGCACAGCCACGGCCTCGCCCAGACCGTCGATGGCCATGGCATTGCGGGAGGCAAAGTGGATCAGATTGCGCAGGCTTTGGGCCGGGCACTCGGGGTTGACGCAGCGCAGGGCGGTCTCATCCTGCAGATGCACGACAGGTGCGCCGCAGCTGGGGCAGGTTGTGGGCATGGCAAAGGGGCGGCTGCCCGGCAGGCGGGCCGACACGCCGATGACCTCCGGTATAATATCACCGGCCTTGCGGACCTTGATGGTGTCACCAATGCCGACACCCAGACTGGCGATAATATCGCCGTTGTGCAGGCTGGCGCGGGACACACTGGTGCCCGCTAAAAAGATGGGGTCAAATACAGCAGTCGGGGTCAGCACGCCGGTACGGCCGACCGTGACCTCGATGTCGCGCACAACGCTCTCCTTGACCTCCGGCGGATATTTGAACGCAATGGCCCACCGTGGAAACTTGTTTGTACTGCCCATTGTGCGGCGGGCAGCAAGCTCGTTGACCTTGATGACGGCACCGTCAATATCGTATTCCAGCGTGCCGCGCGCTTCGCCGATGGCCTCGATCTCCCGGATCGCATCTTCGATATTCTCAAACACGCTGTAGCGCGGCGAGACCGGGAATCCCAGCGACTTGATGTAATCCAGTGTTTCGTGGTGCGTCTTGAAGCTGCGCCCCTCGCACTGCTGCAGGTTGAATACAAAGATAGACAGCCCGCGCCCGGCAGTGATTTTGGCATCCTTCTGGCGCAGTGAGCCGGCTGCCGCATTGCGGGGGTTTTTAAAAGGCGTTTTGTCCTCAAGCTCCTGCTGCTCCTTCAGCTTGAAGAAGGCGGAGTGCGGCATATAGACCTCGCCGCGCACCTCAAGAAAATCCGGCGCATCGGGCAGCTCATGGGGAATATCCCGTATGGTCAGAATGTTCTCAGTCACATCTTCACCCACTACGCCGTCACCGCGGGTAGAGCCGCGCACCAGCTGGCCCATGCGGTACTCAAGGCTGACCGAGAGGCCGTCAATTTTCGCCTCAACTACATACTCAGGCTTTACACCGGCATCCCGCACGCGGGCATCAAACTCGCGCAGCTCATCAAAGGAGAAGGCGTCCTGCAGGCTTTCCATCTTGACGGTGTGGGTCACCTTGGTAAATTTGCTGCTGGCCGTGCCGCCCACATGCTGGGTCGGGGATGCCGCCGTGACAAGCGCGGGATATTCAGCCTCAAGCTGTTTCAGTTCGCGGTTCAGGGCATCGTACTCGAAATCCTCCAGCTCGGGGGCGTCCTGATCGTAGTATAAGCGGTTGTTTTTTTCTATGATGACGCGCAGCTCCTCCGCGCGTTTGCGTGCCTGTTCTAATTCCATTTTGCTCCACTCCGTTTGTTGGTATCAGCTTAAGGGCATTGCCGCAGCATTCCGGATGCCGGAACAGCGATGCGCAAATCTATGGCGGGAATTGTGCGGCGATGCCTTAGTATACCACATTTTCGAGTGCAAATTCAATCCTGCCCGGGCGCATACACATCGGGAATCTCGCCGCCGGCAAGCAGGCTGACGAGCGGGCAGGTCTGCTCCACGGTCAGGGTGGCGGTGCTGCCGTCCAAAATCATATTTACGGTGACGGACAGATGTAAAACCGCACAGTAGCGGGTTGTGTTGATCGAGAGTGACTCCGCAGTCTGCCGGATCTCCCCCTGCACATAGCCCTGCGGCTGCAGCTGTACCGGCCAGCCGGGGCCAAGCCCGCTCAGCAGGGAATTGTTGGTCAGACTGCCGAAGGGTACACGGTAGGAAATCTCCGGCAAGGCGTCCATCTCAGCCTGTACGGCACCGATGAGCGCTGCCTGCGCAGCGCCGGCACGCGCGGCATCCAGACAGAGGATGCCGCCGTTGTCGGCAAAAAGTGTGCTGCAGAGCGCAGGCTGCCGTGAAAGCTCTGCCGCAACGGCACGGTTGACAGCCTGTACGGTGGCGGCGCGGGCTTCGTATTCGGCCAGCTCGTGCAGGGTGGGCTTGATGACGGTGTTGACATAGCGGTTTATATGCAAGGCTCCCGCCAGCAGCACTGCTGCAGCCAGCCACACAAGGCTGCGCCGCTTTGCCCTGCACCGCCCTGCTGCTGTACAACGCCGCATACCACCACCCCTCTTTATGCTATGCAAAAACGCCCCGGGGCGTTCAGGCTCCGGGGCGTGAGGTGGATTTGGAAAAAATTATTTGAAATAGCGATTCAGCAGACCCTGCATGCCGCGGCCGTGGCGGGCCTCATCCTTTGCCATCTCATGCACGGTGTCGTGGATGGCGTCAAGGTTCAGCTCCTTGGCCTTCTTAGCCAGATCCATCTTGCCGGCGCAGGCGCCGCACTCGGCGTCAACACGCATCTGCAGGTTCTTCTTGGTGCTGTCGGTCAGAACCTCACCCAGCAGCTCTGCAAACTTGGAGGCGTGCTCGGCCTCCTCAAAGGCATAGCGCTTCCATGCCTCGGCGATCTCGGGGTAGCCCTCGCGGTCAGCAACGCGGCTCATAGCCAGATACATACCGACCTCGCTGCACTCGCCGTTGAAGTTCTCGCGCAGACCCTGCTTGATCTCCTCGGGAACATCCTTGGCGATGCCGACAACATGCTCGGTCACATAGGTGTTATCCTTCTTCTCAATGAACTTGGATGCCGGGGCCTTGCAGACCGGGCAGAACTCGGGGATGGAACCCTCAGCGATATAACCACAAACGGTGCAAACATACTTAGCCATAAAAATTGCCTCCTGTTATTTTGTAATTGCTCATAGGACACATTCCTGTGTCTGTGCTCTTATTATACGACATAGCTTTGCAGGTGTCAAGGGGTAAAACGCATTTTTTAAGAAAGATTCCTATTTCTTGAAAGGGCTCCCCCGCCGCTGCTCCCCCGCATAGGCAGGCAGGGCGGCGAATAAGGCGCGCGAAAGCAAACAGCTGATGCCGCCCACCACAAGGCCGGCCGCCAACAGCACGGGGGCGTACCCCAGAGCCATTGCGCTGGAAAGCAGCACTGCTGCCCCCGCCAGTTGGCCGAGGTTATGCGCCAGTGCAGCACCGGCACAAAAGATATACCCGCTGACCGGCAGGTGCAGCAGCACCAGCATGACAACCAGCGATAAAACGCCGCCGCAAAGGGAAAGAAAACCGGCGGTGGCACCCCGCGTCAAAAAGGCGAACAGTGCCTTCAGCACCACCAGCAGCAGCGCGGTGCGGGTGCGCAGGAACAACAGCGCATACATGACAACAACATTGGAAAGCCCAAGCTTTATGGCAGGCATCAACCCAAGCAGCGGTGATACCAGAGATTCAAGGTAGGACAGTGCGATGGCCAAGGCAAACAGCATGCCGGTCAAGGCAGTCTCGCGCGCCTTTGTATTATTGTGCATGGCGGGCACCCCCCTTCTGTAAACTGCAGTTATCGGCGTTTCTGACGGCAGCAGGAACGCCGTATAACTTTGTTTTGAGTGTACCCGCCGGGGGCGTGTTTGTCAAGGCATAAAAAATTTACATATTTCCCGGCGGAAACACGCTGTGTTTTGCCGCGAACAGCTTGAAAAAGATGGCAAGATAGTGTATTCTTATAAGGTATCGGGCAAGCTATGCCTGTGCGTAGAGGAAAACAATATCATACACTATATAAAGGAGATCTGAACCCATGAAAAAGCTGATTCCTGTAATTCTTTGCTGTGCTATGCTGCTGGCCGCCTGCGGCTCCTCTGCAGACAGCACCTCCGCTGCTGTCTCCTCTGAGAGCAGCTCTGTTGCGGAAAGCACCATCGGCGGTGCCGATGGCCCGACGGATATCGTCATCAGCGAAAGCACCGATGCCTCCGCCGGTGAGGAGGCCAACACCGCCAATCTGGATGCTGCCGTTGCCGCCATCGAGGCGGTCAACCCCATCGCCAACCCGCGCGCACTGGACGATTTCTCCGTTGAGAATGAGCTGATGCTGACAATGGACAACCTTGTTGCCTACAAGGGCGATGTGACCAACGATCAGGCGGACTGCGGCCTTGTCTTTGTGGCACAGGCCAAGGACGGCCAGGTAGATGCCGTCAAGAGCGAGCTGGAGGCCTACAAGGCAAGTCTGTCCGCCAATGACCTGTATGCTGAGTTTGCCGATAAGATCGCGCTGGCCAAGGACGCCCGCATTGTGACCAACGGCAACTATGTGGCCATCGTCATTGCCGGTATTGCAAACCCGGATTACGCTGCCATCGACACCGCACTGGAGACGGCGCTGAATTTCTGATGAGACCCTGAAAGAAGGCCGCTGCCGCTCGGCAACGGCCTTTTTTCATAACGACCACCCAAAGCATTGCCGTCTGCCCTGCGCCGTATCGGTGTCTTGGTTCACGCGGTGATGCCATCAAAAGAAAGGGAGTTCCGCCATGGTTTTTAACAGTGTGGTGTTCCTGTTCTGCTTTCTGCCGCTTTCCCTGCTGCTGTATTATCTGGTACCCGGCCGTGCCAAAAATGCAGTGCTGCTGGCGGAGAGCCTGCTGTTCTACTGCTGGACCGGCGTTGCATTTCTTCCGTTGATTGCGGTCCTGATTGTATTCAACTACCTGTGGGGCCTGCTGACGGCCCGGGCCAGAACAAAGCTGCGCGGGCTGCTGCCGCTGGCGGCGGTGCTGGTCAACCTTGGGGTGCTGGTGTATTTTAAGTATGCCAACTTCCTGATCGACACGCTGAATCAGCTCGGCCATTGGGGGATCGCTGCGCTCAACATCGGTACGGTGCTGCCGCTGGGCATCAGCTACTATATCTTCAAGATCATCAGCTATGAGGCCGATGTCTACACCGGCAAGATCGAGCCGGAAAGAAATCCGCTGACCTTTGCCGTGTATGTGCTGTTCTTCCCGCAGCTGATCGTCGGGCCTATCGTCAAATACCGTGAGATGGCTAATCAGCTCCATGACAGCAAAAACCGCTGCACGATGGAAAAGGCGCAGCGCGGTGCCGAGCTGTTTGTCTTTGGTCTGGCAAAAAAGGTCATTCTGGCGGATTCCATCGGTGCATTGTGGACCGACATCATCGGTGCAGGCGGTGTGGGGCTGGCCAATGTCTCTACCCCGCTGGCATGGCTGGGTATTTTGGCCTACAGCCTGCAGCTGTACTTTGATTTTGCCGGCTACAGTGAGATGAGTAACGGTCTGGCGGCGCTGCTCGGCTTTGACTGCCCTGCTAACTTTGACCTGCCTTATATCTCGGGCAGCATTACCGAGTTCTGGCGGCGCTGGCACATCACCCTGTCGGGGTGGTTCCGGGATTACATCTATATCCCGCTGGGCGGCAACCGAAAGGGTCCGGCGCGGCAGCTGTTCAACATGTTCCTGGTCTGGGCGGCAACCGGCATCTGGCACGGTGCAAGCTGGAACTTCATCGCATGGGGGCTCTACTACTTTGTGCTGCTTACGATCGAAAAGACCTTCCTGCTCAAATACCTGAAAAAGGGCAAGATCTGGCCGCATCTTTACACCTTGTTCTTTGTCGTGCTGGGCTGGGGTATTTTTACAGCCAACCAGCCCGGCGCACCGCTGGGACTGCTGCTGCAAAAGCTGTTTGTGCCGCAGGGCGGTATCTCCGCTGTGTATAGTCTGCGCAACTACGGCGTGCTGCTGGCGCTGGGCTGCGTCTGCTCGTCTGCGCTGCCGCGGCGGCTTTGGGATAAGATCAGCCGGAACACGATAGCCAAGCTTCTTGTGTTTACCCTGCTGATGGTGCTGTGCGTCTTCTATGTGGTGGCTGCCACCAACGCAACAGCGCTGTATGCCAATTTCTGAGAGGAGGAACTGCTGTATGTCAAAGGTCATATACCGCAAGGGCGGCGGCAGGCGCCGCGTGGGCTTTCCGCTGCTCGTCCTCTGCGCTGTGCTGCTGTTCGGCTTTTCGGCTGTGAATATGCTGTGGCCCAAGCGGGAGCAGCTTGTGCTGGAAAACCGCAAGGCCGCACAGCTTCCCGCGTTCAGTGTCAGTGCATTGCTGGACGGCAGCTGGCAGAGCGGCTTTTCCCGCTGGATGCAGGATCAGTTCTCCTTCCGCGATGCGGCGGTCAATACCCAGCGTGCCGCAGACGAGATTCTCTTCCGCAAGGCTGAGGAGGGCGGCATCCTGCTGGGCAAGGATTGCTGGATGTTTACAAAGCTGTTCACCGTGGACGATGCAACAGAAAAGCAGCTGAACAAAAATATCGCGGCTGTCAGCGAATTTGCTGCCAGTCACCCCGGCAAGGTGACCTTCCTGCTGGCTCCGTCGGCCAGCGTCATCTACCCCGAAAAGCTGCCGGCCGGTGCGCCGATGGTGGACGAAAACACTATGCTGGATGAAATCTTTGCCAAGGTCGGCCAGAGCGCAGGAATCATCGACCTGCGCGAGCTGTTTGCAGCGCGCAAGGACGAGTATCTGTATTTCAAGACAGACCACCACTGGACGCCAAACGGTGCCTACCGCGCTTATGAGGCATTCTGCGCACAGAAGGGGCTGACGCCCTTTGACCGAGATGCCCATGAGAGTGCGACTGTGACCGGCTTTGAGGGAACCCATTACTCCGCTACCCGCCTTTGGAATGTGGAGGATGACACGATCACCTACTATCCGCTTGACAATCTGATGACGGTCTACCGGATCACCGGCGAGGCCGCCTATGAGCCGGAACGGACCGAAAACCTGATCAACGCCAACAAGTTTGCGACCCGCGACAAGTATGCGGCTTTTCTGGACGGCAACAATGGCTACTCGACCATTGAGGGCAACGGGACAGGCAGTATTCTGGTTGTGAAGGACAGCTACGCCAACAGCTTTATCCCCTATCTGACCGCCAACTACGCCAAGATCGGTGTGGTGGATTTCCGCAATTTCAAGTACGGCCTTGATTCCACGATCGAAAAAGAAGGCTACGATGAGGTTCTGGTGCTGTATAACTTCCAGACCTTTATAGCCGACGCAAACCTTATTTATATTACCCGGCCCACCACCCTGCAGTAACCGGCAGCAGCCGCGCCCGACCCCGCATTTTGCGGAATCGGGCGCGGTTTTTTTATTACTCCCATAGAATCGTAAGCTGCGGAGCCGGTGCCGGGCTGCGGGGGCCGTACAGATTGGCGTGCCAGAACTGCAGGTGAAAAAAGTCGGCCGACTGTGCAGCGGTGAGTGCGGCAAAAGCCTGCTGCAGCTCGGCGCAGAACAATGCCTGCAGATTTTGCCCTGTCTGTGCGAGTGCTTCAAACGCTGCATCGCGCAGGTGCAGCTGTACGGTGGTATCCTGCACCGTCACATCGACCCGGGCACGGCAGAGGGCGGTCCCACCTGCGTAGGTCGCGTAAAAACGATCCGTCTGCCCGCAGAGCACAGCGGCCAGCTGGGCAGCCAGACCGGCAGCGCGGTAAGAAGCGGTCTGCCGCTTTGCGAGCAGCAGAAGGTCATACCCGCTGTCGGCTCTGTAGCCGGGCACAGCACAGCAGTCCGCCTGTGTAAAAAGCTGCTGCAGGCCGCAGTGCAGGCGGTATGCGGAGCGGACCGACTTCATGTCCTCATACAGGGCGGCGGCATCCTCAGCCCAGCTGTGGGAGGCTGTATCCAGCACAAAGACCGAAAGCTCCGGCGCGGGCTGGGCTTTGTCGTAGAGCAGACTGCCCAGCTCTCGGGCGGTTTGCCAGTCGGTATCGGCCGGCAGAACGGCTAGATCAATCAAGCCGTAATAAAGGCGGCCCGGCAGCGCAGCCTCGGCCCGGTGGAGGGCCTGAGCGGCGGTGACACCGCGTGCGGAGGAGGTCTTGTAGTGACGGCCGTCCTCATTGTTGTTCTGGTCAGCCAGCAGCAGACAGACGGAATACTGCCCCTGCTGCCGTGCGAAGAATACGGCGCGGACGATCTCCCGCTCCGACAGCGCCTGCCCGCAGCCGCAGAGAAAAAGCGTGATGCAGGCGATCAGCAGCGCCTTATACTTCGGTACAGACATGCGGCCCCACCTCCAATCCATGCCAGCAGAACAAAGCCCCAGGTCAGCGCACTGCGCAGCGGCAGCGCTGTGTCCAGATCAATCTTGCGCAGCACGGCGCAAAGCAGCCAGATGCCGCCCAGATACACAGGAAAGCGGTCCAGCCCGGCGGCGCTGTCCTCCGTCTTGCTTCGGCCGCCCAGCAGCCGCACCAGCGCATAGAGATAAAGCGCCAGCTTGACGGTGACGGCCATGACCCACAGGATGAACTGCAGCCATTCCAGCCGGTTGAAGATGGACAGCGCACCGCACCGCGCGGCGGCGTGGACGGGGTCTGCCCGCAGCGGCATGGCAGCGCCGTAGAACAGTTCAAGCAGCAGATGGATCGAGACATCGAACGCCAGCGCATACCCGGCCAACCGCAGCAGTGTATGACGGCCGCGCTTGTCCTGTGCGGGCCAGAGGGCGGGCAGCAGATACTCCGGGTAAAGGGTCAGCTGATCCTTGGCAGCGGTGAGGAAATCTGTGCGCGTCAAATCTGTGTACTGCAGGTTGGTGATCCGCAGACGCGGCAGCACTGAGATCAGCATGACCGCGGTGGCAGCCGTCAGCAGACAAAGCACGGCACGGGCCGTCTGCGACAGTGCAGATACCCGCCGCAGATAGACGACCGGCAGCACGGCCAGCAGACAGACGGAGGTCAGTGTGATCGCCCCGGGATAGAGCCGGTCGGCAAGCTGCCAGAGCCGCAGCAGCTCCAAAACTGAGGAAAACACAAGCAATGCGCCGAACAGCAGCCTTAAAACCGGGTCGCAGGCCAGCCGCCAGCACCGGGCAAACAACCAGCCGACCGCCGCAAGCAGCAGTGCGCAGAGCGGGGCTGCTGCCAGACCGGCCCGGGGGCGGTAGGCGGTCTGGCTGCGCAGCAGCACATTGACAAGCAGGCTGACGAGCAGCGCAGCAAACAGACTGGGACATTCACGCTTCATGCTGACCGATCACCTCCCCGGAGCGGGCAAGACGGCTCCAGATGCTGCGCACAAAACCGTCCCGCACGCTGGCCCTGCCCAGCGGCAGCAGCGGATAGAGATAGTCGTATCCAAAAGGCTCACTGCCGCAGGCCATTGCCAAAATTGTCAGTGCGGCGCAGGCCAGCCCCGGTACGCCAAAGCACCCTGCCAGCAGGATCACCGCAAAGCGGAACAGGATGGACTGTTCATACAGTGACGGTACTGCCAGCGTGGCGATGGTGGCTGCAGCAGCCATCGTCAGGACCGGCACGCTGACGATACCGGCGCTGACGGCGGTCTCCCCGATGATGAGTGCCCCCACCAGACTGACCGTGTGGCTGATAGATTGCGGTGCGCGCAGGCCGGCCTCGCGCACGATCTCAAGCAGCAGCGTTACGCAGAGCATCTCAAGCATGGGCGGCAGCGGCGTGGCAGCCTCCCCGCGGGCCAGCTTTGTCAGCAGCTGCATGGGGATGATCTCCGGCGCAAAGGCAACGGCCATGACATACAGCCCCGGCCCGAACACTGCCAACAGAAAAGCCAGATATTTCAGAATACGGATGAGGCCTGCAAACACAGCGCCGGAGGCGTAGTCGTCAAGGCACTCAAAATGCTCGGCAAAAAAGCTGGGAATAATGAGCGCATAGGGGCATCCGGCTACCAGCACCACAGCCTTGCCCTCGCACAGGCGGGCGCAGGCCGTAGCCGGGCGCTCGGTATATGCGGCAGCCGGGAAGAGATTCAGCTTGTCCTGCTTGAGGAAGGAGGCAAAATAGGCGCTGTCGAGCAGGACCGGGATCTCGACATTTTCCAGCCGTGCGCGCAGTGCGGCAACGGTCTCCTCCGGGGCAAGGGCTTTGTCATAGCAAAGGCAGTATTCGGTTTTGGCGCGGGTATGGGCGGTTGTGATCTCTGCCACAAGGGTACCGGTGCGGAATTGCCGCCGCAGCAGGGAGATATTATTGCGCAGCAGCTCGGTGAATGCCTCCTGAGAGCCGCGCAGATTTCCCTCTCCCGTTGGGCTCGAAACGGCGCGCTGCGGCATTTCCTGTGTGGAAAAGGCAACTGCCCGGCTCACATCATCGATCAGCAGCACGGACAGCCCATTGCAGAGCAGCTCCACAAGGGCGGTCCTGTCGGTGACGGCCTCGGCCTCGGCGGGAATGCGGCTTTGGGTCAAAAGATAATCGCACAGTCCCGCCCCGCCGCCCAGCATGGCAGGGTCACGGTCCAGCATGTCCAGCGCCATGCGGCAAAGCTTTTCCGGGGAGGAAAGCCCTGTAAACATGACGATAGCACATCGAATACCTGCAATCATCAGGTGCTTGGTATAAAAATCATCGGAACGGCCAAACATTTCTTCCAGAAACGCAAGGTTCTCGTCCAGCGAACGGTACAGCGGTTTTGGCGTCATCGGTGTTCCCCCTCTCACGCAGGATAGTGTGAGCCGTTCAGGGGTGTTTTATAAGGAGGCGGCAGGATGATTTCTACGGTGGTGCGCACGGTGCTGGTCTACTGCGCCGTCACGGTAGCCATGCGCCTGATGGGAAAGCGCCAGCTGGGTGAGCTGCAGCCGGCTGAGCTTGTGACGACATTGCTGATCTCCAATGTGGCATCGATCTGTATTGATGAGCCGGACCTGCCGCTGCTTGCAAGCCTTGTGCCGATCTTTCTGATTACGGCGCTGGAAATTCTAAACTCTACCCTGTTGTGGTTCAGCCCGGCCTATGCAGAGCTGCTGCTGGGCAGGCCTGTGACCGTCATACGCAATGGAAAGATACAGCAGGATGCGCTTGCGCGGCTGCGCATCACGGTATCCGATCTGGCAGAGGCACTGCGCGGCAGGGACATTTTCTCTCCGCAGGAGGTCTATTGGGGCGTGGTGGAGCCGAACGGCAGTATCTCGGCGGCCTCAATGCCGAAGGACGGTCAGGAACCGCCCCTGCTGCCGCTTCTCATCGACACGGCTGTCTGCAGGGAAAACCTTGCCTTTTTCAGGATGGATGAGGCGGCGCTCGATGCCCTGCTTGTGGAGCGGCACACGACACGAAAGAAGGTGCTATTGCTGCTATATAACGGAAAACAATCCGTATTGATACAGAAAAAGACCGCCCCCGAGGGGACGGTCTGAAAAAGGTGCTTATGAAACGAAACTGGTATGCCGTTGTGATCCTGCTGATGCTGTGTCTGCTGCTGTTGGCCGCAGGGCGGTATGTGGACCGAACCACCGCAGCACTTGTGCAGCAGGTGCAGGCCGCGTATGCCCTGGCCATGCAGGGGGACTGTCCTGCAGCCCGCCGTGCCTACGGCAGGGCTGCGGAAAAGGCGCGGGAAAGCAGCGGCCTTTTAAACCTGCTGGTGCGCCGCAATATCCTTGACCAGATGAACCAGACGATGGCGGTGCTGCCGCCCTGTGCCGAGACGGACAGTCTGGCGGATCTGGAGATGGAGACGCAGCGCGCCTGCACACAGATCGAGCAGGTGCGGCAATCATTTTTCGGCGGGCTTTGAGCGGCTGTCCAGCATATCCTTCAGCTCTTCCATGAAGGTGTTGACATCGCTGAACTGGCGGTAGACCGAAGCAAACCGCACATAGGCCACATCGTCCATCTGCTTGAGTTCCTGCATAGCCAGATCGCCGATGTGGATGGAGGAAACCTCGCGGTCGTAGGAGTTGAGCAGCTGCTGCTCAATACGGTCGACCGCAGCGTCAAGCTGGGTATAGCTGACCGGGCGCTTTTCACAGGCGCGCAGCATACCGTTCAGCAGCTTCTGGCGGTCAAACACCTCGCGGGAGCGGTCCTTCTTTACGACCATCAGCGGGACTGTCTCAACGATCTCGTAGGTCGTAAAGCGCTTTTTGCAGTTCAGGCACTCACGGCGGCGGCGAATCTTCTCGCCGTCCTCTGTCGGGCGGGAGTCGATGACCTTGGAATCCACTTCACCGCAATAGGGGCATTTCATATCGGTTTACCTCCTTGTGTGGATTTTCAGGCCTGTTTGGCAGCCTTTTTCTTGGTCTTCCAATCGACCCACAGCGGCGTGGCGATGCAGATCGTGCTGTAAACGCCGCTTACCATGCCGAACAGCAGCGGGAATGCGAAGGAATAGATACTGTCCAGACGGTAGATGACCGAGACGATGCAGACAACACCCAGCGCCATGCAGGTGGTGATGGAGGTCATCAGGGAGCGGGCAAAGCTCTGGTTGATGGACAGATTGACCAGCTCAGCCAGGCTCAGCTGCTTCTTGCTGTACAGGGCGCTGTTCTCGCGGATACGGTCATAGATAACAACGGTATCGTTGATGGAGTAGCCCAGAATCGTCAGCAGAGCGGCGATGAAGTTGCCGTTCAGAGGAATGCGCAGGATAACAAAGACGCCAAACACAACAAGCATGTCGTGCAGCAGGGCCACAATGGCGGTGGAGCCGGCCTTGAGGCCGCCGATCTTGCGGAAACGATAGGCTACATACAGCAGGATCAGCACGCAGGCAGCAACCAGCGCCACAATGCTCTTGAGCATGAACTCCTTGCCGATGGTGGCATCGACATTGCTGACCTCGTTCTGAACAAAGGCGTTATCGGGGTACTGCTCGTTCAGGGTGGCCAGCAGGCTGTCCAGCTCCTCGGTAGTCAGGGTATCACTGCCGGGCAGGGTGACCGTCAGGGTCTGGTTGCCCGAAATATCAGAGCCGGTCTGCAGGGTCAGGCTGCTCTTGTTCAGCTCGGCGCTGATGGTGGACTTCAGGTCGTTCAGATCGGCATCGCCCTCATACGCCAGCGTGATCATGGAGCCGCCCTTGAACTCGACATCCATCTTGACGCCGAACACACCGCAGAAAACCAGCACAAGGGCGAGCAGCGCGCAGGAGAAGGTATAGAACTTCTTGCGGTTACCGATGAAGTTGATGGACGGGGTCTTAAAGTCGGCACCGCCATCCTTGCGGCCGCCGAACAGCCATGCCTTGCGCAGCGGCTTGAAATTGACAGCACCGCGGATCATAACGCGGGTCGCCCAGACGCCGAACACGAAGTTGAGCAGAACGCTGGTCAACAGGGTGAAACCGAAGGAGTAGATCGTACCGGCAGTGGAGGGTCCGAACCAGAAGAAAATCGGGTTGAACACCTTGGCCCAGAAGCCGTCCGTGGGGCCGAAGGCACCCATCAGGATCGCGGCAACGATCACGATGGTCACATTGCCGTCAATGATGGGAGTCAGGCCCATCTTGAAGCCGCTCTTGACAGCGCCGTCAAGGGTCTTGTTCTTGGACAGCTCCTCCTTGATGCGCTCAGCCGTGATGACATTGGCGTCAACGCCCATGCCGATGCCGAGGATGATACCGGCAATGCCGGGCAGCGTCAGCGTGGAGCCGGGGAAAACGGTGAAATAACCGGAAACGACCGCCAGCGTAGCCGCAACCTGACCCATCAGGGAGATGACGGCGATGGTGCCGGGCAGACGATAGCGGCAGATCATCATGATCGCAACGAGGATAAAGGCAATGATGCCGGCCTGCACCATGACATCCAGGCTCTTGGCGCCCAGAGACGGGCTGATGGTGGAGTAGCTCTCCGCAGACAGAGCAAACGGCAGAGAGCCGGAATTGATCTGGTTGGCCAGCGTGGAGGCGCTATCCTGATCAAAATTGCCCTTGATGATGGCCTCACCGCCGGTGATGGCCTCATTTACGGTGGCGGTGGAGATATTGTTGTCATCCAGCCAGATCGAGATGGTGCCGTTGTTGGTAGCCAGCTCGGTGGTGGCGGAGGCAAAGGCGGAGGCGCCGTTGGAATTGAACTTCAGCTGTACGACCCAGCCCTCCGTCTCATTGTAGGCAGCGTTGGCGGAAGCCACATCGTCACCGCTCAGGATCTCCTCACCCGTGGCGGAAGAGCCCTTGCGGAATACCATCTTGGCCGTGGTGCCGATCTCGTCAATAGCGGTCTGCGGGTTAAAGTCCGCCTCGTCGCTCTTCCACGGGAAACGCACGATGATACGATCCTTGTTGTTGTCAACATAGCTTTCGTAATCGGTGATGCCGAGGCCGACAAGGCGGTCCTCGATGACCGTTTTGGCTGCTGCCATCTGCTCATCGGTGGCATCCACATCACCGGCAGGCATGAATGTGACATCCACGCCGCCGCGGATGTCAATACCGAAGCGGATATCAGATGCGCCCTTGACATAGACATTCTTGGTATCGCCATAGGTATAGCTTACACCGAGGATGGCCGACAGGGAGAACAGCACGATCAAAATTGCCACGACAAACAACGGCCATGACTTCCCTTTTCTGTTCATAGAAACCTCCAAAAACTTGCCCGCACCGGCGGGCGGGATAGATTTTACTGCTTGTCAGCAAGCAGCTTTTCAACAACTGCCAGACGCACACAGACGCAGAGCAGTGCAGAAGCGGTTTCGACCTCGTCCAGACTCGGGTAGGTCGGCGCAATGCGCAGATGCGAGTCATCGGGGTCCTTGTGGTACGGGTAGGCCGAGCCGGCACCCGTCAGGGTCAGGCCGCAGTCCTTGCAGAGCTGGGCCACACGCTTGGCACAGCCGGGCATGACATACAGGCTGATGAAGTAGCCGCCCTTGGGGTTGGTCCAATGGGCAATATCACCGCAGGGGGTCAGCTCGGTGGCAAAGGCGGTCTTTACAGCGTCAAAGCAGGGCACCAGACGGCGGCGATGCTTGGCCATGTGTGCCAGCACGCCTTCCTTATTTTTCAGGAAGCGGACATGGCGCAGCTGGTTCATCTTGTCATAGCTGATGATCATGGTGGAGAATTTTTTGCACATATACTGCATGGAGTTCTCGCTGCAGGCAATGGCAGACACACCGGCACCCGGGAAGGTGATCTTGCTGGTGGAGGTGAACATAAAGACGCGGTCCTCATTGCCGTACTTTTTGGCCTCGTTCAGCAGGACCGGGGTCTCGATGATCTCCTCGGTCAGATGATGGACGATGTACGCCTCATCCCAGAAGATCTTGAAATCAGGGGCAGCGGTCTTGAGGGCAGCAAAGCGGCGGATCGTTTCATCGCTGTAGGTGTAGCCGTCCGGGTTGGAATACTGCGGCACGCACCAGATACCCTTGATGGTGTCATCCTCGGCAACCAGCTTCTCAATCTTATCCATATCGGGGCCGTCGGGGCTCATGGGGATGCTGATCAGCTCAAAGCCCATATCCTCGGTGATGGCGAAGTGGCGGTCATAGCCGGGCACCGGGCAGAGGAACTTGCGGTTTTCGACCTGACTCCACGGCTTGGGCGAATCCTGAAAGCCGAACATCATGCCGATTGCGACCAGATTGTACATCAGCTGCAGGCTGGAGTTGCCGCCCACAAAGACCTCGCTTGCTTTGACGCCGAACACATCGGCAAAGAGCTCGCGGGCCTCCTCCAGCCCCTCAAGGTTGCCGTAGTTGCGCACATCGGTGCCGTCGGCAGCGGTGTAATCATCAAGCTTGAGCAGGTCCATGGCCAGATCCATCTGGTGAGGGCCGGGTTTGCCGCGGGCCATGTTCAGCTTCAGGCCCATGTCCTGAAACTTTTTGTACTGTGCCTCGAGCGCGGCCTTTTCAGCGGTGAGCTCGTCATGATTCATTGCAAAATAATCTGCCATAAGTACGATCCCCCTAATTCATTTCTATACTTTTCCCATATAGCTGTGGTATAAGTGCCCCTCTATCTTGGCACAACCACAGGCGTACACTACATTATATACGATTTATCTGAAATAAACAAGCGGTTTTTGCCCGGTTTTGCGCTTTTTTATGCAGAAAAGGAACAGAAAAACACAAAAAAGCACATCTGTCTCAAAAAACAGGTGTGCTTTAACCGATTACAAAAGAAAAACGACTGGAACGTAAGCCGGGTTCTGTATCAAACGACGATCTATCTTGTCCTTGCGTCGCCGCAAGGCTCACGCCATCACCGGGACGCGCGAGACTCCGCATAATGTCCCATACGGATGTTGCTTCGAGCAGGGTTTACATAGCCGCAAAGTCGCCAGTGCGCTGGTGAGCTCTTACCTCGCCTTTCCATCCTTACCGCTTTCGCGGCGGTTTCTTTCTGTTGCACTATCCCTGGGGTCACCCCCGGCTGCCGTTAGCAGTTACTCTGTCTCTGTGAAGCCCGGACTTTCCTCAGGCAGCCCTTGCGGGCTGTCCCGCCGCCGTATGTTCCACTCGTTTTCCCAAAAAGTATACCATATTCCCGGCGCTTTGGCAAGAAAAATTATAGAGCACTGTATCAGCCCCTACAGCAGCAGCCGCAGGATCAGCAGTGCCGTCACGCCGGGCAGGCCCAATACCCCGGCACAGAAGGCCGTAAAGCGGTTCAGCGGCAGACTGATCCCGGTAATAGGCTCCAGCAGGCCCAGCAGCGCCAGTACCCCCAGACCGCATACCGCGCCGCCCAGCAGACTGCGCAGCCCGCAGTGCTGGCGGGCCGCGCAGCGCACCACGCTCAGCAGGCAGACGGCTGCTGCAGCATAGGGCCAGTAAGCCGTCATGAATCCTCCCTGCCTGCCCGCAGCAGACGCAGCAGCGCACGGCAGCGGCACATAAGCGCCGCATGCTGGTAGGTCAGCTGCTCGATGGAAAATGGGTCCTGTGCCTCCCGGAAGGCGCTGTCAACGGCGCGCATCGCCTGCATTGTGCTGTCCAGCTCGGCCTTGGCGGCGCGGCGCTCCCGTTCGGCTCTGGTAATGCGTCTGAACATAACTCCTCCGTCACAGCAGAATACAGATCAGCCCGTCACAGCCCTCGTTGATGATGCGCTCAAGGGTCTGCTGCAGACGAGTGCGCGCCTCCTGCGGCATATGCAGCAGCTTGGCCTGCACACCCTCGCTGACAAGCTCATTCAGGCTCTTGCCGAAGATGTTCGTGCTCCACAGCTTGCCGGGGTCGGTCTCAAAATCCGAAAGCAGGCTTTTGATAAGCTCCTCCCCCTGCTGCTCACTGCCCACTGTGGGGGAAAGCTCGGTGTGGATGTTGGCACGCATGATGTGTAGGCTGGGGGCGCTGGCGCTGAGGCGCACCCCGTACTGACCACCCTGCCGCACGATTTCAGGGTCCTCCAGTGTCAGCTCATCAATACCCGGCATGACGATCCCATAGCCGGTGGCCTCGACCTGATCCAGTGCGGATTTGATCTTGTCATAGGCGCGCTTGGCCCGTGCCAGACTGACGACACAGGGCAGCAGGCTGGCTTCATCCACAATGTCCAGCCCGGTCTGCTCGCCGAGGATGCGGTAAAAAATATCGGGGTCTACAGTGACACGGAGTGTGACGCTGCCGGTGGCGAGATCCATACCGGTGAGGGAGGTCCCGGTGATATACTCGCAGCCAAGCTGGGGGCGCTTGCCGGCAATGTCGGCCATCTTGTGCAGCGAGGCAGCAAAATCCAGCATGGCGGTGTAGACGGCACTCTGCAGCCAGTGCCCGCTTTCAAGCATCGTTACCCAGCCGGGCATCTGCACAGCAATCTCCCGAATGGGAAACTCATACAAAAGTGCCTGCAGCAGCCGGTCAAGTGTTTCCACAGTCATCGAGGTGCAGTTCAGGGGGAAAACGGCATGACCGTAGCTTTCGGTCAGCTCAGCGGCAAGGCGGCGGGAATCCGCGCTGTCCGGGTCGGCGCAGTTCAGCAGGATGATATAGGGCTTGCCGATGGCGTCCAGCTCGGCAAGGATGCGGCGCTCCGCCTCCAGATAAGCCTCCCGCGGCAGGTCGGCAACCGAGCCGTCCGTTGTGACAACGAGCCCGACCGTGGCATGCTCCCGTATGACGCAGCGCGTGCCGGTCTCGGCTGCCAGATCGAACGGTACCTCATGGTCGAACCAAGGGCTTTTGACAAGGCGCGGCGCTTCGTTTTCCTCATGGCCCAGCGCGCCGTCCACCATGTAGCCCACACAGTCGATGAGCCGTGCCCGGAAGCTGCCGCCGCCCGAAAGCTCGATCCGAACCGCCTTCTCGGGGATAAACTTTGGCTCGGTGGTCATGATGGTGCGCCCGGCAGCGGACTGGGGCAGCTCATCATGGGCACGGGCCCGGCGGGCTTCGTTTTTGATGCGGGGCAGCAGCATAAGCTCTGCAAAACGCTTGATGAAGGTGCTTTTGCCGCTGCGCACCGGTCCCACAACACCGAGGTAGATGTCCCCGCCGGTGCGCTGGGCTATGTTCTGGTAGATCTGTTCCTGTGTCACGGGTGTACCCTCCTTTACAGCGCAGCCGGAATCAACAGGCAGGCGGCCTCGGTGGTCAGCTCCTGAGGCGGCTTGTCGGTCGTATCGAGGTGATTGGCAGCGGCAAGATCCCGGGCGCGCGCATGGTAGCGCTTGGCAATGTCAAAGATGCGTTCCCCCTGCCGGGCATAATAGATGTACAGGGCCGGGCCGTCAGCGTCATTGTAGGCCTCCCCCAGCTCCACATCGCAGAGGGCGTCCGTACTGGCGGCCTGCATCAGGATACCGCTTGTCTCGATCTCAAGATCGACCCGCAGCCGTGCGCCGCTCTTGCTGCTGACGACCCGGACGGCAGCAGCGCCCATGCTGGGCCACGCGGCATCCACCGTGCCGGGCCAGACACCGTCCGGCTGCCAGGTAAAGGTTTTGTCATAGCAGGTCAGCTCCCCGCGTGCATCGCCGATCAACACATGGGCCATGCCCTTTCCCTGCAGGCGCAGGTGGGTTTCAGCCCGGTCACCGTCCGCAGGGACGGCACAGGCTGCCCCCAGCGTCACAAAGCAGCCGATGACCGTTCCCTCGGCATCGGGCAGATCGTCCTCAATGGAAACGGAGATACGCCCCGAGAGGTCGGCCGTTTTCTGCAGGAGGCGGCACGGCGTTTGAACGGTCTGCGTCTTGCAGAGCGTTGAGTAGGCATCGGCGGCCACGCGGTACTGTACGGCACGCCAAACCTCGATGCGCAGCTTCCATGTCACCGAGAGCGAGGCCTCCCCTGCGCCGCCCGCATTCTCCGCTGCGCTGAGAACGCAGGCCAGCACCTCACCGCGCACCAGCGGGGCATCGTCCTCCGCCACGCCGGGCAGCTCGATCGTCTGTTGAATGGGAATATCCTTGCTGCGCACGGTCAGCTCGCCGCTGTCGCTATTCTGGCTGCAGATCTGCAGCTGCAGCGTTCCCTGCACGCTGGCCTGCCCGGCGGCCGGCACTATGCTGCCTGCGGTAAAGCTGCCGGTGATGTCCAGCACATTCTCCCCGGCGGTGGGCAGCGCGGCAGATGACTCGGCTGTCAGCGTTTTTTCCTCAGTCACAACGCATTGCAGGCCCTGCAATACGCGGGTGTACTGCTCAATGCCGCAGTCGGCCAGCGAGGTCAGCAGCGCAAGCTCCCGCCGCACAGCCACGGCGGCACACAGGATGTACGCCCCGCGAAGATCAATGCGATGTTCACTGACTGCGCGGCAGTTGCAGTATTCCGGTTCGCCCCAAACCTGCGCAGGCCCCTCGGCATACTGTCCGGCGGGCAGCTCGACCGATTTTTCAAAGGCGAATTTCTGCTCTGTGCGCAGTAGGCGGGCACCGGGCTCCTCGCTCTGGTAGTAAACGGTACAGCGCAGATACCCTTCGGCCTGCCATCGGCTGCCGGTCACGCGGTTCTGCAGCACAACGGGCGTGATCAGGCATTTGACGATCTTAAAGACGGCGGGCAGATAATCGGGGATCAAAAGCTCGGTCTCAACAGGTAATTCCAGCCGCGTTTCCCAGCGGCCGCCATAAGATGCTATGGTGTCTTTGAACACCTTCAGTTCCATATTGCTTGCCCCTTTCCGGTTATGTTCTGGGGCATTATATGCGGCAGGGCAAAAAAATAGCCCCTGCCCGTAACAGGCAGGGGAAAAAAATCACACCTTGAAGGCTGCGCGCAGGAGCCAGCGCAGGCCGCGCGGACAGCGAACCACGACCACATGCATGACATACACCTCACTTTCCGTGTCTGTGTACGCCATACTATGCAGCGCGCTTACGGTGTGTTACGCATCGTCGCGGGTCAGCACCACAATGCCGCAGCCGCTGCTGCACTGCAGGCAGGCGGCATCAGCAGTAAATTCATTGCTGACGCCGAGGGGATACTCCGCGGTAAGAACGGCGTCCTCGAGCGGGTAGTACACGCCGCGCAGGCAGACGCCGGTGAGCGTTCCCTCCATGGGAAAGAGGGAGAGGAACTTCCAGTCGTGGTGTGCCAGCACCAGCGCACGGCCCGGGGTCAGAAAGCGCAGCTCGCTGCGCTCATCGGCCAGCAGGACGCTGACGCCGTTTTTGGCAAGGTACAACCCGGTAGCCAGATTGGCAAGAGTATGCTCAAGCCGGGCACCGCCCAAGGCACCCAGCAGCGTGATCTCATCATAGCCCTGCTCCAGAAGCCAACGCGCGGCATACTGGGTGTCGGTGTCGTCCTTCACATGGGGCAGAACGATGGTCTCCTGTGCAGTTTCGGGCTGCGGGGCGGAATCGAAATCACCCACGATCAGATCAGGCTGTAAACCGAGGCGTGCAGCATTGCGGTAGCCCGCATCGCAGGCTACGATAAAGTCCCCGGGCTGCACATAACGGCCGAGGGCAGCCGCTACCGGCACAGCGGACAGGATAACGGCGCGCTTGCTCATTTTTCCCACTCCTTCCGCGCATTGGCCTCCTCATACATGGCAAGGTAGCTGGCGTAGCGCGTTTTGCTGATGGTTCCGGCCTCCACGGCCTCGCGCACGGCGCAGCCGGTCTCGCTGCGGTGAGAGCAGCCGGTAAAACGGCACTGCCCGAAATACGGCGCAAACTCCGGGAAGGTATGCTGCAGATCTTCCTTGGGAATACGGCAGAGCTTTTGTGCTTCGAGGCTGGCAAAGCCGGGGGTGTCCGCCAGTCTGCCGCCGCAGATCTCAAAAATTTCAACCTCGCGGGTCGTGTGGCGGCCGCGGCCCAGCTTTTGGCTGATCTGGCCGGTCTCCCGGTTCAGCGCAGGGGCCAGCGTGTTGAGCAGCGTTGACTTACCGACGCCGGAATTGCCGCAGAAGGCGCAGAGGTGGCCGCTGATATAGCGCTTGACCTCATCAAGGCCCTCGCCGGTCTCGTAGTTCAGCTGCACAAGCGGAATACCGCTGCCCGCGTAGGCGGTGCGCAGCATGTCGGCGGCTGCCAGATCTGCCTTGGTGACCACCAGCACCGGCTGCACATCCTTGTAGATGGCGGCTGCAGCCAGCTGATCCAGCACAAGGGTGCTGGGCACCGGCTGGGTCGTGCTGGTGACGATGAACAGAATATCCAGATTGGCGATCGGCGGGCGGATGAAAACATTTTTGCGGGGCAGGATCTCATCGATCATGGTGCCGTCGGCAGAAAGGGTCACATTGTCCCCTGCCACAGGCGTGATGCCGCGCTTGCGGAAGATACCGCGGGCTTTACATTCCACGATGCCGTCCGGTGTTTTGACATAGTAAAAGCCGCCGATGCCTTTGGTGATATAGGCCATGTTGTCCTCACTTATCAGCCGATGGGATTGCCCTGCGCATCACATTGCTGGCCGTTCTCATTCCACATCGAGCCATCGGTACGCTGGTGGATCTGGTGGCTGCCGTCAGCACTCCACCAGGTGCTTTCCTGCACGGTGATCGTACCGTCCGGGTTGACGGTCGGGCCGCTCTGCTCAGGCTCCTGTGCGGCCTCGGGCACGCCCGTGGAAACTACCAGCGTGATGACAGAGGATTTGCGCACGGTGGTATTCGCCTCAGGCGACTGGCTCAGGACGGTGCCGGCGGGCTGGTCGCTGGCCTGCTCAATCGTGCGGATGGACAGGGTCAAACCCTTCACATCATTGCGGGCGTCCTCAATGGTCTTGCCGGTCAGGCTGGGCACCGTCACATCGCGGGCAACCTCAGAGCGGCTGACATACAAAATGACGGTGGTATCGCCCTCGACCGTTTCACCGGCGGCGGGCTGAGAGTAGATGACTGCGCCGTTGGCAACGGAGTTGTCCACCATCGGCTTCTTGGTCACGCGCAGGCCCATATCCTTGAGGGTCTGCTCAGCGTCCTCGGCCACCATGTTTTTGGTTTCAGGGATCGTGACATACTGGGTGCCAAGGCTGACCGTCAGCACGATGCGCTGCTTTTCCTTGACCGTACGCCCTGCCTTGGGGGTCTGGCGGATGATTGTGCCGGCCGGCTCACTGGAGTATTCCTCCGGAAATTCGGCGCGCAGCAGTTTGTTGTAGTCGGTGGCGAGAAACTCGTCCTTCGTCATGCCGACAAAGCTGATGACCTGCACATCGGCACGGTTGGAGAAGAGCAGGTTGCTGGAGTTGGTGAAGATCAGGTAGACGAGAATGGCAGCGCCGATAACGAACGCCACGGCCATGCCGAAGAAGATCGGCAGCAGAGAAAAGCCCCTGCCGGAATTTTTCTTCTTGCGCTTGGCCGATTTGCTGCGGCCCGGGTTGGCCGTGCCGACCCGGCGGGCGTCGCTTGTGCGGATATTTGCGGATTTGGCGCTGGGCTTGGCGCTGTTTACCACGCGGTTGATGCTCCTTTCCGGGTTGTCCTCAGCATTGCGGTATTCATATTCAAAGCGAATGGAGGGGTTGCGCTTGAACTCCTCGATGGCATCAAGCATTTCCCGGGCGCTCTGGTAGCGCTTGTCGGGGTCTTTTTCCATTGCCTTTTCAGTGATCTGGCGCAGACCGGCCGGGGTGTTGGGGGCAATCTCCGCCAGAGGCTTCGGCTTCTCGGAAATCTGCATGATGGCGATGGATACGGCACCATCACCGTCAAACGGCAGGCGGCCGGAGAGCATCTCATACAGCATAACACCGACAGAGTAGATGTCGGTGCGGGCATCGGTGCGTTCGCCCTTGGCCTGCTCCGGGCTGATATAGTGTACCGAGCCGATAGCCTTGTCGCTGACGGTCTGGCTCTGCGCGCGGGAGAAGCGCGCAATGCCGAAGTCCATCATTTTGATAGAGCCGTCCGCCAGCAGCATGATGTTCTGCGGCTTGACATCGCGGTGGATGATGCCCTTGGAGTGTGCATGCTGCAGGGCGCTCAGCACCTGTGTGGCAAAATGCACGGTTTCCTTCCATGTCAGCGCGCCGCCGCGCTGCTTGAGGTACTCCTTCAGGGTGATGCCGTCCACATATTCCATAACGATGTACTGCAGCTTATCGGTGACAGATACATCGTAGACCTTGACGATGTTGGGATGGCTGAGGATGGAGATGGCCTTCGATTCGTTTTTGAAGCGGCGGACCAGCTCCTCATTGTCGAGAAATTCTTCCTTCAGAACCTTGACGGCGATCTGGTTGCCTGTTTTCAGATCGGTGCCGCGGTAGACATTGGCCATGCCGCCAACGCCCACAAGCCCCTCAATCGAGTAGCGGCCGTCCAGCCGCTTGCCAATCAGATTATCCATTGTTGACCTCCGTAGTTTCCACGCCCATCAGCAGGACCGTAATGTTATCCTGTCCGCCCGCCTGCAGGGCGCGGTCTACCAGGATACTGGTTGCATCAAAGAAGGGTACCTCACGCAGTACCTGTGCAATATCATCGTCCGACACCATATTCGTCAGACCGTCTGTGCAGAGCAGTAAAATATCCCCTTCTTCAATCTCGCAGCGGTTATACTCCGGCACGATATTGGCCGAGACACCCAGCGCCCGGGTAATCAGGTTTTTTTGCGGGTGTATGGCCGCCTGCTCACGGGTGATCTGGCCGCTGTCCACCAGCTGCTGCACCATCGAGTGGTCGCGGGTGATCTGCCGCAGCGTACCTGCATGGAACAGATACGCGCGGGAATCCCCGGCGTGTACCAGATGGGCCATGCCGCGGCTGGCGTAGGCACAGACGCCCGTGGTGCCCATGCCCTGCATCTCCGGGTCGGAGGTGGATTTTTCATAGACAGCGCGGTTCGTGATGTCGAACCCGCGCATGATAAAGGTCTTTTCCATCCCGGGCTGCAGGGCCTTCATGTGGCGGGCAAAATACTGCTGCATGGTGTCGGTGGCAATGCGGGCGGCAATGCGCCCGCCGTTTACACCGCCCATGCCGTCGCAGACAATGCCCCAGGCGGTGCCGCCTGCCAGCTGCTGCGCACAGTAATTGTCCTGATTTTCCTGCCGGCAGCTGCCGATGTCAGTGATCGCGGCGATCTTCATTCGGGTTGAGTCCTTTCTGCTGCCAATGGCAGAGCTTATTTTCCCTGCGCATCCTCGCGGCGCAGCTGGCCGCAGGCGGCGCTGATGTCGGTGCCGAGACGGCGGCGCACGGTGGCATTGACGCCGAGTGCCTCAAGCTCCTTCTGGAAGCGGTGTACATTGGCATCGTCTGTGGCGGAGTAGGGGCTGCCGTCCACCGGATTGATGGGGATAAGGTTGACATGCGCCCCCATACCACGGATGAGGTCGGCCAGCTTTTGGGCCATCTCGCTGCTGTCATTGACGCCGCGCACCATCGAATATTCAAAGCTGATGCGGCGGCCTGTCTCCTTCTGGTAGCGGCGGCAGGCGGGGATCAGCTGCTCAAGCGGGTAGGCATCGTTGACCGGCATCATGCCCGAGCGCGTCCGGTTGTCCGGCGCGTGAAGGGATACCGACAGCGTAAGCTGCAGATGCCGTTTGGCCAGCTCGTCTATCTTCGGTACAAGGCCGCAGGTGGACAGGCTGATGTTGCGCATACCGATGTTGACGCCCTCCGGGCAGGAGATGATCTCAAGAAAGTCCATCACATTGTCAAAATTGTGCAGCGGCTCGCCGATGCCCATTAAAACGATGTGGGAGACACGCTCCCCGGAGTCCTTCTGTGCAGTGTAAATTTCCGATGCAATCTCACCTGCCGTCAGATCGCGGACGCGGCCCGCCTGGGTCGAGGCGCAGAAGCGGCAGCCCATGGCGCAGCCGACCTGTGTGGATACACAGACAGTATTGCCGTATTTGTAGCGCATCAGAACGGTTTCGATGCAGTTTCCATCGGCTAGCTCCAAAAGATATTTGACGGTGCCGTCCCGGGACTGCTGGCAGCGGCGGATCGACGGCGCCGCAATCGTACACTGCTCCGCCAAAGCGGCCAGCAGTGTCTTGGGCTGGTCGGTCATCTGGGCAAACTCCGTCACAAGCTTCTGATGCAGCCATTTAAAAATTTGCTTGGCGCGGAATTTCGGTTGGCCCAGACCAACGATGTAGGCGGTCAGCCGATCCAGCGTCATATCGGAAATACAAATCTTTTCACTCATGCGGGGTCACCTCCCTTTATAATAACGGATTATAGTTCAGTTTCGTTCCAGAATGGCGGCAAAAAAGCCGTCCGTCCCGGTTTTATGCGGCAGAAATACCGTGCCCAGCGGTGTAATATCTGCCCCGGGCAGCGCGCTCTCGGGCTGTACCAGATGGAAATCAGGGTTGGCGGAAAGGAATTTTTCCACCTGATTTTGATTTTCCTGAACATTTACTGTACAGGTAGAATACACCAAACGGCCGTTTTCGGCAAGAGAATCCGCCCCGTTTTGCAGAATTTTTTGCTGTGTGTCGAGCAGATTCTCTATCCCGTCCAAATCCTTGTAACGAATGTCGGGCTTTTTGGCGATAACGCCCAAGCCGGAGCAGGGCACATCGCAGAGCACACGGTCGAACCTCGGCCATGTAGTATTGTGTACGGCGGCATTGTTCTCGACAGCCACGGCACAGGTGATGCAGCAGCGGTCAAAGGCCTTTTGCAGCAGCGGCACCCGGCTGGGGGCAAACTCGCCGCTGACAAGGCGGCCGCTGTCCTGCATACACTCGGCCAGCGTCAGGCTTTTGCCGCCCGGCGCAGCGCAAAGGTCAAGCACCTGCTGCCCCGGGCGTGCATTCACACAAAGGGCGGCGAACTGACTGGCCAGTCCCTGCACATGGAAAAGCCCCTTTTGGAAGGCGGCGCTTGCGGCGGGCGAGCCGGCAAAATCAACGATCAGGGCACCGGGCCAGGGGCCGGGGGCAACGGTGTGTCCCTCGGCCTGCAGCAGTGCTGTCAGGCTGGTGTCATCGGTGCGCAGTGTATTCACGCGGATCGCAGCCTTGGGCTTGCGGTAAAAGGCGGCTGCCAGCGCAAAGGCCTCTGCCCCGAACTGCGCATAGAGCAGCTCCGCAACCGGGAGGGAGAGGCAGTAGTAGACCGAAAGCCGCTCCAGCGGGTCGGGAAAATCGCTCTCCGAAACGGCAGCCCCGGCAGCGCGGCGCAGCACAGCGTTGACCATGCCGGCAGCGCTGGATTTGCCCAGCGCCCGGGTCAGCTTGACCGACTCATTGACGGCGGCGGGCAGCGGCACATTCATATACCGCGCCTGCGCCAAGCCTGCACGCAGTACGGCGCGCACAGGTGCATCCAGCCGTTCGACCGGCTTTTTGGTAAATTTATTCAGCAGACAGTCCAGCAGCGGGAGCCGCTCAAGCGTTGTGTAAAAGATGCGCGCGGCAAAGGCTGCATCGCGGCTGTCCAGCGGCGGGACGCATTTCTTCAGCGCGGCATCCAGCACCAGATTGGCGTAGCCTGCCTGCTCCTGATGGATCAGGGCCTTTACGGCCAGACGGCGCGGCGTCACAGGCTGTCCCCCGCCTTCAGGCGGCGGCCGGCAGCCCATGCGGTGCCGGTCATCGGCTTGCCGCCCTCGGGCGTGACGGTCAGCAGTGCGACCGCGCCGTTTGCGGTAGCAATGGTCAGCGGCTTGAGCGCAAGCACTGTGCCGGGGGCTGCCCCAAGCGGATTCTCCGCCAAGCGGCTTTCCAGCACCTTGATGCGCTTGCCGTCCTGTGCAAACCAAGCCACCGGCCACGGGTTCATGCCGCGCACCCAGTTGTGGATGTGGGCGGCGTCCTGCGTAAAGTCGAACTGTGCCATATCCTTGGTCAGCGGCGGGGCCATGGTGGCCTGAGTGTCATCCTGCTTCTGCGGTGTCAACTCCCCTACCTCGATTTTTTCCAGCGCAGTGACCAGTGTTTTCGCGCCCACAGCGCTGACACGGTCGAACAATTCACCGCTGGTTTCCTCGGGGTCGATGGCAATCGGCTCGACCAGCAAAATATCACCGGTGTCCAGCCCTTCATCGAGCTGCATAATAGTGACACCGGTCCCGGCGTCACCGTTCAGAACGGACCACTGGATGGGGGCGGAGCCACGGTATTTCGGCAGCAGCGAGACATGCAAATTGATGCAGCCGTACTTGGCTATATGCAAAAGCTGCGGCGGGATCAGGCAGCCGTAGGCCACAACAACCACGACATCGGGGGCCAGCTCCCTGATAATGTCATCAGAGGAGCCATCCCGCAGGGTGCGGGGCTGGTAGACCGGGATGCCATGCTCGACAGCCAGCTGCTTGACCGGCGGTGCGGTCAGTATCTGCTTGCGGCCTACAGGCTTATCACGGCGGGTGAATACAGCGCAAACCTCATGCCCGGCCCCCAGCAGGGCGGCAAGGCTTTCGGCGGCTATATCAGGGGTTCCCATGAACAGGATGCGCATAAATCAGTCCTCGTTTTCCTCGGGGTAATCGTCCTCATAGAAATGCTCGGCAAGATCCATGATGGTAATGCCGTCCAGATGGTTGTTCTCGTGTTGGATGCAGCGGGCCAGCATGTCATCGGCCTCCATCTCAAACCACTCGCCATGGCGATCCTGCGCCTTGACCTTGACATGCTTCGAGCGCTTGATCGCGCCGTTGTGCCCCGGGAAGGACAGGCAGCCCTCGTACAGCTCGACCTGCTCGTCACTCAGTTCCAAAATTTCGGGGTTGATGAACTCAATAAACTTGTATTCGTAGTTCTCGGGAACTTCCTCGGGCAGGTCGCGGTCGTCAAGGCAGATGAACAGGCGGCGCATCATGCCTACCTGCGGGCCGGCCAGACCAAGACCGTTGGCATCAAGCAGGGTCTCCTTCATATCGTCGAGCAGGGTACCCAGACGATCATCAAACTTGGTGACGGGGCGGCAGACTTTTTTCAGGATCGGGTCGCCGTCCTGAACGATTGTACGCAGTGCCATAAAAATAACCTCCAAATTTTGGGCGATGATGCTTTACAGATCACCATCGGAATTGAAATCAAGGATCACGGATGCCTTCTGCGGCAGCTTTTCCGCATCGTAGGCATCCAGTGTCTCGTGCAAAAGCGCGCGGAACGCCGCGTCATTGCGGCATTTCAGCGTTAGCTTGTAACGGAATTTGTTGTTGAGCATTGTGATGTTCATCGGCGCCGGGCCCAGAATGCGCAGCGGAATATCCGGCTTTTGGGCAGCATGCTCTCCCAGCAATACGCCGAACCGCTGCGCAGCAATCAGCACAGCGCCCTCCTGATCACCGATAAAGCCGATGACCACAAAGGAACAGAACGGCGGGTAAAGACCAAACCTGCGGAAGGTGATTTCCTCCCGGTAAAAGCCCTCGTAGTCCTGGGCAGCAGCCAGCTGCAAAACGGGGTGGTCAGGCACCGACGTTTGAATCAGCGCCCGACCGGGCAGCTCAGCCCGGCCGCCGCGCCCTACGACCTGCGTAATGAGGCTGAACACACTCTCATAGGCGCGGAAGCCCTGACCAAACAGCAGTGAGTCGATGCCCAAGACCCCTACCAATGTGACCTTTTCAAAGTCAAGGCCCTTGGCAACCATCTGGGTGCCGAGCAGGATGTCATAGTCATGACGCGCAAACTGCGCAAGCATCGTCTCATGCGCATCCTTGCGCGAGGTAGAGTCCTGATCCATCCGCAGGATGCGGGCTGTGGGCAAAAGCTCGGCCAGTTCCTCCTCGACACGCTGCGTGCCGAAGCCGCTATAGTTGATCTTGCCGCCGCACTCCGGGCAGGTCTGGGGCAGCGGCTGCACCGTATGACCACAGTGGTGGCAGAGCAGTGCCTGCTGCGGCTTGTGGTAGACGAGCGGCACGCTGCAGTTGGGGCATTTCAGCACATGGCCGCAGACGGTACACATGCCGATGGTACGGTAGCCGCGGCGGTTCAAGAGCAGGATGCTTTGCTCGCCGTTATCCAGATTTTCCTGCAGCTCACGGGCAAGGCGGACACTGACCTCGCGCGGGTTGCCCGCAGCCAGCTCGGCCCGCATATCAATAAAATCCACATGGGGCAGCGGCCGTCCGCCGTAGCGATGGCGCAGCTCGACAAGCTGCAGACGGCCGCTTTTTGCGGCATAGTAAGTCTCCGTCAGCGGCGTGGCGGAGGCAAACAGAAGCAGTGCGTTTTCCATCACGGCGCGTTTTTTGGCCACATCGTGGGCATCATAGCGCGGGGCAGACTCACTCTGATAGGTATGCTCCTGCTCCTCGTCCATAATGATAAGGCCGAGATTCTGCAGCGGTGCAAAGACGGCGCTGCGGGTGCCTACTACGATGTCGGCATTGCCCTGCTGGATCATGCGCCACTGTAAAAGGCGCTCGGTGTTATTGAGCGCCGAGTGCTGCACAGCCAGACGGCTGCCGAAGGTGGATTTAAGACGGCGGATCATCTGCGGTGTCAGGCTGATTTCCGGCACCAGCACCAGCGCCCTGCGGCCCAGCGCAAGCGTGCGCTGGATCAAACGCAGGAATACGATGGTCTTGCCGCTGCCGGTCACGCCATGCAGAAGCGCCGCATGGGGCTTGTCATCCTCAAGGCCGGGCAGCAGCTCCTGAAACACCTGCTGCTGCTCTGCGGAAAGGGTAAGCGGCTGCGGGTCAAAGGGGATTGCAGCAAACAGATCAAGGGCTTTGTCCTGCTCAGCGGCCGTCAAAATTCCTTTTTTGACAAGACCGTCCAGCGTTGCCCGGGAAATCCCCACTTCGTCCAGCTGCCGGGCGGTCAGAGGACCATTTTTCAGTGCCTCGACCGCCGCCAGCTGGCGCGGGCCGAGCTTTGGCTTTTCGGGCAATGCACCGGCCAGTGTGTAGAGCTTTTCGGTGGAGCGGGTCAGCCGGCTTTGCATGACGTGGCGTCCGTTGGCCATCGCGGGCCGGTACTGCGCCCCATAGGGAATGACAGCCTTGACGGCCTCAAACCAGGTGCAGAAGGTACGCTCCTTCAAAAAGCGAACCAGCTCCAGCAGGTCGGGCGTCAAACGGGCCTCCTCGGGCGCGGCATCGTACAGGGATTTCAGCCGCTGGGGGGCATCGGTCTCCTCCGCTTCCTCTACCGCCAGCACGACCGCCATCCGGGCCTTATTGCCCCGGCCGAACGGCACCAGTACCATGCTGCCGGGGTAAACCTTGCCGACAAGCTGCGCAGGGATGAGGTAGGAATACAGCCGGTCAAAATGGATATTGGCGTCATTTACAGCCGCCCGGGCAAGCAGCAGACTCATTCGTCGCTGCCGTGCTGCAGTTTGAACTGGATGATGGAGTAAAGGCTATCGGCGCAGGAATCCACGGCGATATTGACCACATGCTCATCATAGTTGACCGAGTTGGCAATCTCAGCTTCAGCACGCTTGAGGCGGCGCTGAATGGTTGCCTCGTCCTCGGTGCCGCGGCAGCGCAGACGGCGCTCCAGCTCGGCCATGTCCGGGGGCAGGACAAAAATCGTGGTGGCACCGGGGTACATTTTTTTGATGTTGCCGGCACCCTCGACCTCAATGACCAGAATGACCGGGATACCCAGCTTCATGCGGCCCTCGATCTCGCTGCGCAGCGTACCGTAGTAATTCTCGCAGTATTTGGTATGCTCTACGATCTGGTCATGCGCCAGATGATCCTCAAAGTCCGCCACCGACATAAAATGGTAGTTGATGCCGTCCTTCTCCCCATCGCGCGGCGCGCGGGTCGTGGCCGAGACGGTATGCTGGATCTCGGGGTGCTTTTTCAGCAGGGCCGCCACAACGGTATCCTTGCCGGTTCCAGAGGGGCCGGAGACTACAAACAGATATTTCTCGCCTTTCATCGTTACTTCCTCTTTTCTTCGCTTTCTTCTGCAGCACGCCCGGTGATGCTTTCCAACGGGATGCCGGACAAAATGACATGGTCGGAGTCCATGATAAGCACAGCCTGTGTGCGCCGCCCGTAGCTGGCATCAATGAGGGCGCCCTTCTCGCGGGCATCCTGCACCAGACGCTTGATAGGGGCGGAATCCGGGCTGACAATGCCGATGATGCGGTCAGCGTTGACCATATTGCCGAAACCTATGTTCAGCAGCTTCATGGTGTCCCCTCCCGTTTACTCAATGTTCTGGATCTGCTCGCGGATCTTCTCGATTTCGGACTTCAGCTCCACCACCAGCCGGGTGATGGCAACATCCTGACATTTGGAGCCAATGGTATTGGACTCGCGGTTCAATTCCTGCGTCAGGAAATCCAGCTTGCGGCCAATCGGCTCGTCCAATGCAAGGATCTCACGGTACTGAGCCACATGGCTGTGCAGGCGGACGGTCTCCTCATCAATGGCCGTTTTATCGGCAAAGATTGCAGCCTCGGTCACAAGGCGGCCCTCATCAATGCTGCGGTCACCAAGCAACTCCTGCAGGCGGGCATACAGTTTGTCACTGTAGGCCTGCACGCGGCCTGCGCTATTCTCCTCGATCCGGCCGACGAGAGCTTCGATCGTGGTCAGGCGGCCGGAGACATCAGCCTTCATCTTCTCGCCCTCCACGGCGCGCATGGCAAGGAAGGCATCCACGGCCTGCCCGGCAACGGCGCGAACATCCTCCCACAGCTCGTCTTCGTTCGTGGGCGCGGCAGTCTGGGTCAGGACATCCGGAAAGCGGGACAGCATACCAACGGAAACATCGTTCTTCAGATCCATCCGCTCTGCCATGGCGTTGAGCGCGGCGCGGTAGCCTTCTGCCAGCTGCCAGTTGACGGAGACAACGGTATCTGCGGCTGTCACGGTCTGGATGGAGAGGCTCAGCTCTACCTTGCCGCGGCTGACCTTGGCAGCGACCAGCTTTTTCAGCCGATCATCCAAAAATGCGCAGGAACGCGGCAGCCGGGAGGAATACTCAAAAAAGCGCGCATTGACGCTGCGCAGCTCAACCTTGATGTCACGGCCATGCAGCAAAGCCCCTGCGCGGCCGTACCCTGTCATGCTCAAAACCATAACCTACACCTCATAAAACACATATATTGTATATTGTACTATTTTTGGGGGCTGGATGCAAGGCTGGAGGTCGTTTTTTGCGAAATTTCACCTGTTTTTTTGCGTGAGCGTCACAAAAATAAAAGACCGCCCCCGCGGCAAAGCGGGAGCGGCTGTATAGAAATCAGACGGGATGAGACTTGTTCTCGTAGTCGGCGTGCAGAGCATCGACACCCTGCAGGCGGGCATTGCGCTTCTCAAAGAACTTGGGAGCGACCTGCGGGAACATGGCGTAGGTCAGGACATCCTCCTCCTGAATGGCGTACTTGGAGGCCTCAGCCTTCAGCTTATCCATCTCAGGGGCCAGAGTGTCGGCAAAGCGGCAGGTGATAGGCTCCTCACCCTTCAGGATGAAGTCGCTGAACTCCTTCTTGATGGGCGCAGGGGTCTTGCCGTAATCGCCGTGGACCAGACCCTTGAACTCCTTGGTGACCATCTTGTAACGCTCACCCATGATAACGTTAAAGACAGCCTGCGTGCCAACAATCTGGCTGGTCGGGGTGACCAGCGGCGGATAACCGGCATCCTCACGGACGCGGGGAATTTCCTCCAGAACCTCCTGAAGCTTGTCCTCCTTGCCGGCATCCTTCAGCTGCTTGAGCATGTTGGAGAACATGCCGCCCGGCACCTGATACAGCAGGGTGTTGGCATCGACGCCCAAGGACTTCTGGTTGATCTGACCGTTGGCAATGTACTTCTCGCGCAGCTTGTTGAAGTAAGCGCGGACGACATTCAGCTGGTTCAGGTCAAGACCGGTGTCGTAGTCGGTGCCCTGCAGGGCGGCGACCAGACTCTCGGTGGGCATGTGAGAGGTGCCCAGAGCCAGCGGGCTCATGGCGGTATCCACAATGTCGGCACCGGCCTCGATGCCCTTCAGGATAGACATAGAGGCAAGACCGGCGGTGTAGTGGCTGTGGATGTCAACGGGGATCTTGACAGTCTCTTTCAGCTCCTTGACCAGATCATAGCAGGTGTAGGGCTTCAGCAGGCCGGCCATATCCTTGATGCAGATGGAATCAGCACCCATCTCCTCCAGAGTCTTGGCATAGTTGGCAAAGTACTCGTTGTTATGAACAGGGCTCAGTGTATAGCTGATGCAGGCCTGAACATGTGCGCCCTCCTTGTTGGCTGCCTTGATGGCAGTCTGCAGGTTGCGCGGGTCGTTCAGTGCATCGAAGATGCGGATGACATCAATGCCGTTGGCAACGGACTTCTGGACAAAGTACTCAACAGCGTCATCTGCGTAGGGGCGGTAGCCCAGCATGTTCTGGCCGCGGAACAGCATCTGCAGCTTCTGGCGGGGCAGCTCCTTGCGCAGGGTGCGCAGGCGTTCCCACGGATCTTCGTCGAGGAAGCGGATGCAGGAGTCGAAGGTTGCGCCGCCCCAGCACTCAACGGAGAAATACGGGATCTTGTCCATTTCGGGCAGGATGGGGCGCATTTCATCCATGGTCATACGGGTGGCCAGCAGAGACTGGTGGGCGTCGCGCAGGACGACCTCAGTGATCTTAATGGGTTTCTTAGCCAATGTAATTCACCCGGCCTTTCTATTAGTTCATCGTGATGAGCAGGTCGCCGGAGTTGACAACATCGCCCTTGCGCACATTGACGCTGGCAATGGTGCCGTCCTGCGGTGCGCTGATCTCGTTCTCCATCTTCATGGCCTCGAGGATCAGCAGGGTGTCGCCGGCCTTGACGGAGTCACCGGCCTTGACCTTGACATCCAGAATGTTGCCGGGCATGGGGGCGGTGACAGAGACAGCGCCGGCGGCACCGGCGGGGGCGGCAGCAGGTGCAGGAGCAGCGGCGGGAGCCGGGGCGGCTGCGGGGGCAGCAGCAGGTGCGGCAGCGGCAACGGGGGCACCGGTGCCCTCCTCAACGGTGACATTATAAGCAACGCCGTTAACGGTAACGATCAGGTTTTTCATAGAAATGTCCTCCCTATTTCAAGGTTGATGATTACAGGGTGATATTGCCGTGCTTCTTAGCCAGACGCACAGCACGCTTGCCTACCAGCATATCCAGTGCCTGAGCAACGCTTGCGCGGGCGGTGGAAGCATCGGCAACAGCGTCAGCAGAACCGTTTGCAACAGCGGCATCGGCGCTGCAGATCTCCTTGGCGTAGGCAGCAGCCTTGGCCTTGGTGGTGTTGACGATGTTGTCGGAGGCAAAGATCTCGTCCTTGTACAGGACCGTGACGGCAGCCTCGGGGGCCAGCGGAGCCACGGTGCAGCCCTGCACGGCAACGCGCCAGTCAGCACAGGCGGCAAAGACGGTGTAGGCGGGGCCGACAGCCTCACCGGCCAGAACAGCAACCTTGACGGTCGTGGCCTCGGCGTAGACACCGGCCATACGGGCGGCCTGACGGATGCCGCCGGCCTCATCGTCACCCTCACTGCGGCCGAAGCCCTCGGTGTTGACGATGGTCACAACAGGGATGCTGTAGGCATCGCACAGGCGGACAAAACGAGCGGCCTTGGCGGTGCATTTGTGGCACAGGGCCTTCTTCTCGGTGGCGACAATGCCAACGGCGCTGCCGTTGATGGTAGCCAGAGCGGTGACAATGTTCTTGCCGTAACCGGCGTACAGCTCCACAGCGCTGCCCTCGTCAGCCAGTGCGGCGACAGCGTCAGCGGCGGTGTACTTCACAAGGTCGAGAGCCTTGGAAGGAGCGGCAAAGTCGAACAGAGCGGGGCCGGCCAGATTGTTGGCAGGCAGCAGGGCAACGATGGAAGCAGCCTGCTTGGCGGCGGCGACTGCGTTTGCTGCGGTGACGGCGGCGACACCGGCCTTGGCAGCAAATGCGGCAGAGCCGGCGTTGGCAACCTTGTCCTCGGCATTGAACGGAGCGTTCAGGAACAGCTCGGCGTCCTCAGCCATGACGCAGACATCTGCGGAGGCGGCGTTGATGGCGTTGGTGCCCGCGCAGGTGCCGGTGACAACGGCAATCTGCGGCACGACACCGGAAACGCGTGCGATCTCAGCGGTCAGGCGGGCGTTAGCGTTGAGCAGTGCAAGGCCGCCCTCCAGCTTGGCACCCGTGGAGTCGTAGAAGGTCACGACCGGCGCACCGGTCTCGGCGGCCATCTCCAGCACGCGGATATTCTTCTCAATATCCTGCACGCCGACGGGAGAGCCGTCCTCAAATACGACATAGGCGTTCTGGCCGTTTGCACAGCCGTAAGCAGCACTTACTGCGCCATCGGTAAACAGCGGCGAGTAGGTGCCGTCATCAAAAAATGCTGCAAGGATCTCTGCCTTGCCGGGCTTATTTGCTGCCATACAGGTTCCTCCTATGGTAAAACTGACTGTTTTTTATAAAATTGCTTCACAAAAAAACGCCATTTGACTGAATTATACTACGATTTTAATATTTTCACAAGTGGAAGTTTGCATATTTTTAGAATTTTCTGCATTTTTCAGTCGGAATTGCTGTGCTTTTTCAGGGGGCCGGGGCGTTTTGCCGGGGCAGCGGGGCGGGCAGACCCCTTGGCGGTGGATTTCATGGCGGCATTGCGCAGAGCGTTGATCTCGCTCTTTTTCAGCTCGCGGTACTCGCCGGGCTGCAGCATGCCAAGCTTGACGGGCCCCTCGGCGCTGCGGCGCAGGCGCACGACCTGCAGGCCGACTGCGGAGCACATGCGACGGATCTGGCGGTTGCGGCCCTCATGCAGGGTGATCTCCAGCACACTGCGGCCCGGCTCGTCTACAACGACATGGATGACACAGGGCTGCGTCTTGACGCCGTCATCCAGTACAACGCCGCTGGACATCTCGATGATCTGCTGCTCAGTGGCACGGGGGTTGACCGTTACGCGGTACAGCTTGCCGACACCGCCGGACGGGTGGGTCAGCATATTGATAAAGGCACCGTCATCGGTCATGAGCAGCAGCCCTTCGCTGTCCTTGTCAAGACGGCCAACGGGGCGCAGCATGGCGGGCACATCGGCCACCAGCTCCATGACGGTCTTGCGGCCGCGGTCATCCGCGCGGGTGGTCAGATAGCCGCGCGGCTTGTGCAGCATGATGTAGGTGTACTGGCGCTTGCGCACGATGCGGACGGTCTTGCCGTCGATCATGACCTTGTCGTAGTCGGGGTCCATCTTGTCACCCAAGGTGACGGGGTGGCCGTTGACCTTGACCTTGCCCGCTGCAATCAGTCGCTCCGCCTCACGGCGGGAGCAGATGCCCTGATCAGCCAGCACTTTTTGCACTCTGTATTCTGCCATTCAATATACTCCTTATTCGGCGGGCTTATCGGTGCCCGGCTTTTCTTTTTTGATCAGTGCGGCGACCTTGTCGACCAGCTCCGGCAGGGAGGCAATCACATTGTCCACGGCGGAGACCTTCTCCACCAGCTGGACGGTGCGCACATTGCCGTTGGAGACAACGAGGAACGCGACCGGCGTGACCGAGACGCCTGCGCCGCTGCCGCCGCCGAACATCTGCTTGCTGGAGGCAGGCCCTACATCGGAGCCGCCGGATGCAAAGCCGAAGGTGACGCGGGAAACGGGAATGATGGTGGTATCATCGACATGGATGGGGTCGCCGATGATGGTCTCTGAGTTGACCATGTCGCGGATCTTCTCGATCGTAACGCCCATCAGGCCCTGAATAGGATGCTCAGCCATGGAAAATTCCTCCTTTTATATAGGGCAACACCGCACAATTCCCGCCTTACGGCTTAAGCACCGCTCCGGCGGCTGCGGCACGGCATCTGCGTTGCCAAAATGCTCGATAAGACATCCAGTATTATCTGCGCTTTTGGCTTAGCATCTGCCGCACCTCGCTCGCCGTATCGGTACTTAGAATTATGCGGTATTGCCATAGAAACCAACGAATTACGATGTGTGTGCAGGCTGCAGCTGCGGGTCTTTCCACAGGCGGTGCAGCAGCCGCAGAAGGAGCCAGAGCAGCACGCCTGCGCAGGAGTTGAGTGAAAACGAAATGCTTCGCTCCCCTGCCCGCTGCCCGGTGAAATCAGGCTCCAGCCAAAGGCGGTCGCTCTGCAGCCGGACATGCTGCTGCACAAAGGCCAGCAGATTGTTGGCCAGCGCCATCTCTGCGCCGTAAAGTGCAGCGGTCGCAGCGGCTTCATCTGCGTGAACCGTCCAGAAAATATCCAGATGCGTCACACGCAGCGTGCGCAGACACAGCCTGCCAAGCCAGCCAGTGTGGTCCAGCATGCAGCTGGCGAAGGCCATCGGGTCGTCGGACAGAAGCTGCCGGGCTGCGCTGATATGCTCCGAGATGCCGAAGGGCAGCCCGCCCTTCGGGGGCGTGCTTTCAGGCTCCGGCGGCGCGGTGTCAGCGCTGCCGGGCTGCGGAGCAGCTGCCGGCTCAGGCGGTGCCTGCGGTGCGGCAGCCTTCGCGGCAGGCGGGGCGCTCGGTTTGCCCGCTGTGGCAGCGGGCCGCATTTCCCCTTCTGTGGCTGCCGGTTTACCTGCGGGCGGTGCGGGGGCGGGCGCAGGCTGCGGCGCCGCAGGGGCATTGCCCGCGTCGCCCCGCGGCCAAAGCGTAAACTGCAGCGGCCCGTAATACGCCCTGACCTGCAGGCTGCCGGGATGGTAGGAAACCCGTATCCCCAGCGGCAGAACGAGCGCGGCGAGCAGGATAACCAGCAGCGCCAGCAGTATCCAGCCAATCAGCCGCAGGATAAACAAGAGAACAGCCATTGGCAATCACTTCCATTCCAGCTGCTCGGCATCGCTGTCGGCTTCGGGGGCAGGCTCCTCCTGCACCTCGCCGTGCAGCGGCGGCAGATCATTGAGGCTGCCCAGCCCAAACACGCGCAAAAAGGTGTCGGTGACCTGAAAGGCGACCGGCTTGCCCGGCAGATCCAGACGGCCGGCCTCCTCAATCAAGCCCTTATCAAGCAGCTTTGTGACGGTGGATGAGGAATCCACGCCGCGGACCTGCTCAATAAAGCTGCGGGACACAGGCTGGTTGTAGGCGATGACGGCCAGTACCTCAAGCGCTGCGGGTGAAAGCGGCGCATTACGGCGGGTGTCGAGAATCCGCTTGACCATCTCGCCGTAATACGGGCGGGTCGTCATCTGCCAACGGTCAGGCTCAAAAAACAGGAGGACCATGCCGCTTTCCTGCTCGTCAAGCCGTTTTTGCAGCTTTTGCAGCAGCTCGGTGGTTTCGTCTGTGTCCAGCCGCAGAGCATCCGCCAGGCGGGCGGTTTCCACCGGCTCCGCATGGGCAAACAGCATGGCTTCCAGAGAGCCAAGCTCCTGTCGTTCTGTCATTGCGTTTTGTCCTTTCTTCTGCGGTGTGTGCGATCAAGCTGCAGGGTGCCGCTGTCGTCCACCTGAACGCGGCCGGCGCGGATCAGCTCCAGCAGGGCCAAGAAGGTGGCAACATTCGTGCTGCGGCTCTCCTCGCGGCTGAACAGCTCGCCCATCTTCTGCAAACGACCCTTGAGCAGCCCGCGCAGCATGTGGGAAACACGGCTTGCAACGGAGACGAAGGGCGCTGTGACCAGCGGCTCAAACTTTTCCTGTGTGGGCTTCCGCTTGCGGGTGTTGCGGCCCATCAGGTTGAACCAGGCCTGCACCAGCCAGTTCGGGTCATGGCGGCGGGTATACTCGGCAGCGCCGACAAGCGGCATCGGCTCGCGCGCTGCGGTGTATAGATCCCGGGCACGGCTGCCCAGCTGGGCGGCAACCTCCTTGCAGGCGCTGTACTCGATCAGGCGGCCGGTAAGCTCGGCCTTCATCCGCTCGGCCTCGGGGCTGCGGGGCAGCAGCAGGGCGCTTTTCATCTGTACCAGATGGGCGGCCATATCGATAAACTCGCTGGATACCTCCATCCTGTCCTGCTGCATCTCCCGGATGGCGGCGGTGTACTGCTCGATCAACGCCATGATGTTGATGTCATAGAGGTTCATCTTATTTTTGCCCACCAGATAGAGCAGCAAATCAAGCGGGCCCTCAAAATCTTCTATCTTGAATGTTAGAGTTTCCGGCAAAAAATCAATACCCCCACAACAATTCCACAAAGCCCGTCAGCTGCAGCATCAGCCGCCATATGCCGTTTACAAGCCACGACAGCGGTATATCCAACAGGCCCAAAAATACAAGCACAAGAACGGTCAGCATAATGTACCGTTCATATTTCATGGCCTTGAAGTAGAGCCTCTGCGGCAGGAACAGTAGCGCGATGCGGCTGCCGTCAAAGGGCGGCACCGGCAGCAGGTTGAAAACGCCGAGACTCAGATTCATGGCAACCATATAATAAAAGAACATCAACAGTGCAGGCAGCGTCTGCCCCAGCCCGCTGTACCAGCAGAGCTTGTACAGGATCATCGACACCCACGCAAGCAGAAAATTGCTGGCCGGCCCGGCAGCGGCGGAAAGCGCCATGCCGAGCTTGGGATTTTTATAGTTGTACGGGTTGATTGAGACAGGCTTGGCCCAGCCGACACCGCCCACCAGCATACAGAGCGCACCCAGCGGGTCAAAGTGGTGCATCGGGTTCATCGACAGACGCCCGGCCCGCACGGCGGTGTCATCCCCCAAAAGATGGCTGGCCAGTGCATGGGCGGATTCATGAAATGGGATTGCGATCAACACCACCACGGCGCGCAGCAGATACTGCACGATCCGCGCCAAAGACAACAGTCCGTTCAAAAGCCAACACCACCCCATTAAAATTCTTTTCTATTATACCGTAGAAAGCGCGGCAAGACAAGCCCCGCAGGGCCGCAAAACACAATATTTAGCGCCGGATTCAGGCAAAAACGCAAAATTATGAAAAAAACTGAATTTTTTTCTTCAAAAACTCTTGCATTTTCTGCACATATACGCTATACTATTAAAGCTATTGAAAAGGAGGTGCAAGCATTATGGCCAAATGTTCTTGCTGTGGCAAGGGTGTCACGTTCGGTATCAAGGTTTCTCACTCTCATCGTCGGAGCAACCGTACCTGGAACCCCAATGTCAAGCGCGTGAAGGCGATCGTGGACGGTTCCCCGAAGTATATCTACGCCTGCACCCGCTGCCTGCGCTCTGGTAAAGTTACCCGCGCGGTCTGATTGGAAGGAAAAAATGCCGGTCACATCGTGTGACCGGCTTTTTCTCTTTTTTATGGAATTTTAGGAGGTAAACCCATGCTCCCCCATGACCCGATTATGCTGCTGAGCTATGTGAATACCCAGCTGCGCGACCGTGATGCCTCACTGGATGCTTTCTGCGACCGTGAGCAGGCGGACCGGCAGGCGCTTTGTGCGGCGCTTGCAGAGATCGGCTATGAGTACAGCCGTGAGCAAAACCGCTTTGTATAAACGGCATACGCGCATTTTTGAGAGAGGAAGTTGAAGAACCCGATGAACTTTATCTTTGTCAGCCCGCATTTTCCCAACACTTATTGGAATTTTTGCGACCGGCTGCACCGCAACGGTGTCAATGTGCTTGGCATCGGTGATGCACCGTTTGATGAAATTCCCGGTGAGCTAAAGCACTGCCTGACGGAGTATTATCGCGTGGATAATCTAGGCAGCTATGAGGAAATGCTGCGCGCTGTCGCTTACTTCACCTTCCACTACGGCAAAATTGACTGGATTGAGTCGAACAACGAATACTGGCTTGAGATGGATGCCCAGCTGCGCACCGATTTCAATATCAATACCGGTGCCAAGAATGATTTTATCGAGCGCATCAAGTACAAGAGCCGCATGAAGGAAAGCTACCGTGCAGCCGGTGTGCCGGTGGCACGCCACCACATGGTCAGCACTCTCGCGGCAGCCCGGGCGTTTATCAAGGAGGTAGGCTACCCTGTTATCGTCAAGCCGGATAACGGCTGCGGTGCCGAGGCTACCTATAAGCTGAAGAACTTCTCAGAGCTGAAAAAATTCTATACCGAGCCCCATGCGGTGCAGTACATTATGGAGGAGTATATCAACGGTACGATCGTCAGCTTTGACGGCGTGGCCGACAGCCATTGTGTGCCGCTGTTCTACACCTCCAATGTGTTCCCCACCCCGTTGCTGGACATCGTCAGTAAGAACGGCGATTTGAGCTACTGGACGCAGAAAACGGTTCCTGCGGCGCTCAAGGATGTGGGCTTCCGCACGATCAAGGCTTTTGGCGCTAAAAGCCGGTTTTTCCACTGTGAGTTTTTCCAGCTGAACGAGGATAAGCCGGGCCTTGGCAAAAAGGGCGATTATGTGGCACTTGAGGTCAATATGCGTCCGGCAGGCGGTTACACCCCCGATATGATCAACTATGCCAACTCTGTGGACTGCTACCAGATCTGGGCAGACATGGTATGCTATGATGAGGTGCGCAGTCTGGATCTGAATGGCCACAAGTATTTCTGTGTCTACGCTGGCCGCCGCGACTGCCACCAGTACAAGCACACCCACGCCCAGATCCTGGCGCGATACGGCAGCCGGATCAAGATGTGCGGGCGCATCCCGCAGGCATTGCGCCTGGATATGGGCGACCAGATGTATACAGCGGTCGTCCGCTCCACAGCGGAGCGTGATGCGTTCATCCGCTATGTGCAGGAGCAGGCATAAACACTGAAAGCCGGTGCTTTCCCAAATGGGAGGGCACCGGCTTTTTTGGCTTTACCACACGAGGCGTGTGTGTGGCGCTTAGGCGATTATATTCTGTTGAGCTTTACGCTTTTGTGGTAAACCACCAGCGAGATGGCAGCCGTCAAAAACTCTGTCAGCCAGAAGGCATGCCAGATACCGTCTGCGCCTGCAAAGTGACAGAACAGCCAGGCCAGCGGCATGATGACAACAATGTAGCGGCACAGGGAAATCACCAGAGACTCTATCCCCTTGCCAAGCCCCTCCAGCGAGCCGGAGACAACAACCGAAATTGTTGACACCAGAAAGCCCGTGCAGATGATGCGCAGCGCCGTCGTGCCGATGGCAATGGTTTCACTGTTGGTGCTGAACAACCCGATCAGCTGCTCCGACAAGACGAGGCATAGCAGCGTGCCGGCGGCCATAATGGCGGCGCACATGGCCATGGCAGTGCGGTAGACCTTTTTGACACGGCCATACTCCCCGGCACCGTAGTTATAGCCAATGATGGGGCGAAGCCCCTGCACGATGCCGTTTGCCGGCAGATACAGGAAGGTCTGTAATTTATAATAGATGCCCAGCACAACGATATAGCTCTGTGAATAGACTGCCAACAGAGAATTAAGAAAGGTGATGAGCACCGATGGCAGCGCGAGATTTAAAATGGCGGGCACGCCGATCGAGTAAAGCTGCAGTCCCATTCTGGGATTGAAATGCAGGCAGCTGCGGCGCAGATGTACGGGAATCGGACGGACAAAATAGATGATGAGATAGAACACCACCTGCATCATCTGACCGATGCCGGTAGCCAGTGCGGCACCGGCAATCCCCATCTCCGGGAAAGGGCCGATGCCGAAGATGAGTAATGGGTCCAGAATGATGTTACAGACGGAGCCGAGCGACAGCCCTGCCATCGTGATCTTCATGCGGCCTACCGCTTGAAATATCTTTTCAAAAGCCATAGCGGTCATGATGATAACGGAAAAGAGAAACGCGATGCGCGCATAGGTCAGCCCCAGCGCAATAACGGTTTCATCCGTAGTGAAGCTGCGCAGGAAACGCGGTATGACGGCAATACCGGCAGCGGAGGCAATGATGCCGTGCAGCAGGGACAGCAGCATGCCGTGCGTCGCAGCGGTGTCAGCCTTCTCCTGATTGCCAGCCCCCAGATGCAGTGAGATCAACGCACTGATGCCGATGCTGAAACCGATGGCAACGGCGTTGATGAAGTTCTGCACCGGATAGACCAGCGAGAGGGCTGTCATTGCCTCCTCACTGATGTGGGCCACATACAGGCTGTCTACAATGTTGTACAGCGCACTGACCAGCATGGAAACGACCATGGGCAGGGCCATGGAGGTCAGCAGCGGAAATACAGGTTTTTCTTTCATAAAGGTATCGTTCATACGCGTGCACTCCTTTTTTTGCACAAAAATCGCATAGAAAAAGCCACACAATGACCGGCTTGCATGGGTCATTGTGTGGCGAAAAGTAGTATCGGAACTGTAAAAATCCACACTGTGTTTTAGTAGATAATAGTATACACAATGCCGCAAAATTTGTCAAGGCAGCTTGCATGGGGTGGGCAAAAACGGTACAATAAAGGCAAGCTATGTACGATGCGGAGGACGTCTTATGAAAAAGGTTCTGGTTTCCGGTGCGGGCGGCTTTGTGGGGGCGCGTATCATGACCCAACTGGCCGATCGGTATGAGCTGTGCAGCTTTCCGAAAGGAATGCTCGCCGCAGCAAACGAAACAGCAGTACAGGAGCATATCTGCCGAACACAGCCCGATGTGATCCTGCATACAGCGGCGATTTCGGACACAGGCTACAGTGAAAATCATCCTGAGGAATCCTACCGCGCGAATGTTTTGCTCCCGCTTTGGATGGCACAGGCGGCAAAACGCGTAGGGGCAAAGCTGATATGCTTCAGCTCCGATCAGGTGTACACGGGTCTGAGCGAAAACGGTCCGTTTGCAGAGGAACAGCCGCTCTGCCCTGCAAATGTCTACGGACGCCACAAGTGGGAGGCTGAGCAGCGGGTGCTGTCTGCCCTGCCTGATGCCGTGATGCTGCGTGCGACCTGGATGTATGATCTGCCGGGGTACGGCCTGCCGATACGCGGAAATTTTGTGCTGAACCTGCTCACTGCGGCTATGAGGCAGCAGACGGTGCGATTTTCCTGCCATGACTATCGGGGCATCACCTATGTGCGCGAAGCCGTTGAAAAGCTGACGCAGGCTATGGAGCTGCCGGGAGGTATTTATAATTTCGGCAGCGAAAATGATTGCGATATGTATGAAACGGCGATGCGCGCCTGCGAACAGCTGAATATCCGCCCAGACATAGAAAAGCAGGATTGGAAGCGCAGTTTGCGAATGGACGGCAGTAAGCTTCGCGCAGCGGCAGGAAGCGGCTTCTCCGATTTACAGACAGGGTTGATGCAGTGCCTGAGGGACTACGGCTTACAGATGTAATAAAAAACACCCGCCGGAGACGCTCCGGCGGGTGTTTTGCTGCTTGCTACAGCCCAATGTTTGGTCCGAGTGGCGAGAGTCGAACTCACGGCCTCTTGAACCCCATTCAAGCGCGCTACCAAACTGCGCTACACCCGGTCGAACCGGGCTGTCTCAAGTCAGCTTAATTATTATAGCGAATCGAGAGTGAAATGTCAACACCTATTTTGAAAAATATCTAAAAATAAAAACAGCGTATATTCCAACGAATCTACGCTGTTTTTTATGGTGGAGCTGACGGGAGTCGAACCCGTGTCCGAAAAGAAATCGGTTAGAGTATCTCCGGGCGCAGTGTGTTTATTGAATTTCCCTTGGTGCGGGCGAGCACACACGCACTACACCTTGGTAGCTTCATAAATTCATGCCGGGCCGCAAAGCTTAAGCCCGTTCACGTTCAGTACCTAATCGACGCCCTGACCCTATGCGGTACTAACACAGGCAGGACGGTAGCGCCTAATTAGGCAGCTACGGCAACAGGATAATTGTTGTCAGTTAATTTAAGTTGGCGCTTTTATCGTGGGTCACCGCCACGGCCCGCTGCTCACGCCTCTCTCTCCCCGTCGAAACCATTACAGCCCCGCATATTCGGTGGGGTGTCCCCCACCGGGAAAGTGAAGTGAAAACAAACTTATCGCTGCGTTTTCATAGCGCGGTCAATATCGCGCTTGGCATCGCGCGCCGCAGCAGACGCACGCTTGTCATACAGCTTTTTGCCCTTACACAGGCCTAGTTCCAGCTTGACGCGACCTTTTTTGAAATAGAGCGACAGCGGAACCAGCGTGTATCCCTGCAGCTTGATTTGCTGGCTCAGACGGCGGATCTCTGCCTTGTGTGCCAGCAAACGCCGCGGGCGGCGCGGATCTTTATTGAAGATGTTTCCCTGCTCGTAAGGGCTGATGTGAATGCCCTTTGCAATCAGCTCCCCATCGTCAATATCGGCCCAGGAATCCTTCAGGTTTACCCCGCCGGCGCGCAGACTTTTGACCTCGGTGCCGACCAGCTCGATACCGGTCTCCAACGCCTCGATCACAAAGTACTCATGGCGTACCTCGCGGTTGACGGCAATCATTTTCTTTCCGCTTTTGTCCTCAGCCATGGGTACACCTCCTTTGCACTGGCAGGATACTTATTGTAGCGCACCTGCGCTTAAAAGTCAAGAAAAATTGTGTCACAGCTCGCCGCGGCCTGCCATGGCGCGGTAAAGGGTGGTTTCATCGGCATATTCCAGACTGGAGCCGACAGGCAGGCCGTAGGCAAGGCGGGTCGTTTTGACGCCAAGCGGCTTGATAAGCTTGGCGATATACATGGCGGTGGCTTCCCCCTCGACCGTGGGACTGGTGGCCATAATGACCTCCTTGACGGTGTCATTCAGGCGGGCCAGCAGCTCCTTGATGCAGAGCTGATCGGCACCGATACCGTCCATGGGCGAGATTGCGCCGTGCAGTACATGGTACAGACCATTATACTCATGGGTACGCTCGATGGCCTTGATGTCGCGGGGGGATTCCACCACGCAGATCACGCTGCGGTCCCGTTTTTGGGACGAACAAATCTTGCAGACATCACCTGTGGTGAAGTCTTGACAGATACGGCAGCGGTGCAGATCCTTTTTGGCGTGCTCGATAGCCTGGGCCAGCTCCATCGCCTGTTCCGCAGGCATGGACATGACCTGATAAGCCATCCGCACGGCGCTTTTGCGGCCGATACCGGGAAACCGGGCGAACTGGTCAACCAGATTTTCCAGCGGCTCCGTTTTTTGAAACATGGTGTGCCTCTCAGCCCAGGCCGGGGATGTTCAGACCGCCGGTCATCTTGGACATTTCCTCCTCGGAGTCCTTATCAACAGCGGAAGAAGCACTGTTGACAGCAGCTGCGATGAGGTCCTCCAGCATCTCGATGTCGTCCGGATCAACAGCCTCAGGCTTGATCTTGACGGCGGTGATCTCGTGCTTGCCGTTCATCGTGACAGTGACCATCTCACCGCTGGCGGTGCCGGTATATTCCTTGGCCTCCAGCTCCTCCTGTTTGGCGCGGATATCATCCTGCATCTTCTGAACCTGACGCATCATGGCGTTGGGATCGGGACGGCCGTAGCCTTTGGGCAGTCTTGCTTTCATAGGTTTTCCTCCAAATAAATTTACTTGTCAATGATTTTCAGGTCAACGCCCAGCGCCTGCATGGTGTGCAGGGTTTCATCCAGGCTGACAGCGGGGCTGCCGTTTTCGGCGGCTTTCGGCTCTTCATAAGGGCCGATGCTGTACTTGGTTTTGGAAACGCGGTAAATCGCTTCCTTCAGCCGCTTGCTGACCTCGCGGTTGCTGCGGATATAATCCCGGAAGGCATCGCTGCATTCAAACAGTACACGCTTTCCGTCACAGTAGGCTTTTGTGCCCCGCAGAAAAGAAATCAGCATGGCATCATTCTCTTCAAGGTCGGACAGCACAGCAGGCCAGAAGCCGAACGGCTCCAGCGGGCCTACAGCCCGCGCCGCCTCCGCTTTGCGCGGTGCGGGTTTAGGAGCGGCGGGCTGCGCGGCTGGCACGGCCTGCGTGGGTGCAGGTCTTAACTCAGGCTGCAGGAATGGCGGGTCGTCATCAATGGGCGGCGGCAGGTCATCCGGCTCGGTCGAAGCAGCAGGCGCAGTGCTTGACTGTACAACCGGGGGCACGACGGTGGCAGCCGGCTGCACGGGCGGCGCGGATGCAAAAGCTTGCGGAGCTGTGGCAAAGGCCAGCGGCGCTGCGGGGGCTGCGGCCTGCTGCACCACAACAGGGGCGGCGGCAGTAATCTCCGGCTGCGTCAGCGAAAAGACAGCCAGCTCCAGTTCAATGCGCTGGTCGGTGCCGCGGCTCATCTTCTCAAGGGCGGAGCCGAAGGCGTTGATGGCGCGGATGGCATCGCCCTGCGGGAAATCCCGGCGCTGATTGTAGGCGGTCTCCTCCTCGGGAGAGATACCAGCCAGCAGTGCCGTGCCGCCCGGCAGGGCGCTGAGCATCAGGTTTCGGTAATGACCGGCAAGCTCTATGCAGAGACGCCGCATGTCAACACTCTGCTGGCGCAGGGCGGCAATCTTTTCAAGCGCGGCAACCGAATCCCCGGCTGCGATCGCATCACTGATCTCGAACAGGTATCCCCTGTCTGTGACGCCTGCCATTCGGCGTACCAGCGCTTCATCTACCTTATTATCCACACCGGCGCAGGTGTCCAGGATAGACAGTGCATCACGCATGGCACCATCGGCCAAGCGGCCAATCAGCTGTGCGGCGTTTTCGTCTAAATCGATCTTTTCCTGTCCGGCCACATAAAGCAGGCGTTTGGCAATGTCATCTGCCGTGATACGGGTGAAATCGTACCGCTGACAGCGGCTCAGGATCGTGACAGGAACCTTCTGAACCTCGGTCGTGGCCAGAATGAAGATGACATGCTCTGGCGGCTCCTCCATCGTTTTCAGCAACGCATTGAAGGCTGCTGTTGAGAGCATGTGGACCTCGTCAATGATATAGACCTTGTACTTGCAGACCGAGGGCAGATACGCCACCTCGTCCCGCAGGTCGCGGATATCGTCAACGCCGTTGTTGGAGGCAGCGTCCATCTCGATGATGTCCATGACAGCGCCGGAGTCGATACCCTTGCAGATCTCACATTCGCCGCAGGGGTCAGGGCTGGAGGTATCCAGACAGTTGACTGCCTTGGCAAAGATTTTGGCGCAGGTCGTTTTGCCGGTGCCGCGGGTGCCGGTGAACAGATACGCATGGCCGATGCGGCCTGCTGCAATCTGGTTTTGCAGGGCTGTGACAATGGCTGTTTGGCCCACAACATCTGCAAAGCGCTGGGGGCGCCATTTGCGGTATAAGGCGTGGTACATCTGCCCACCTCCCGTTAAGATACAAATAAAGCGGGCAGAGCACGCGGCTGCGCTGCTTTGCGTACAGATGCAGGCTTGACCGCGGCACTGTGCAAGCACCGCTTAATGCTGCTCGGTTCCCCGCCTGACATGGTTCACAGGCTGCCCACGCGCGGGATCTGCATCTGTACGCGAAACAGCGCAATTCAGCCCTGTCCGCTTTTAGTATTATACAATAAGTCCCGGATAAATGCAAGCGTTTTCCGTCAATCTTCCTGCAGGCGCTCCACCATCTTGTAAAGGGACTCAGCACTGTTGAAGTTCTGCGGCATGATTTCAGAGGCGGGGATAGAGATGTCATACGCTTCATTCAGTGCGGAGATGATCTGCAGGATGTCGAAGGAATCGAGAATGCCGTCATCAATCAGCGTGGTGCAGGTCGTGAAATCCACATCCTCTTTGATCTCGCTCAGGATTTCCAGTAATTGTTCCATAATAATGCTCCTTTTTGGTTTACATATCCCCCAACGGTGTGTTGAGGGGATGAGTTGGTGTGAAGCCGCGGACAAGCTGCGGCGCGCCGTTTTGCCAAAGAACGATCTGCGGCAGGTCGCGGCTGAGGAAAAGCCCCAGTCCCTCTGTGACAGAGTAAGCGCCGGCGTTTTCAAAGACGAGCAGGTCGCCGGGCTGCAGCCCGGTCAGGGAGATGCTGCGCACAAGAACATCATTGGTCGTACACAGGCTGCCGCAGAGCGTCCAGTCCTGCTGCATCCCCTGCTGCGCGGCAAAATGGCGCAGGTGCGGGCGCTTCATTCCCATGATCTGTCCCAGATAGTTCAGGTGGTTCATGCCGCCGTCCACAATGCAGTAATGCTGGCCGTCATGATCCTTACAATCCATGGCGGTTGTCAGGTAAAAGCCGCATTCGGCGGTGTAAAAGCGGCCCATCTCAACAGTCAGGTGTGCCCACCCTGCAGCCTCCTGCAGCGCAGGGGCGAGGGCTCTGGCGGGGGCAAGGGTATCGGTGAAGTCATCGCCGTCAAAGTACGGCACAGGCAGGCCGGGACCGTATTCCAGCTCCGGCAGGCGCAGGCCGAAGGTCTGCTCGATCTCATCGTAAAGCGCCTGCAGCATGGCAAGCTCTTTTTGCTGGGAGGTCAGCTTTTTGCGCTGGGTGCCGACAAAATAGTGAATGCCGATAAAGTCAAGATTCGGTGTTTCTGCGCGGTTTTTTAAGGCGGTGAAAAGATCCTGCTTTGACATGCCGAACTGACTGCCGGCGTTCAGGCGCAGCAGCACAGGCAGACGGCGGCCCGCCGCGCGGGCAGCCTCCTGCAGATAGCGGACCTGCAAAAGGGACTCTGCAGTGTAGCTTCCGGCACCATCCGCGACGGCACGGGCAATGTCGGCCGGCGTTTTGTTGACGCCGGAATAGATGACGCGCGTATCCGCTGTCTGCATGCTCTCGCATACGGACAGCTCGCCGGGGCTGCATACCTCCAGCCGCGCGGTGACGGCGGATATGGCGGGCAGCAAAAACGGATTGGCCTTGATGGAATAGCAGAGCCGGATATCAGGGCCGAAAACCGCCTGTATGGTGCGCACACGCGCCTGCAGGGCATCCACATCAAAGACAAAGGTCGGCGTGCCGTAGGCGGCCGCAAGCTGCTGCAAAATGGCATCTGTCATTTTCGGACTCCTTTTTTGGTCAGTGCGGCCAGTGCCGTGCGGTCAATCTTGCCGTTTTTGTTCATCGGCAGCTCGTCTAGCTGCAGGGCCGTGTTCGGCTGCATAAAGGGCGGCAGAGTTGTTTTGAGCGCGGCCAGCAGGGCCGCTTTCTCGCAGCTGCCTGTATAGAACAGGTGCAGGCGCTGCTTCTCTGCATCAAAGATGCAGCAGGCGCGCGTCACAGCATCGCAGCGCATGGCTGCGGCCTCGATCTCGCCCAGCTCTACGCGATGGCCCATGTGCTTGATCTGAAAATCCTTGCGGCCTATGTAATAAAATTCCCCCGCTGCATCGCAGCGTGCAAGGTCGCCTGTGCGATAGATGCGCTCATACCAGCGGGTGTTCAATGGATTTTGGGTGAAGGCCTGCGCCGTGCGGGCCGGGTCGGCGTAGTAGCCAAGCGCCAGCGCCGTGCCGGAAACACACAGCTCCCCTGCCTGACCGGGTTCGGTGACAAGGCGGTCGTTTTCGTCCAGCAGAAAAACCTTTTCATTGGGGAAGGCTTGTCCGATGGGAAGCACCTCCTCCGGGGCAAAGGCACGATCCGGCAGGATGTAGTAGGTGCAGTTGCAGGTGATCTCAGTAGGGCCGTAGAGGTTTACGAAACGGGCCTGCGGCAGGGCGGCCTTCCATTTATTGAGATGCTTTATGGGCATGACCTCGCCGCTGAACAGCACCTGCCGTACTGCGGAAGGCACGCGGTAGCCGAAGCCGTTCATGATCGAGACAAAGCACATCGCACTGACAGCCCAGACCAGCGTTGTGACGGCATGGTCTGCCAGATAGTCCATCAGCTTGGTGGGCTGGCTGAAATAGGCACGCGGGATGATCTGCACCTTGGCACCGGTGTATAAGGCGGTGTAGAGATCCTTGACTGAAACATCAAAGTCAAACGGAGCCTGATTGCCGAGAATATCCTGCGCTTTTATGCCAAAGATGGCGGCAAACTGCGGGATAAAGTCCAGCACCGAGCGGTGGCTGACCGTGACCCCCTTGGGAACGCCGGTGCTGCCGCTTGTAAAGTTGATGTACAACGGGTCTACATCAACAGCCTGCGCACGGCGGGCAGCCAGCAGCGAAGGCTGTTCCGCTGCCGTGAGCAGATCCTCCAGCAGGTAAACGCTGCAGGAGCAGCCGAGCGCCGCGGCGGCGTCTGCATGGTCGCGGTCGGTGATGAGCAGCGATGGCTGCAGGGTGTTCAGCACCTGCTGTGTGCGGGCGGCAGGCTGGCGGGTGTCCAGCACGGAGTAGCAGCAGCCCGCATAGACAGTGCCGAGCATTGCGGCGAAAACCGGCGCGGATTTTTCCAGATAGAACGCGACCGGGCAGCGTGGCGCGGTATGACCGGCCAGAAAGCTGCCGGCGCGGCGGGCGTTTTCTGCCAGCTGCGCCCAGGTGTAGTCCTGCTGCGCATCGCCGACAGCGATCTTCTCCGGAGTGCGGGCTGCAGTAGCTTCAAGCCAATCCAGAATATTGGTCTGCATATAAAATCTCTTTTCTTAGAAGTTTGCGTAAAGGAAACCGGAGGTCTCAGTCACGCAGATAAAGCTGAGGGTGACCAGAAACATCACAAGGTAGTAAAGACCCCAGCGCAGGGCCAGCGGCAGCCGCTGAACCTCTGTATACGGCTCGCGGCCCAGCTCTGCAATCAGGCTGTGAACAAAGACCAGCACGGTGCTGATGGCAACGATGCCCCACGCCGGCCCCGTGACGGCTGCAAAGGCGGCGGGCGCCTCAGCAGTCAGTGCCTCGGGGCGGAAGCTAACAAAGGTGTTGCGCAGATAGGCGGCTCCGAGAGAAAGTCCCACCCGGTCAAAATACCAGCCGATATTAACGATCACGAAGGTCCGCAGGATGCGGAAGATGTGCCATGCACGGCTCTCGGTGGGGATATGCAGGGCAGTGTTCATTTTTTTGAAAGCAGGTTCGAGCAGATCGGCAAGGGCAATGACCATACCATTATACAGGCCCCAAACAAGATAGTGCGCCTGCGGACCATGCCAGATGCCGACTACGGCAAACACCAGCAGGTTGGCAGCCGCGGCCGGCAGAACACGGCCGAAGTGCTTGCCCCAGTGCCCGGTGGCCCATTTGCCGAGCCGCTGCATCGGCTTGGTCAGTGCGAACGGGTAGAACAGATAATCGCGCATCCATGCGCCGAGGGAGATATGCCAGCGACGCCAGAAATCTCCCAGCGAGGTGGAAAAATACGGCTGGCGGAAGTTGGGCATCATCTCAATGCCGAACAGCTGCGCGACACCCAGCACCATGTCGATGCCGCCGGAAAAATCCGCATACTGCTGCAGCGAATAGAGCAGGATCGCCAGCAGTGCCATCGACCCGGCGAGGGTGGGATCGTTCCGGTCAAGGATCGCGGCAATCGTTGGTGCAGTCAGGTTGGCAATGGCGTATTTTTTCATCGCACCGAACAGGATCACAAAGAGGGCGCGTTTGGTGCGCTCCCACTCCCAGGAATGCGCGGCGGTCAGTTGGGGCTCCATTGCTCCGTACCGGTTGATGGGGCCTTGGATCAGCTGTGGGAAAAACGAAATAAACAGCAGAAACCGAGCCGGGTTCTTTTCAGCCGGGTGGCGGCCGCGGAAGCAGTCGATCAGATAACCGACCGCCTGAAAGGTGTAAAAGCTGATGCCGAGCGGCATGACCAGCCCCAGCGCCGAGGGTGCGGTGGCTGCCACCGCACCGGCCAGCAGGCGCGCAAAATATGACCAATATTTAAAATAGCCCAGCACTAAGAAATTTGTGACCAGCACAAGTGCAACAACGCCCTTTTTGCGGCGCTGTGTCTTGGTCTTGACAGCTTTCTTTTCGTCCTTTGTGATGCCGGGCGCTTTGCGCCGTGCGGCGCAGTCCGCGTCAAGACGGGTAAGCCACAGCCCGCCGCCCCAGACTGTCAGTGCTGTAAAAAGCAGAAAGAAAATTCCCTGCCAACCGCTTGCCGCAAAAAAGACAAGGCTGAGCACCAGCAGGCAAAGCCACTGGCAGCAGCGCAGCACGGTGTAATACAGCACCAGCCCGACTGTAACGAGAAGGACAAAACTCAAGGAATACAGTTCCACACTACACCATCCATTAAATCAGTGATCGATAGAGCATTCATAATAGCGGTCAAACGCAGTATCCGTGCCGGAAACGCGCGCATTGACGCGAAATTGATAGGTTCCCTGTTCTGTAAGCGGGAACTCTGCCCATGTGCGATCCGAATAATCGGAGATTTTTTGATAATCCGTATCATTTGGTCCTTTTGCCCAGAATTCATATTCCGGCTTTACGGCAGGCCCCTGGTAGGAGGTGGCAAGCAAAACGACCTTGTCGGGATGTACCTCCGGGGTTATGTACACATTTGTGATGAAATCGGCGTTGGCCAAATATTCGTCCGGCGTTATAAAAAGACTTTCTACATCCTGTCCATGCTCCAGCAAGTCAAGAAAGGTAGCCATGCTTTGGCAGAAAGCACGACCGCCCTTTCTATTCATGTGGGTTTGGTCACTGTAATAGTCAGGCTCAATGCTCAGGAACAACTCCGGCTTGGCGAGGTTGAAGTCATAGTAGGCAGCACCGTACTGCGCGCAGAGCTGCTTGAAGTAGGCATAATCCTCAAAATAGGTCTGATAGCTGATGACATCAAGAGTCGTTTTGGGCGCAGAGATGACCATGAGCGGAACGCCCTTTTCCTGACACAATGTCATCATGTCTGTAAGCTCATCAATGTGCAGCTGTTGGAAATCATGAGATGTCCAGTTCCATGTGTTCTGGTTTCCGATGGTGTTGAAATCTACAACTGCATCGTAGCCGTTATCCTGACGGTGTGCAATGCGTGCAGACAGGCGTTTATAGGCGCTGGCCGCCTTTTGCCGGATAGCAGCCGGCCAGTCAGTCGGCCAGCGGCCGCTTTGCCACGGGAAAAATGCATTCAGCGAACCGTCCGTTGTAAAATTGTCCCGGTTTGTTATATGGCGAAGAAATTCGAGGGGAACATCCTTGAGAGAGGCTGTCTGCAGCTCAGCGTAGAAAAAAGCTTTCTGCGCCTTGGGAAAAGGATCTCCGGTCATGTTGGCAAGGTCCATTACAAGTATGACCCTCTCCGGCGTATGCTCCCGCAGGACGGTTTCGAGTGCGATTTTTGACATATCCCAGCTTTGAGCGTTTGTCGCCATCAGGCTGACGGTCTTTCCTGTTGCTGCAGACAGTTCGTTCTCCGGCAGTGAGCAGGAGGCAAGTGACGAACCGATTACAGCAATGTCGACCTGTTCCTTTTCATGGTATGCGCGCCACATGGCAAGGCTGGAACCATTGTCCGGCGGCATAAAGCAGCAGAGGATAAGGTTTAAAAAGACGAAAATCGCCAGAAAAGCGGCGACCTTAGCAGCATGTTTCAAAAGAAAACTCCTGTAAACCATACAAAATAAGGAAAATGCAGAAAAACGCTAGACAAACTTAGTATACCGTATTTTTACAGAAACTGCAAGGCGTATGGGGTCATACTTGTATTTTTTACAACTGATTGCGAAAAAGCCGCGTTCCATCAGCGAAACGCGGCGGTGGTATTATCCCAAAAGCTGCTTGGCCAAATCGGCGCTGGCCTTGGCATCCTTGCAGTAGTAATCGGCACCGATGTCCCGGGCATAGTCCGGTGTAAGAACGGCGCCGCCCACCATGACCTTACAGTCTAGCCCGGCGGCGTGCAGCGCCTCAATCGTGGCCTGCATATTGGGGACGGTGGTCGTCATCAGGGCAGACAGACCTACGAGCTTTGCACCCGTCTGGCGCACAGCCTCCACCACGCGCTCGGGGGCGACATCGCGGCCAAGGTCAAGCACATCGTACCCGTAATTTTCCAGAATAACACGGACGATGTTTTTGCCGATGTCGTGTACATCGCCCTTGACGGTGGCGATGACGATCTTGCCCTTGCTGCCCTGTGCCTGCCCCGAGGCGGCGATTTTCGCCTTGATGGACTCAAAGGCGGCCTGGGCGGCGGTGGCTGCCTGCAGCAGCTGCGGCAGGAAAACAGTCCCCTTCTCAAAGCCGTCCCCCACGGCATCCAACGCGGGGATCAGAGAGGCGTTTACGACATCAAGCGGCTCCCGCATCGTCAGGGCAGCGTCTGCGGCAGCGCGGGCCTCGGCCTTCAAGCCGCGCCGCACCGCCTCAAACAGTGCATCTCCGCCCGGGGCAGCCGCGCCGACCTCAGCCACGGTGGCGGCGGACTTGCTCGTCTGGGTAGTCTGGATCTGTACATCGGCGTAGGCGGCTACATAGTCGGAGCTTTGCTTGTCCTGACTTGTCAGTACCCGGTAGGCGCGCACGGCGGCCATCATCTCCGGCGTGTTGGGATTCATGATGGCAAGGTCAAGCCCCGCCGCCATGGCCATTGTCAGGAAGGTGGTGTTCAGATAGCCACGGCACGGCAGCCCAAAGCTGATGTTGGAAACGCCCAGCACCGTGCGCACACCCAACTCTTTTTTGCAGCGGGTCAGCGCCTCCAGCGTCTGAACAGCGCCCTCCTGCTGGGCGCTGGCGGTCAGCGTCAGGCAATCGATGTAAATATCCTCATTCGGGATACCGGCCGCGTTGGCGGCAGCGGCAATGCGCTTTGCAATGGCAAAGCGCCCTTCGGCATCAGCCGGGATACCGTGCTCATCCAATGCCAGGCCGACAACGGCAGCGCCGTATTTCTTGCAAAGAGGCAGGATGGTGTCCAGCGTCTTTTGCTCGCCGTTGACCGAGTTGACGATGGGCTTGCCGTTGTAGATGCGCAGCGCACGGGAAAGAGCCTCCGGGTTGGAGGAATCGAGCTGGAGCGGCAGATCCGTGATGGCCTGCAGGTCCTTGACCAGATGCTCCAGTGTGGCGGCCTCGTCAATACCGGGCAGACCGGCATTGACATCCAGCACCTGGGCACCAGCCTCGGCCTGGGCTACGGCCTGTGCGCAGGGATAGGCGCTGTCACCGTCCCGCAAAGCCTGCTGCAGACGCTTTTTGCCGGTGGGATTGATGCGCTCTCCCACAACGGTGATACCGTCCACCTCGACAAAGCGAACCGGCGTGCACAGACAGCTGCGGCGGATAGGAATCTTTTCAGCAGGAACCAGCGGGGCAAAGGTTTGCTGCAGCTTGGCGATGAAGGCAGGCGTTGTGCCGCAGCAGCCGCCTACCATCGAAACACCGATCGAGGCATACGCCTTCATCTCGGCGGAAAATTCTGCGGCATTCAGGTTGTAGCTGCCGTCCGGGTTGGGCAGACCGGCATTGGGCTTGACAAAAACAGGCACACCGGCGGGGACGCTGCGGCAGAGCCGCTGTGCAAACGGCAGGATCTCTTTGGGCCCCAGCGAGCAGTTGATGCCCACGGCATCGGCACCGAGGTCGGCTGCCGTGACGGCGTAGCTTTCCACCGTACAGCCGGTAAAGGTGCGGCCGCGGCTCTCAAAGCTCATTGAGGTAAAGACCGGCAGGGCGCAGTTTTCCTTGGCGGCGAGAATGGCCGCTTTCAATTCATACAGATCCGTCATCGTTTCCAGAAAGACAAGATCCGCCCCGGCTGCTGCACCGGCACGGATGACCTGCGCAAACTCGGCGTAGGCATCCTCAAAGCTGAGGGTGCCGGCCGGGACCAGCAGCTCGCCCAAAGGGCCAATGTCCAAGGCTACCAGTGCGCCGGTTTCTGCGGCGGCGCTGCGCGCACAGGCAATCGAGGCAGAAACGACCTGCTCGACCGTGCAGGGGCAGTTTGCAAGCTTTTTGGCGTTGGCACCAAAGGTGTTGGCCAGCAGGATGTCCGCGCCTGCGCGGGCGTAATCGGCGTGGATGGCGGTCAGGGTATCCGGCATTTCCAGAGCGGCCAGCTCGGGCTTTTGCCCGGGCTGCAGGCCGCGGGTCTGCAGCTGGGTGCCCATGCCGCCGTCCAGAAGGACAAAGCGCTTACGGTCAAAAACTTCACGGATCTGCATACGATTCTCCCCTATCGATCTTGTTTGAAACAGGTCGTGCCGCGCTTGCGGAACGAACAGGTATCCCGTAGATGGCAGGTCGCACAACCTGCACGGGTGCCGGTCACAGGGTGATCGGCAATGCCTACAATGGCGGTGGTGCTTTTGCGGGGGGTCAGCAGGTGCTGGGGGGTCACAGCCAGACCGCAGCCTCGCACACTGTCCACGGTCAGACAAAGGGTATCGTTCAGCTCCAGCGGGCAGTCACCATAGCCGGGGGCATAACGCCCGGTCATGAAATCGCCCTGCGCCTGCACAGCAGCGCGCAGCTCACTTTCCAGCGCATCACAGACCTGCTCCAGCAGCACGGAGGCCAGCGCATCGGCGGCGGTTGCCAGCGCAATGTCGGATACCTCCATCCGGCGCAGCAGCTTGTCGATCTCAGACCCAAGGGTCGCAGCCAGCAGCAGCACTTCTCCGCAGCCGAGCAGATGGCGGGTAAGATCTGTGCCGCAGTCCTCAAGCGGCAGTGCTGTGCGCGGCAGGCGGCGGTATACGGCGCGCGGAGCAGCCGCTGCCAGCACCTGCTCCTCCGCCTTGTCCAACAGGGCTGCGGTAGCGGCATCCGGCGTCCAACCGGCGGCCCCCATATAGCGCAGCGCTGTGGCGCGGTCAATGGCGGCAGGCTTGCGGCGCTCCATTACAGCAGATCCCGGATGCCATCGTAGACCTTGGCGGCCACGGCGGCATCGTTCATGGCATACAGGTGGATGCCGTCGGCACCGCCCTCGATCAGATCGCGCAGCTGCTTGACGGCATAGTCGATGCCGGCATCATACAGCGAGGCCGGATCGTCCTGATAGCGGGAGATCATACGGGTAAACTCCGAGGGCAGGCTGGCCGAGGAAAGCGAAACCGTGCGCTCGATTTGGCTGCGCTTGACGATCGGCATAACACCAGCCGAGACAGGCAGCGTGATGCCGGCGCGGCGCGCCAGATTGAGGAAGCGATAAAAATGCATGTTGTCAAAGAAAAGCTGGGTCACAAGATGCTCGGCACCGGCGGCCTGCTTGATCCGCAGATTCTCAACATCGTGCAGCAGGGTGTCTGCCTCGGGGTGCCCCTCCGGGTAGCAGGCACCATGTACCGAGAAATCCGGCTTCTTCCATTTAATGAAGGAGGTCAGGTCGCTCGCATGGCGGAAGTCCGGGCTTTCGGGGCGGGTGGGGCTGCGGTCGCCCCGCAGGGCCAGCACATCGCGGACGCCGACAGCCTCGAGCTGGTCGAGAATCTCAGCCGCGCGGATCTGGTCATTGCCCATGCAGATCAGATGCGCAAGCGTGGGGACCTGCAGCTCGTTCTGGATATAGTCGGCAACCTCGGCAGTAGAAACACCGCCGGCAGAGCCGCCCGCGCCGAAGGTGACGCTGATGAACCCGGGGTTGAGCGTCTGCATCTGCTGCAGGGTGGCTTTCAGCTTATCCATCTGGGTGGTCTGTCTCGGCGGAAAGCACTCGATCGAGAAAACACAGCGTTTGGCTTTGAATTGTTCGGTGATCGTCATTTGTTACTCCTTGTCATTACGCCGCAGGCGCGCAGGCATCTGCGGTGGTCTCCACGCTGAGCGCGTTATTCTGCCATAGAAAGGTGAGGCTGCCCTCCAGATCGGTGCGGTACACCTCGGCCCCGGCGGCCGCAAAGCTTTCGAGTGCGGCACTGTGGGGGTGGCCGTAATCATTATCAAGCCCGCAGCTGACAGCCACGGCTGCAGGCTTGACAGCCTGCAGAAATGCTGCACTGTTGGAGGTATACGACCCATGATGCCCTGCCTTGTAAAGCACGGCATGCAGGGCGGGGCCGTAGGTATCAAGAAGGCGCTGCTCGGCGGCTTCCTCGGCATCGCCGGTGTCGAGAAAACGAAAGTCTCCGACCGTGAACATCGTGCAGAGCGAAATATCGTTGACGCTTGCGGCATCTCCGCTGCCGCCCTGCAGAATCATGAGTGTGCCGCCGCCCAGCGGGTAGCGATCCCCGGACTCCGCAGTGATTAGCTCGGTGCCGCTTTCTGCGGCACATTCAGCCAGCTGGCGGGGCCAGTCAGCGGTATCATCGGCGCCCGGCTCCCATAGCGGCAGCAAAAGCTGTTTGACCGGGAAATCAGAAAGCACCGCCCGGGCATTGCCGGTATGGTCGGCATGGGGATGCGTGAGCACCAGATAGTCCAGCGATTCGACATCGAGTGCATGCAGGTCGTAGAGCAGTGCATCCTCGGCCTCGGCGGGGCCGGTGTCGATCAGGCAGTACGCACCGTCCTGACAAATCAAAACGGCGTCCCCTTGCCCGACATCCAGCACATACACGGCGGTGCTGCCGGGTGCAGGCTTTGGTGCGCTTTCCTCCGTGCGGAGCGGTACGCCCAGCGCGGCGCGCAGCTGCTGCCAGTCTGGCAGGGGGCCGCGGCCGCCCGCCAGCTGAATGACAAAGGCAAAAAACAGCAGCAACCCAGCCAGCACAGCGGCTGCGATGCGCCAGCCCTTCTGCTTATTCATCATACTGACCGTTGAGCTTGCGCTCCTCCCACTGGGCTTTTGTCACCAGCACGGCACGGGGCTTGGCACCCTCATAGGGGCCGATGATCTTTTCCTGCTCCATCTGGTCCATGATGCGGGCTGCGCGGGCGTAGCCCAGCTTGCAGCGGCGCTGCAAAAGGCTGGTGCTGGCCTGTCCGGCCTCGATGACGCACTCAACAGCCTGCTCAAACATGGCATCCAGTGCACCGCCTGCATCGCCGTCATCATCCCCGCCCCGCTTGCTGCCTTTTTCGGCAACGGCACGGCGCTCCATCTCGGCTATCATTTCCTCATCGTACTGTGCGGTGGAGGTGGACTTGATAAAGCTCAGCACAGCGCCGATCTCCTCATCAGTGACAAAGGTACCCTGCACGCGGACCGGCTTGGAGGCACCCACCGGCAGGAAGAGCATGTCACCGTTGCCCAGCAGCTTTTCGGCACCGCCGGAGTCCAGAATGGTACGGCTGTCGATCTGGCTGGAAACAGCAAACGCGATGCGGCTTGGGATGTTGGCCTTGATAAGGCCGGTGATGACATCGACACTGGGGCGCTGGGTCGCAACGATCAGGTGGATACCGGCAGCACGGGCCTTCTGCGCAATGCGGCAGATATAATCCTCGACCTCCTTGCCGGCGACCATCATCAGATCCGCCAGCTCGTCAATGACGATGGCGATATAGGGCAGATGCTCCATGCCCGTCTGGGCGGCCAGCTTGTTGTAGGCCTTGATCTCACGGACATTGTTCTCGGCAAAAAGCTTGTAGCGGCGCTCCATTTCAGCTACGCTTGCACCCAGCGCACCGGCCGCCTTGCGCGGCTCGGTCACAACGGGCATCAAAAGATGCGGGATGCCGTTGTACTCCGCCAGCTCAACGACCTTCGGGTCGATGAGGATGAGCTTGACATCCTCCGGGCCGGAGCGGAACAGGAAGCTGATGATGATAGAATTGACACAGACAGATTTACCGCTGCCGGTAGAGCCTGCAATCAGCAGGTGCGGCATTTTGCACAGGTCAGCGACCTGCGCCGTACCGGCAATATCCTTGCCAAGCGCCATCGTGAGGGGGCTGCGCATGTTGATGTAATTCTGGGATTCAAAAACCGCGCGGATGTTGACCGTGGAGCGGATCTTATTGGGAACCTCGATGCCGACTGCGGGCTTGCCGGGGATGGGGGCCTCAATGCGCACGCCTGCCGTGGCAAGATTCAGTGCAATATCATCGGAAAGGCTGGTGATGCGGCTGACCTTGATGCCCGCCTGAGGCTGCAGCTCATACCGGGTGACAGAGGGGCCGCGGCAGATGTCGAGCATGGTGGTCTTGACGCCGAAGCTGTCCAGCGTATTTACCAGAATATCAGCGTTTTTCTTCATCTCGCGGGCGGCACCGGCCTCGTCATCGGGGCGGGTCGCGTTGAAGAGATTCAGCGACGGATAGCAGTAGGGCTCAGGCGGCTGCTCCACGGAGGTGGGCAGGCGCATGGCGTTCGGGTCAGCCTTGGCCGCACAGGGCGGTGTATGGACCGGCGCACCGGCCGAGTTGCCGACGGCAGTGCTGACCTGCACGCGGGCGGCCTGCCCCTGCTGGGGTACGGTAAAGCTGCTCTGGGTCGTCTCGGCAGCCGGGCGGGTCATGGGCTGCGCTGCGGGTATGCTGTTGGCAGCGGGAGCCGCTGCAGGCTCTGCCGCCATAGCGTCCAGCATCTCGGATACTGAGCGGCCGGATTCCCAGGCGGCGCTGACTGCGCTGCCCGTATCACTGAAGCTGCCGCCCAGCGTTGGGATCGGTGCGGCAATGGGGGCTGCCGGGGCTGCGGCAGCGGGCGCACCCAGCGGAGGCATATCCTTTGCGGCCATACCGGCGGCAAGATCAGCCGGAGAGAGCACGACGGTATCGCCCTGCACCCGCCCGGTCATGTCGAGCTGCGGCAGCTGTACGGGGGTCTGCTCAGGCTCCTCCTCCACAGGGATAAGCGGTGTGTCAAAGCGCGGCTCCTGCGGCACCGGGGTCAGCGGGGTCTCAAACTCTGCAGGCTCAGGCAGTTCAAGGGTCGTCTCGGCACTGACCTCCTGCGGGGTGTAGTAGGGGGCATGGCCGCTGACGGCACGGTTGATCAGTGCGTCCAGCTCATCAATGGGCTGCTGGGCAGCCGGTGCAGCAGCGGGGGCTGCCGGTTCCTCGGCGGGCTGCAGCTGCAGTTCAAAGTCCTCCTGCGGGGCAGGCGCGGGCTGCGGCGGCTGGGCGTAATGCAGCGGGCCGCTGGTCTTGCCGGACAGGGGGTCCATGCCGAAGGTGCCGCCCGGCCCGATGCTGACCGGCTCAAGAGGGTCGTTGGCCTCCGCCTTGCGGCGGGCGCTTTCGGTGCTGGACGGACCAAGGTCTACATCAAAGCCCGGGCGTGCCGAGCCGGACTGTGCAGCAAAGGGTGCTTCAGGCGTGACCGGTGTGACGGGGGCCGTGTACGGCTGCCGGGACGGTGCAGCCTGCTGTTTCGGGAAGCGGCTGGTGTCGGCAATGACATCATAGACCGGATGGTGCGGCCGGGTGGCGGAATCGGGCAGCGCACCGGTCAGGTTCTCAACGCTCTCCTCCTCCGGTGCGGCGTTGAAAAGCCGTGTGTCGTAGGCTGTTTCAGCGGAAGCGCGCTCCTCCTGCCGGGCCTGAAAGGCTTTATACCGCGCGTCCAGAAAGAGGACGATATCGACCGGGGTGATGGCAAAGAAGAACATTACGCCCAGCAGAAGGACGAGCAGCATAATAATATTGGAAGCCGGACGGCCGAACAGTGCCAGCAGGGTGGCACCGATGGGCACGCCCAGAACGCCACCCTCCCAGAAATAGGTGCCGCCGCGGGTGAAGAGCATCTTGATGATCTCCCCCACCTTGAGGCTTTCCACATTCAGCTTGGAGAAGATGACCGGCACACTGGCGCAGAGAACCCCCATCAGAGAGACCTTCCCCGCAAAGAGCGCTACACGGTAGCCGGAGGCCAGCAGGTAGGCAAGGTACAGCAGAAACGGCCCGACCAGATAGGTCGTGATGCCGAAGATGCCGAAATACCAGCTGCGCAGCGTGCTCCAGAAATTTTGGCCGGGCACCAGCACGAGGGCAACGCACAGCAGACCAAGGCCAACCAGCAGAACACTGCGGGTAAGGTTCGGGGTCTGCGCACGGCGCTGGGCGCGGCGGGACGGCTGCCGGTCATGCCCGGCGCTGCTGCGCGCGGACGCAGTGCGCCCCGCACTGCTGCGGGCGGTGCCTTTGGCAGAGCCGGAGCGCTTTTTGGTGCCGGAGCTCTTTGTGGATTTTTTGCCGGAACGAGATTGTGCCATGGTATTGCTTTTCCCTCTCTTGCTTTCTCAAAAAACGATATACATACAGTTTATAATAATACAGCCCGCTTATACAGGCAGATAAGGACATACGACTTTTATTTTATCACGATTGAAAAATCTTGTAAAGTAAAATGCTGTCTTAAGCATATAAGAATGTAAGGGCCGATACAAAAAAGAAATCCCCGCCCTGAGGGATGGGCGGGGATTTACAAGAAAGGAGGAGAAGAACACATGAAAAATGTGGGTAAAGCTATTTGACTTGGGGTTCATTTAGCTTGCAACTAAATTGTAACTGTTTTGTCACCGAATGTCAAGAGCGTTTTGTCATTTTTTTGTAATTTCTCAATTTATTCACAAATGGGCAGGCAAAGCTCGGCGCAGCCGCCGGGGGTGTTATATACCCGCAGGGTACCGCCGTGGGCGGCAGCGGTCCTTCGTGCAGAATACAGCCCCAGCCCCTGATGGGAACTGTCGCTGCGCGCAGCATCTGTGTAGAACATCTCTCCTGCCCGAGTCAGAGCTTCGGCGGTAAAGCCGGGGCCGGTATCGGTCACACGCAAAATAAAGCTGTTGTTTTCCCTTACAACGGTCAGGGTAACGGTTCCGCCGCGCGGGGTGTGGGCGGCAGCGTTGTCCAAAAGGTTTTCCGCAGCGCGCAGCAGGTCATTCTCTGCAGCACGGATCGTCCCCTGCCATTCCTCCTGCAATATAAATTGGATTCCGGCAGGCGCGCAGAGGGCTCGGGCTGTCTGCGCCAGCCGGGCCGTGAGGGTGTGGCTGGCCAGCGGTGCTTGTACGGCAGGTGCTGCGCCGGCTGTGCGCAGAGCGGCCAAATAGTGGCGTGCGCGCTCTGTGCCGCGCAGGATGGCCTGCAGCTGGGCATGCTGTGCATCGCTCAGGGTGTCCTCCTCAAGAAGCTCGGCGTTGCCTTGTATGACGGTCAGCGGCGTTTTCAAGTCATGCGTCAGCGCGGCGATCTGCTCGGTGCGCTGCTGCTCCATCCGCCATTGGCTTTGCAGGCTGTCCGTCAGTTCGCGGCCCATCGTCTGTAAGGCCTGTAAAGTGGCGGCAAATTCCCGGATGCGCACGCCATCCGTGTCAATTTGCTCCAGCTGCCTGGCGGCAATAGCATCTACGGCCGCGTTCAGACAGGCGGTCTCGGCGGCAAAGACCCGCACGGTGCAGTGGGTCTGCCAGCCCAGCCAAGCGAGAATGAGCACCGCCAGAAGCAAAATATAGCAGGTCTGGAAATCCGGCAGCGTGTCCCGCAGGGCCGGGTCGGCGTAGGGCGTAGCATAGTCGTACTGCAAAAGGCAAAAGCTTCCGTCAGCCATTTTGACATCGTACTGGTACCCCGGATTGCCGCTGCCGCCGTGAAAGGCATTGAGGGCAATTTTCAGATGGCGGTCATCCATGTTGGTCTGCAGCACCGTGTCATTCTGCACCACAGCCCAGCGGCACAGGTCGCTGATCTGCAGGGAATCGAATGTGTCTGCCGTCATCGATGCTACAGTCTCCCGGGCATCGGCGCAGGCCTGGGCGGACGCCACGGCAGGCAGCAGAAAACCGATGTTTATCAGCTGCATAAAAATGACCCACCAGAGCACCAGAATCAGAGCGCACCCGCCGCCGCACAAAAGGAGATACCGCAGCAGAACACTGCGCAGGGATGTCAGTTTTCGTTTTGCCATTGGTAGCCCACTCCCCATATCGTTTGCAGCACCTCCCCTGCCCCGGCCGAGCGCAGTTTGGCGCGGATGTTCTTGATGTGCTGGGTGATGGCCGTGTCATCCGCTGTACCGTCGTAACCGAACACCGCTTCGTAAATTTGTTCTTTGGAAAAGGTCTGCCCTGCATGGAGGGCCAGCAGCTCACAGATGGCGTACTCGGATTTTGTCAGGTGTAAAGGCGTGCCGCCAACGCCGGCTTCTTTGGCAGAAAGGTCCAGCGTCACCCCGCCGCGGGTGATCTTATGGGACGGCGTGCGGTTCTGCCGCCGCAGGTGGGCGGCAACCCGCGCACGCAGCTCGGCCACGCGGAACGGCTTGGTCAGGTAATCGTCCGCACCAAGACCGAGACCGGTCAGCACCGACGGCTCATCGGTGCGGGCCGTCAGAAACAGAATCGGCGCGTCCGTCTCGGCGCGAATGCGGCGGCAGACGGCAAAGCCGTCCTCGCCGGGCATCATCACATCCAGCAGGATGCAGTCCGCCCAGCGGCAGAGCGTATCGGTCAGCTGCGTGCCGGAGGTGCGGGTCTCTACGGTGTGGCCGTCACGCTCAAGCGCTGTTTTTAGCAGCGTACAAAGGTCACGGTCATCATCGACCGCCAGAATGTTTGCCATAATAGCCCCTTTTATTGCAGTAAGCTGTAAACAAGACAGGATGCGCCGTAAAGCAGGTAGACATGTGCCGGGTAGAACCAGTAGAACAGATGCTTGTGGCCGCTGCCGCGCTGGCCGTTGTACAGCGCCATGCCGATAACGGCAAAAACGCCGAGCCACTCATAGTAGACTGTGAACATCTGGGAAAAGGCAAAATCCGGCAGACCGCGAACCTGCAGAAAGACCAGAACAAAATCACACAGGAAGGTCATAGCCGCCCAAACGACCAGCCGCAGGCGCTTGTGGTTATACAGCGCATACAGCACGATGCCCCCGGCCAGAAAAGACCAGCCGCCGTCGGTGATGCCCGACCACATGGGAAACGGTGCCGTGATAAGCCACGCCAACGCAGCAGAGCCGATCGGTGCGTCCTGAATTTTGGGAAAAAGCGTCAGCAGCGCTACGATGCAAATCGGCCAGAGAATCGGCATGGCAGCAGCCAGTGCGCCCCGCACAAACCGGCGCTGGCGCAGCCAGTCAATGCCCTGCCAGATTATGCAAAGCAGCATCAGATCCTGAAAAATAGCATTCAGCGGGTAGAAGCCGTCCCCGCGGCGGAAGGCCCCTGCATAGATCATAAAAAATTCCACAGTGCCCATCGAAGCGCCGATGGCCCAGATACGCAGGAAGTAGCGCCTGCGGTCATGGGTATGGGCGAAGCCCTCAACCGTGCAGAACAAAAACAGCGGCGCGGACAGCCGTGCCAGCATACTGAACCATTCCGGCACAACGCCCGTGAATTCAAAAAAGTAGTGAATGTGATCCATCACCATGAGTACCAGCGCGATGGTTTTGAGCGCCGTGCCGGTCAGGCCGAATTTTTGCTTTGTCATAATAATAACCCCTTTACATTGTCGATGTAACCAGTGTAACAGGGGTTTGTGTAGAAATTATAAGTGTTTGAAAATCAGCTGTGCCTCAAAGGCGGATTTGCCTTCCCGTTCGCCTTCAAAATAGAAGGTGTCCGCTGCCGGTCTGGCGCGGCGCAGGGTGAAGCACTCCCCGCGGGGAACCTCACGGTGGTAGCTGATCGTAAAATCGCGGATATGCGCGGTATCCCACACCTCCCATGGCACGGCATCGCAGACGATGTCGGCATAGCGGGTGTTGTTCAGATGCCCGTTCATATCGCAGCGGGAGTAGACGGCCCGCTGTTCCCCCAGCACCTCGCAGTCCTCGGGGGCGATGCGGGGCAGCTTGATCGGCAGCTCAAACGGGACATCGGCGGCCCACTGGTCATTGAACTGTTCGGGATGCTTGCGCAGGATGATGCGCTTTTCTGTATCTATGAGCACCCAGCGGCTGTCCATGACGGCAGCCTCTGCGCCGGAGGCATCATAAAAATGGGTGATGCGCTTGTTGACAGCCCGCTTGCAGTTTTCCGGCTGGGTGAGCAGGGTCAGCTCCTCATCAACGCGGGGCAGGCGCTCAATGTGCAGGGCCAGCTTGGCTAGCACATAGGCGGTGTGGGTCTTGCGGTACAGGGCATCGTCCAGCCCCACGGCCTCGGCGTGGGCGGTAGCGACCTGCTGGGCATAGCGCAGCAGCGCCCCCAGCTTGACATTGCCGAGGTGGTCGCCGTCCGTGCGGTAGACAGTGAATTTTTCTGTATAGGTAGTTTGCTTTTCGGGCATAGATGCGCCCTCCTTACCAATCGAATCCAAGGCAACACCGCACAATTCCCGCCTGACGGCTTAAGCACCGCTCCGGCGGCTGCGGCACGGCATCTGCGTTGCCAAAATGCTCGATAATACACAAAGTATTATCTGCGCTTTTGGCTTAGCAGTTGCCGCACCTCGCTCGCCGTATCGGCACTTAGAATTATGCGGTATTGCCCAATAATTGCAAATACTCAAGTGGAGTATAGCACAGTCGGCGCAAAAATGCAAAGCGGCGTGCCTGCGCAGCAAAAATAAAAATGCAGTGCATCATAAAGCAATGCACTGCAGGGGGTCAGTAATTGTCGCGCGATTTCTTGCGAAGTTTGCGCCAGATGTTGAATGCGGAAATGAGGAGCGCAAGCATCAGCAGCACAACGACCATCCAGCCGCTGCCGCCCTCCTCGTAGCTCTTCATTTCGCTCCACTGGGCGTCCATTGCGGCGTTGATGTCCTCCGGCAGGGTCTCAAAGACCTCGGCCTTGTCCAGCACGTCCGCGCCTGGATAAGCAATATCGCTGTACTTCAGGTCATCGTCCAGCATCTCCCACACGGCGGTGATAGGGGTGGAATAGCCGATGAAGTCGCAGTTGGCAAGGCCGACATCGGGCTCGCACATATAGTTGATGAACATCTCGGCAGCTTCCTTGTGCTTGGCGTTGGCCGGGATGCACATACTGTCAATGAAGAAGTTGACACCCTCCTCCGGGTGGACAAAGGCCAGATCCGGGTTCTCGTCAATCATCGTGATGGCATCGCCCGCGTAATAGGGCGCCATGGCGGCCTCGCCGCCCTCCATCTTGTCAAAGACTTCGTCCATGACGTAAGCCTGTACGATGTTCTTCTGCTCTTTCAGGGCGTTTGTGATGGCGGTGATTTCATCCACGGACTGCGGATTCATCGAAAGGCCGATGGTTTTTGCAGCAATGGCGTAGGCATCGCGGGAGTTGTTGAACATCAGCACATTGTTGGTGTACTCCACGTCCCACATATCAGCCCAGCTTGTGGGCGGCTCGTCCACCATCGTGGTGTTGTAGATAAGGCCGGTGGTGCCCCACATATAGGGCACGCTGTAGGCGTTGTCAGGGTCAAAGCTGCGGCCCAGATATTCCTCGCCGATACCGGCAAAGTTCGGGATATTGTCCATATCCAGCTCGGACAGCATCCCCTCGGAAATCATCTTGCCGACCATATAGTCGGAGGGAAAAATCACATCGTAGGAAACACCGCCGGATTTCAGCTTGGCGTACAGGCTCTCATTGGAATCGTAGGTGGTGTAGTTGACCTTGATGCCGGTCAGCTCCTCAAAGGCAGTGAGCACGTTCACGCTGTCATCCGAACCGTCAGAAATGTACAGGCCGTTGTTGTAGACGTTCAGCGTGATGCGGTCATTGGCAAAACGCGTCCAGTCATAGTCGCCGGAGACGGTGATATCCTCATTGATTTGAATATCCTCCGCGGCATACACCGGCGCGGCGCTCAGCATGGTTACGGTCAGCGCCGCCAGTGCTGCGGCAGAAAGCTGTTTGAATTTCATCCTCAATGCCCCCCTTCGTCCAGCATGGCCTTGCGGATGGCCTTCTGATTGCGGCGGTAGGCGCGGGAGTCTGCAGCGTTGGAAATCAGGATAATGGCCAGAATGACGCAGAAGATAACCGCCGACAGGGCGTTGATCTCCGGGCTGACCTTCTTACGGGTCATCGAGTAGATGGCGATGGGCAGCGTCTGCATTGTGCCGGAGTTGAAATACGAAATCATAAAATCGTCAATCGAGTAGGTCAGGCAAATCAGGAACGCCGACAGAATGGCCGGGGAAAGCTGCGGCATGATGACCTTCATGAACGCCTGCTTCGGCGTGCAGCCGAGGTCAAGCGCCGCATTGTACAGGCTGGGGTCCAGCTGACGCAGTTTGGGGCCTACATTAAAGATAACGTACGGCACATTGAAGGTGATGTGCGCCACCAGCAGCGTTGTCCAGCCAAAGATGCCGCCCTCGCCGCCGATGCCGAAATTCTGCGCCATAACAAAGAGCAGCATCAGCGAAACGCCGGTGATGATTTCGGGGTTGACAACGGGCACATAGCTGATGTTGTTGATGATAAGCTGGCTGCGGCGGGACATGGAGTTGATGCCGATGGTGGCCAGTGTGCCCAGCACCGTGGCGATAATACTGGAAACCAGTGCCAGCACAAGGCTGAGCCCCAGCGCAGACAGGATCATCTCATTGTGGAACAGGCTCTTGTACCAGCCAAGGGTGAAGCCTGTGAAGTTGGAACGGGACTTGCTCTCGTTGAAGCTGAACGCAATCATGACTGCGATGGGCAGATACATGAAGCAGAACACCATAATGACATAGGTGCGCATGAGGAGCGCGGAATGTCTCTTTGCCATCTCACATCACTCCTTCCATCTCGGACTCGTCAAAGCTCGAAGTGAAGCTCATGCAGAGCAGGACGATGACCATCAGCACCAGACTCATCGCAGAGCCAAGGTTCAGGTTGTAGGAGTTACCGAGGAACTGCAGCTCAATCAAATCACCGATCAGCAGGTTGGAGCCGCCGCCCAGCATACGGCTGATAATAAAGGTGGAGACAGCCGGCACAAACACCTGCGTGATGCCGGTGGCAATGCCGGGGCCACTCAGCGGAACCAGCACCCGGAACAGAATCTGCCATATATTGCAACCGAGGTCCTGCGCGGCCTCCACAACGGAATCATCAATCTTGGTCATGGCCGTGTAGATGGGCAGAATCATAAACGGAAGATAGTTATATACCATGCCCAGCACCACCGCGCCGGAGGTGTTGATCATATTGAAGGGGCCAAGGCCGAACAGGCCGAAAAATTTATTGATAAGGCCGTTCTTCTCAAGCAAGGTCATCCATGCGTAGGTGCGCAGCAGGAAGTTCATCCACATGGGCAGCATAATCAGCATCAGCATGATATGCTGCTTGTTGGCGCGCAGGCGGGAGAGAAAATAGCCGACCGGGAACGCCATAATCAGGCATACCACCGTGGAAATAGCCGCAAGAATCAGGCTGCGGGCAAACACGCTGGAATAGCGGCCAATCTGGGTCAGGTTATCAAAAGTAAACTGGCCGTCGGAGTTGGTCATGGCGTACCAGATTACGATGAGCAGCGGCACAACGGTGAAAATGGTCATCCAGACCAGATAAGGCCCTGCCAGCCAGCGGGAGGACTTGGATTTGAGCATTGCTTACACCTCCGAACGCTTCATGATATGAATTTCGTCCGGGCCGATGTTCATGCCGATAAGCTCGCCGGGCTGGCTGGCCTGCGTGGAGTGGATGATCCACTCATAGCCTTCGACATCAACATGCATTTCAAAGTGGACGCCCTTGAAGATGACCTCACGCACAAGGCCGGTCAGCATACCGACAGACGGCGGCACGATCTGCACATCCTCGGGGCGGATAACGACCTGTACAGGCTCGTTCGGCTTGAAGCCGCGGTCCACACAGGTGAAATCATAGCCGCCGAAGTTGACAAGAAAGTCCTTGAGCATGACGCCGTCCACGATGTTGGAATCACCGATAAAGCGTGCGACAAAAGCGTTTTTAGGCTCGTTGTAAATGTCCTGCGGGGAACCGATCTGCTGAATTTTGCCGCCGGACATGACCACAACGGTGTCCGACATGGTAAGGGCCTCCTCCTGATCGTGGGTGACATAGACAAAGGTGATGTTCATCTCACGCTGCAGGCGCTTCAATTCCAGCTGCATCTCCTTGCGCAGCTTGAGGTCAAGTGCGCCCAAAGGCTCGTCCAGCAAAAGGACGCGCGGCTGGTTGACCAGACTGCGGGCTATGGCAACACGCTGCTGCTGACCGCCGGACAGCTGATGGATGCTGCGGCGCTCAAATCCTTTCAGGCCGACGATCTCGAGCATTTCCAGCACCTTGGGGCGGATTTCCTCCTCGGTCATCTTTTTCAGGCGCAGGCCGAAAGCGACATTCTCAAACACATTCAGGTGCGGGAAGAGCGCATACTTCTGGAACACCGTGTTCACCGGCCGCTTGTAGGGCGGCATGTTGGCGATGTCCTTGCCATCAAAAAAGACATTGCCCGATTTCGGGGTGACAAAACCGGCAATTACACGCAGGGTCGTCGTCTTGCCGCAGCCGGAGGGGCCGAGGAAGGTGACAAATTCCTTGTCGTGGATGTCCAGCGAGAGTCCGTCCAGGACCTTTTGCCCATCGAAATCGACAACAATGTCTTTCAGAGATACGATCAGATTTTCATTCATTTTTATTGCATCCCCCTTTGCGGAATTTCCCGGCACAGGACCTTCTCATCGCACCGTTTCTTCCTTAGGCCGGCACAAAGTCCTTGACGAGTCAGCGTCAATTATGCCGCCCCGCAAAGGTTTGTTACACGGCCCCACGCGCAGGGGGCCGCTGCAGCAGCGCATACAACGCCAATGTGTCAGGGTATATCAGATTTACCCTATAGATGCACACACAACTTACATTATACGGCATAGGGGATGTTTGTCAATACGGATTTTCACAATTTCGTAAAGGCTTCGCAAAGTATTGTTCATGCTTTTGCAAAAAAGCAGCCCCTCCGCAAAAGCGGAGGAGCAAGCAGCATCAGATATGATCCTCAATCCATGTCAGCACATAGTCAAAAACCTCGTCACGGTTGGTCTCATTGTGCAGCTCATGGCGGCCACCCTCAAAAATCTGGCAGGTCAGATCCTTGACACCGGCATCGCCCAGCATCGCCCAGACCTTGCGGACGCCCTTGCCGTAATCGCCCACGGGATCGCCGTCACCGGCAATCAGCAGAACGGGCAGATCCTTGTTGACCGACTCGGCCCAGGCCCTGCTGCTGACATGGTTCAGCGTGGCCAGCATCTCCCGGTAGGTGGAGGCAGTAAACTGGAAGGTACACAGACCGTCCGCATCATAGGCTTTAACAACAGCCTCGTCACGGGTCAGCCAGTCATTGGCAGACTTCGCGTTCTTGATCCTTTTGCAGTAGCTGCCGAAGTTCAGCTTGACCATCAGAGGCGAGACATAACGCGGACCCTTGATCCGTGCAATCAGCCCGGCCAGCCTTTGCCCGATGACATTCATAAAGCTGGGACCTGCGGTACCGGAAATGATGACGGCAGCAATGCTTTCGGGCCATTTTTCAGCGTACCAGCGGGCGTAAAAGCTGCCCATGCTGTGGCCGTACAGAATGATCGGCGTATCGGGAAAGCGCTCATGCAGCAGTGTGTTCATTGTGTGGAGGTCATTCAACAGGTGAAAACGACCGTCCGGCTCACCGTAATGGCCATGCTCACCTGCCTTGGCCGTATCACCGTGGCCCAGATGGTCATTGCCCGCAAGGGCAATACCGTGGGCGGCATAAAACTCTGCCATAGGGGCATAACGGCGCACATACTCGCACATGCCGTGGCTAAGCTGCAGTACCGCGCGCACGGGCTTGCCGGGCATGGTGTACAGCACAGCGGAGGAGGTATGGCGGCCGTCCGCGGACGGGAAGGTAATGGTTTCGCAGTGGAGTTCGGGCATGGTCACAGCTCTCCTTTGATTTTTTTCCAGTATTGTGCGAAGGCCTGCTCATTCTTGTTGTCACCGGGCTGATAATAGCGCCGATCCTTGATGGCATCCGGCAGATATTGCTGCTCGACCCAGTGGTTGGGGTAATCGTGCGGGTAGATATAGTGCTGGCCTTTGACTTTAGCGTCCGCGCCGTCATAGTGTTTGTTCTGCAGCTGCCGCGGGATAGGCCCGGTGCGCCCCGACTGAATATCGGCAATGGCTGCATTGATGCCGTCATGGGCAGAGTTTGATTTGGGGGCGGTGGCCACCAGCACCACGGCATCCGCCAGCGGCAAGCGGGCCTCCGGCAGGCCGACAGCGTTGGCAATATCGACCGCAGCCTTTACGATGGGGATGATCTGCGGCCACGCCAGACCAACATCCTCACAGGCGCAGACCATCAGGCGGCGGCAGGCGCTGGGCAGATCCCCTGCCTCAAGCAGGCGGCCCAGATAGTGCAGTGCAGCGTCCGGGTCAGAGCCGCGCATGGATTTCTGATAGGCGGAAACGATGTCATAGTGGTCATCGCCCAGCTTGTCATACCGCATGGCGGTGCGGGCGGCCACCTGCTGGATCATGTCAAGCGTGATGGTGCGGCAGCCGTTTTCGATAGGGGCTGCTGTGACGGCAAATTCCAGATTGCCGATCGCCTTGCGCATATCGCCGCCAGCGCTCTGGGCCAGATAGTCAAGGGCGTCCTCCGGAATAAAAACCGGCGATTGATCCTCAACGCCCAGCCGGGCGGCAGCGCTGCGCAGACCCGCACGAATATCGTCTGCGGTCAGCGACTTGAATTCAAACACCGTGCAGCGGGACAGCAGGGCGTTATATACATAAAAGTAGGGATTTTCCGTGGTGGAGGCAATGAGGGTGACAGTGCCCTGCTCAACACATTCCAGCAGGCTCTGCTGCTGACGCTTGTTAAAATACTGGATCTCGTCCAGATATAGCAGAATGCCGCCCGCCGCCCCCAGTGTGCCTATATCGGCCAGCACGGACTTAATATCGCTGGTTGAGGCCGTGGTACCGTTGAGCTTGTGCAGCTGCATACCGCTGCCCGCCGCAATGATGCTGGCAACGGTGGTTTTGCCGACACCGGATGGGCCGTAGAAGATCATATTGGGGATTCTGCCGCTTTCGACCGTGCGGCGAAAAACCTGATTTTTGCCGAGTAGATGCTGCTGCCCGCAGACCTCATCCAGCGTGCGCGGGCGCAGGCGTTGTGCCAATGGCTCCATTGTGATTTCCTTTTATATTATAAATATGATGCTCTGATTGTGTACCAAAAGCGGTGCTTCTATAGACAATTATACGGAATAACGGCGGCAGAATCAAGAGTAATCGTGCAAGATTACAAAATGCGCTGCCGGGGGTAATCAGTGCGGGGACAAAAAATAAGCAGCACCGTGTCGCGGTGCTGCCCAGTATGTTGAAAAGCGCGTCTTTCATCGCAGAGCATGCAGGGGCGAACAGTGTTCGCCCGAAAGTCTCATGCAGCAACGCTTTTAGTGGGATTATTTGGGGAGGGTGTCTTTGTAATCGGGATATTTTTCATCTACCAACTTTGAATAAGCTGCGTAGGCTTCCTCAAGGGTTTGATATTTTGTGCCGCTGGTATAATTTGTGAAATTGGAAATGTGATCCGCGATGGCGACATACGTTTGGCCTTTGACAGATCTTTTGGCGGTTTGTGTTTGTGAAATATAGAACCCACCGGTATCCGCACTGACAATAACTGGAATCTTTGTATTGGCACCAACTTTATCTGTATTCACAGAAGTCCAAAATAAATAGGTCTTTCTGAAAGCCGGTCGTGCATCCCCGAGATACGCCCATGTTCCATAGCTCAGTAAACTGTTTTCTTTGATACCTGATTGTAGTTCCTTTATCATACTTGAATTCGGACATTTCGAGTCTATTTCAAAAGAATAGGTGGGGTGTTTATCCAAAAGTCCGGCGTTCTCTACCAGTTTATGTATATCGCTAAAACTCATTTCCACCTTTGTATTGTTTCCGCTGCTTCCGCTCCATGTAAAAACAACGCCGACCGTAGCATCGTAGGAGACAGTACATACCCCGCCTGCAGTCGGGATACCCTTCCAGTTGTCGGTATCTCCGTCCTTCTTATAGTGCGTGATGCCCGCAATCGTGATGGGGTCCATGGACTGCCAGTCATCCTGCTTTTGTTTGAGGTTTACCGTTTTAACTTGGTTGTCCGTGTCATTGGTCAGTGAGGCCGTCAGCACCTCCATATACGCCTCGCGCACATGGAGAATGTCCGCAGTCTCAAGGCTTTTCTCAATATATCCCTGCAGGGCGGGTATCAGCATCGCCGCAAGAACCGCGAGAATGGTAAGAACAACGATCAGCTCCACAAGGGTGAAGCCCCTTTTGTTATTCTGCAGCTTGTATTTCATTCATTCCCCTTGTCAATAAAACAATCCCCCGGGCTTTGGGTAAAAGCCCGGCCGCCTTCTGACAGTTAGGATTGCTTTGACAAGTGGTGATTATCATACCTGTCACATTGCCCCTCAGGCCCCAAACAGTCAGTCGCATGTGGTATTATAGCAGAAGATGAATTGTCATACAACAGGAAAAGACAAAAAAATCGCAAGATTTTTCAAATAAGTATGTGCTTTATTTGCTTTTCCCTGCCAATCAGCACCGGATACGGCAGAAGAAAAGCAGCCTGACCGCCCCCAGCCGAAAAAAACAGCCGATTTGCGAAAAAACGCAATTTTTAACGAGCGTAGGACAGCAATTTTTCACATTTTTATTACTTGACAAAATCAAGTATCTGGATTATACTGACAATCGAAAGGAGTTGAAATCCATCTGCCATGTTTCAGAAAACACTTTCCTTTTATGTCGCTATGCTGTACCGCAGTTTTTCCGCTTTTACCGGGGAGCGCCTTCAGGCGGTAGGTCTGAATTTCGGGCTCTTGTTTTTTATCGTGTATATTGGGAAAAAGCCAAACTGCACACCGTCAGAGCTGACTAAGGAGCTGGCCCTTGATTGGGGGCACAGCCAGCGATGTGTCAATCGACTGGTGGAGGACGGCTTTATAACCAAAGAAAAATCCGGGCGCCATTACCTGCTGAATCTGACGGAGCGCGGGCAGGAGGCCTTTGAGGCCGCTCACCGGGTTTTCTTTGACTGGGACAGCACTTTTATGACGAATCTCAACGCGAAGGAAAAAGAGCAGCTGCTTACTTTACTGGAAAAAGCAGCACAGGGGGTACCGCATCATGTACGAAACGATCAATAGTTCTGTCAATTACGGCGGTTTGGAGCTGAAAAACCGCATCATCTTTGCGCCGACGACCTTCGGCTTGTCGGATGAGGAGTATTTTGAAAAAATCCGCCGCATCGCTGCGGGCGGCTGCGCCATGGTCATCATCGGTGATGTGCCTGTGGGCAAAAGCATGATTGAGAAATCTCTGTTTGACAAGAAGGGCTTTGCCTATTACCAGAAGCTGACCGAGATCGTCCACAGCTATGACTGCCGTATCTGCGCGCAGCTGCACCAGTCGGATTCCAACATGCTTGCCATGCTCAAGTATGTGCCCGGCGTGCTGACCAAGAAAATCTCGATGCAGGAGCTGCGTCCCCTGCTGAACGCCGAGGTCGCGCCCTACATCTCCAAGCTGTCTGTGAAGAAGATCAAAAAGATCACTGATGGCTTCGGCAAGGCTGCTGAACTGGCGGTCAAGGCCGGGTTTGACATGGTGCAGGTCCACGGTGACCGTATGTGCGGCAGCTTCAGCTCGGCAGTCTTTAATAAGCGCACCGATGAATACGGCGGCAGTGCTGAAAACCGCGCCCGTTTTGCCGTTGAGGCTGTCAAGGCCATCCGCAGCCGCCTGCCGAAGCTGCCCATCGACTACAAGCTGGCCGTCCGTCAGGAGGAGCCGCATTACGGCAACGCCGGTGTGCTGGAGTCTGAGCTGGGCATCTTTGTGCCGATGCTGGTGGATGCCGGTGTCACCAGCTTCCATGTAGCACTGGCCAACCATTCCAGCCTGGAGGATACGATCCCGCCGGCAAACCACCCCTATTTCAAGGGTCAGGGCTGCTTCCTGAAATACTGCGACGAGGTGCGTCAGCTTACCGATAAGCCTATCACCGGTGTGGGCGGTCTGACTGATCCCGCGTTTGTGGACGATCAGCTGGCCTCGGGCCGCATCACCTGCGCAGCCATGAGCCGTCAGCTGCTGGCTGACCCGGAATGGCCGAACAAGGTCGCCGCCGGTCAGCTCAAGGAAATCCACCGCTGTGTCCGCTGCAACAAAAAGTGCCTCGGCGGCCTGCAGCAGCATCAGGGCACACACTGCATTTATGAGAAGGGTTGATATGAAAACTTCTGTCGTATTCAGCAGCAAAACCGGCAACACACAGCAGCTGGCGAATGCCGTTGCCACTGCCCTGCCGAAGCAGGAGCTCCTGTATACCGGTGCGCCGAATGAGGCAGCCCTTGCAGCTGACCGCCTGTATATCGGGTTCTGGACGGACAAAGGCAGCTGCAACCGTGAGATCACCGATTTTTTGAAGCAGGTCAAGGGTAAGGAGGTGTTCCTGTTCGGCACAGCCGGCTTTGGCGGGGACGCAGCCTATTTTGATAAGGTACTTACCGCTGTCAAAAAGCACCTTGACCGCAGCAATACGGTGATTGGCACCTATATGTGTCAGGGCAAAATGCCCCAGTCCGTGCGGGAACGCTATGTGAAGATGCAGGCCAGTCCCCTGCCCATCCCGAATCTTGACAGCCTGATCGAGAATTTTGACCGTGCAGCCACCCACCCGGACGCAGAGGATCTGCGCCTGTTGAGAGCTGCCGTTAAGCAGACGGAAAGCCGCTAATCACGGTCAGCCATAAAATAAGCCAAACAAATACGCCGCCAAAGAGCGCGATACAGAATCGCAGCCCTTGGCGGCGTTTGCTATATAGACTGTTTGAAAAGCGTGACCGTTTTTTACACAAAGAGCCTTGCCGAATAAGCGGTGCTGCGCCTGTTGGTGCGCGGGCTTTCCTACAGCGGGATCGCCAAGGCGCTTTGTGTGGAGCTATCGACCGTCAAATATCATGTCATCAATATGCTGCAAAAGACAGGGCTGGAAAACAAGCTGCAGCTTGCTATTGCCGCCAGTGAGGCAAAGCTGGTGGTAGAATTGGCGGAGGAATAAGACACCACAGACGGCTGTCAAGCCTGAATCGGCAGGGTGACCGTGAACACCGTCCCCTGCCCGTCAGCCGGTTCAACTGTAACGGTGCCGCTGTGCAGCAGGGCAATCTCCCGCACAAGCGCAAGCCCAAGGCCCACGCCGCCCATCTCCCGGCTTCTGGATTTATCTACCCGGAAAAAGGGCTGGAACACACTCGTCCTGTATTCCTCAGGGATGCCGCAGCCTGTGTCTGCAACACGCAGCACAGCGCTGCTTTTCTTTTGCTGGATCGTGATATGTACAGAACCGCCGGGGGTATTGTACTTGATGCTGTTTTCGACCAAATTAAACAGCAGGCGGTAGATCAGGGTGTCACTGCCCTTGATGCTGACCTCCTCACATTCCTGAAAAAGGGTGACGCTCCGGCGCTGTGCCAGCGGGGTCAGGTCGGCCACGATCTCATCGGCCAGCGGGGCCAGCTCAATATGATCCTCACGCGGGATAGACTGCAGATCGCTCATTTCCAGCAGCGTGCGGACAAGGCCTGCCAGACGGGACACCTGATCCGTCTGAAAGCGGAGCAGGTCATTGACCTCGCTGTCCGCATCGGGGTGTTCCTCAGTAAACATTTCCAGCTTTGCCTGCATGATGGCCAGCGGTGTTTTCAGCTCATGGGCGGCATTGCCGGCAAACTGACGCTGCAGGTCAAAGGACTGCGCCAGCCGGTCCAGCATACGGTTGACAGACTGACTCAAGTCACCAAATTCCGGGATCGTGTTTTCCTCTAAGCGAACCTCCACAAGGCTGTCCTGATCAATGCGTTCGGCCTGCTGTGCAAGCTTTTTCAAAGGCTCCAGCGCCTTGCCACTGACGAAATAGGCAATCGCTGCGCTCAGCAGCGTTACCGCTGCCGTGATGCACCAGCCTTTGCGCCCGAAAACCGCCTTGGCATCGTAGACCTCCTGCGAAAATTGTACAAGAAAATCCGACATCTGGTCGTTCGGTATTTCAATCGTCAGGTTTTCATCATCACTCTGCTGGTATTGCAGGACATACCCATTCAGATTGTCCATACCGGTGGCGCCGGAACGGTAGAGCAGCAGATTCAGGCAGATGCAGGCCCCGGCAATCAGCACAGCGGTCATCAGCGTGATCCGCCACTGAAAAGATATGCGATTCATGGTTCATTTTCCTCCAATTCATATCCCTCACCGATGCGGTTCCGGATGGGGTCATACCCCAGTGCGGTGCGCAGCTTTTTTCTCAGGGCTGAGATATGCACGCGGATCGAGTTGCTGAACGCATCGACACTGCTGTCCCAGACATGCTCGATCAGTTCCTCCTGACTGACAGGACGCCCCTGATGCAGCAGCAGATATTCCAGCACGCCGCTTTCCTTGCGGGTCAGCGGGATGGGCTGACCGTCCGCCATGGCAAGGCGGCTCTTGGTGTCAAAGGTCATCCGCCCGCACCGCAGGCATACATCACGCTGGATAAACTGCCGCCGGGTCAGGCTGCGCACACGGGCCTCCAGCTCAGCCAGATGGAACGGCTTGGCCAGATAATCATTGGCACCTGCGTCCAGCCCTTCCACCTTGTCGGAAATTTCGCTGCGGGCGGACAGAATCAGCACCGGCGTTTCAAGGTCGGTCCTGCGCAGCGTGCGCAGAACGGTCATGCCGTCCACCTTCGGCAGATTGAGATCGAGCAGGACCAGATCGTACCGCTCTGCGGCAAGCAGCTCAAGCGCGGCCTCTCCGTCACCGCAGTCATCCGTTTCGTAGCCGGAGCGGCGCAGCTTTTTAGCTACGCTTTCCCGCAGGGTCGGTTCATCCTCTATCAACAAAAGACGCATAAGCGATCATCTCCCGTATTTATAAGGTGCTTTTTTGGCGCTGCACAAGGCAAAAGCATGGCAGCAATACCTTTATAATAGTCATTATAGCAGATTTCGATAAAGTCTGCGTTAATTTTTTCTTAGCAGAAATTTTATACCGGTAGGTGTATACTGATCTCATCAAACAGAAAGGAGCAACCGCAAGTGATAAACAAAAAAGCAATCGCCCAGTCGGCGCTGCTGTTGGCCGCCGTTTTGATGATCGGCTTCGGCATCTGGCGCGGGGAGGCAAATACGGTGATGGCAAAGGCTATCCGGTTGTGTATGGAGTGTGTTGGCATTGGATAAGAAAAACAGATCTTTTCTGGCCCGTTTCCGGGGCTGGATACAAGCAGGCGCGGCGCTGCTGACGAACATCCACCTGCCGAATTTTGCCAAGGGTGTTCTGTATCAGGGCAAGGGAAAAACAGTCTGTGTACCGGGGCTGAACTGCTACTCCTGCCCGGGCGCGGCGGGGGCCTGCCCGATCGGCGCGTTTCAGGCAGTGGTCGGCTCGTCAAAATTCCGGTTTTCCTATTACATTACCGGCATCCTGATTTTGTTGGGGGTGCTGCTGGGGCGGTTTATCTGCGGCTTTCTCTGCCCGTTCGGCTGGCTGCAGGATCTTTTGCATAAGATTCCCTCGCCCAAGTGCTCCACCAAGCGTCTGAAGCCGCTGCGGTATCTGAAATACGCCGTGCTGCTCATCATGGTGGTGCTGCTGCCTGCGCTTGTTGTCAACGAGATAGGAATGGGTGACCCGTTCTTCTGCAAATATCTCTGCCCGCAGGGTGTGCTGGAGGGTGCGATTCCCCTCTCACTGACCAATGCAGGGATACGCGCCGCGCTCGGCAAGCTGTTCAGCTGGAAGCTTTGCATCCTGCTGGCGGTCGTTGTAGCCAGTGTGGTGTTTTACCGCCCGTTCTGCAAGTGGCTCTGCCCGCTGGGGGCCTTTTACGCGGTCATGAACCGGGTTTCTCTTTTCCAGATGCGGGTAGACACCGACAAATGCGTATCCTGCGGTGCCTGTGCGCGGGCCTGCAAGATGGATGTGGATATTACAAAGACACCAAACCACGCGGAGTGCATCCGCTGCGGTATGTGTATAAATTCCTGCCCCACCAAAGCGATACACTATCAGTACGGCTTTGGCAACAAGTCAGATAACAGTAAGGAGATTTGAGTATGAAACGAATTGCAGCAATTTTGACCAGCATGGTTCTGGTATTTTCCCTCGCCGCCTGCGGCAGCCAGCAGGCAGGTTCTTCCGCCGGCAGTGAAGCAGCCTCCACCGCCAGCAGTGAAGCAGCCTCCGCCGCACAGACCAAAACCGAGGAGCAGCTTTTGACAGAGGAAAACGACATTCTGGCCGCGAACAATGAGCTGTGGGAAAAGGTTTTTGCCTCGATGGACAAGAATGTGACGCAGACCACCCTCGGCAACAATTACGGCGAATTCCTTATGAGTGCCGTGGACAACGCGAAGGATCAGTTCACCGAGGAGGAGTACACCACCCTCAAGGCGGACGCGGATAAGATCCGGGAGATCGAAAATCAGATTGCAGCCCTCCCTAAGGAGGAAACCGCCAGCCAGAGCGTAGCGGAGAACAGCAGCACCTTCCCCAAGTTTGAGGGCAAGGACCTTGACGGCAACAGCGTTGACAGCAGCCTGTTTGCCAACAATGCGTTCACCGTTGTAAACTTCTGGTTCAGCGGCTGCAAGCCCTGCGTGGATGAGATGGATGACCTTGACGCACTCAACCAGCGCATCAAGGAGCAGGGCGGCGAGGTCATCGGCGTCAATACCGAGACACTGGACGGAAACGCGGACAACGTCGCCACCGCCAAGAAAATTCTGGAATCCGCAGGCGCATCCTACCGCAATATCTATTTTGACCCGAACGGCGAGGCCGGTAAGTTTGCACTGGGCATCATGGCCTTCCCCACGACCTGTGTTGTGGACCGCCAGGGCAACATCGTCGGTGAGCCGATCATGGGCGGCATTGATCAGGAGGCCAACATGGCTACCCTGCAAAAGCTGATTGACGAAGCTGTTGCAAACGACACCGGAAAATAACAAAAAGATAAAGCACAATACCCCTGCTGCCCGATGGACAGCAGGGGTATTGTGCTGCCTTGGCAAAAACACTTACCGCATTGTGTCCCAAAACATCATACTTCTGGACTTGATTAGAAGGCAGTATCGTGGTAATATTAAAGAAATAGCACGAAACGGAGAAATACACAGTGACGAAAAAGGAACTCGCAGCGGTCTGCATTGCGCGGCTGAAGGCCGAATACCCGGCAAGTGACTGCACGCTGGATTATGACCACGCATGGCAGCTGCTGGTGTCGGTGCGGCTGGCAGCCCAATGCACCGATGCACGGGTGAATGTCGTTGTGCAGGAGCTGTTTGCCCGGTTTCCCGGCGTCAGGGAGCTGGCCGCCGCCAGCCCCGAGGCGATCGAAGCCATTGTCAAGCCCTGCGGGCTGGGCCATAGCAAGGCGCGGGACATTTCCGCCTGTATGCGGATGCTGCGGGATAAATTTGACTGCCGTGTGCCTGATGATTTTGATGCGCTGCTCTCCCTGCCGGGGGTTGGCCGCAAAAGCGCCAACCTTATCATGGGAGATGTCTTCGGCAAGCCGGCCATCGTGACAGATACCCACTGCATCCGCCTGTGCAACCGCATTGGTCTTGTAGACAACTGCAAGGACCCGGCCAAGGTCGAGAAGGAACTGTGGAAGATCATTCCCCCCGAAGAGGGAAACGGCTTTTGCCACCGTCTGGTGGATCACGGCCGCGCAGTCTGCACGGCGCGCACAAAGCCTTACTGTGACAAATGCTGTCTGGCCGATATCTGCCGGGCGCGAAAGGAATTTGCCAATGAATAAAACGACGGAAAACCGCCTTGGCGGCGAGCTGCGCAGCCAGCAGACCGCCCAACGCCTGCTGGACGAGCTGCGCGATGGGATATACGCGGCTGCACCACAGCTGCCCAGTGAGCTGGAGCTGGCCGAGGCGCTGGGCGTGAGCCGCACCGTGGTGCGCGATGCCCTGAGCGAGCTGGAACGCGACGGCTATCTGGAACGGGTGCGCGGCATCGGTACGCTTGTCAACCGCGATGTGCTGATGGTTGAGAACCGCATGGATCAGAAGCTGGAGTTCAACAAGATGATCCGCGCGATCGGGCGGGTGCCGCACAGTGATAACCTGATGGTCACGCGGGAAACTGCAACGCCCGAGCTGATGGAGCGGCTGGCCCTTGACCCGGAGAAGGAGCATACGCTGGTGTTTGTGCGCCGCCGTGTGCTGGCAGATGAAACGCCGGTGCTGTATTCCACCGATATTTTGCCGCTGGCACTGTTCGGCGGTAAGCGGCTTGATTCGATCGACTTCAGCCGCCCGATTTTTGAGATCGTTGAGCAGCACTGCCGCGTGGAGGTAGCCGAGACATTGACAACGCTGCACGCCGTGATGGGTACGCCGGGTATCCGCCGCCAGCTGGGGGTTCGGCCCGATCAGGCGCTGCTGCAGCTGGATGAGATCTGCTACTCCCGCACCTGCAAGCCGGTGCTTTGCTGCCAGACCTGCTACACGGATTTCTTTGATTTTGCAATGGTGCGCAAACTGGTTTGATTGTAAGCGGCATACCGCCGCTTAGAATATAGAGCTACTATAAAGGGGATTGTGTATGAGACATTTGATCGACCCGGCGGATTTTACGCTGGAAGAAACGCTCAGCCTGATGGACCTTGCCGACCGTATCCACGATGACCCGGCCGCCTATAAGGATGTTGCCGCGCGCAAGCGTCTGGCAACGCTTTTCTACGAACCGAGCACCCGCACCCGCCTTTCGTTTGAGGCAGCCATGCTGAACTTAGGCGGTCAGGTGCTGGGCTTCCCGGACGCCGGTGTTTCCAGCGCAAGCAAGGGCGAGACGGTTGCGGATACCATCCGCGTTATCAGCTGTGTGGCAGACATTGCCGCCATGCGCCACCCCAAGGAGGGTGCCCCGCTGCGCGCCTCGCTCTACAGCCGCATTCCGGTCATCAATGCCGGTGACGGCGGCCACAGCCACCCCACACAGACCCTGCTGGATATGATGACGATCCGCCAGCGTCGGGGGCGTCTGGATCATCTGACCATCGGCTTCTGCGGCGATCTGAAATTTGGCCGCACGGTTCACAGCCTGATCAAGAGCCTGTCCCGTCTGCCGGGTATGCGGTTTGTGCTGATCTCCCCTGAGGAGCTGCGGGTGCCGGATTATATCATCAATGAGATCCTTGAGCCCAACAACATCCCGTATGTCGAGACGCGCAGCCTTGAGGAGGCCCTGCCGGAGCTGGATATTCTCTATATGACCCGCGTCCAGCGTGAGCGTTTCTTCAACGAGGAGGACTATGTCCGCCTGAAGAACAGCTATGTGCTGACAAAGGAAAAGCTGAATCTGGCCCCCGCCGAGATGGCTGTGCTGCATCCCCTGCCCCGCGTGAACGAGATTACGCTGGATGTGGACGATGACCCGCGCGCCGCCTATTTTGATCAGGTACAGAACGGCGTCTATATGCGCATGGCATTGATCATGACACTGCTGGGTCTGAAGGACCCCAAGACCGGGGAGGTTGCTTTTGATGTTGAAGGTTGATGAGATCCAAAACGGCGTGGTCATTGACCACATCACCGCAGGCACGGGGCTGGCGCTCTATGATTTGATGGAGCTGGAAAAGCTGAACGATGCCAGTGTAGCGCTTTTGCAGAATGTGCGCAGCCAGAAGGCCGGCAAAAAGGACATTATTAAGATTGAGGGCGATGTCAGTGCGCTGAACTTTGACATTCTTGCTTATGTTGACCCCAAGATTTCTATCACGGTCATCCGTGATGGCCATGTGGTGGAGAAGATCCGCCCGGAGCAGCCCAAGCGTCTGGTCAATGTCATCAAGTGTACGAACCCGCGCTGCATTACCTCCATCGAGGAGGGCTGCGACCATATTTTTGCACTGACGCCGAGCGGCCGCTACCGCTGCATCTACTGCGAGCAGGAGTTCCGCGTCAAACCGTAAAGTGAGGTAACTGCGATGGAAAAGGCGAAATTTCACCTGAATCCCGACAAGGAGATTGTCAAGACCATCCGTGAGGGCTTACAGCGCACGGGCGGATACTGCCCCTGCCGTCTGCAGCATATCCCGGAAAATATCTGCATCTGCAGCGAGTTCAAGCAGCAGCTGGCTGACCCGGACTATCACGGCCCCTGCCACTGCGGCCTGTATGTGAAGGATTGATTGCTGTTCCGGAGCTGATAAAAATTGGGAGGTATCCGTCTGCGACAGGCGGATGCCTCCCTTTTTGTTTGTGCAGCGGCGTTACACACAGGCCGTCAGGGTGTCCTGCGTCAGGATGATATGCCCGTTTGCATCGGCATCGGCCGTGTAGACTGTGCCGGGCTGGGCGGTGCCGTCGGCGATCCTGTCAGCCAGTGCCTGCTCCACTGCGCGGCTGACCGTGCGGCGCAGCTCCCGCGCGCCGTAGGGCGGTACCTTGGCCCCTGCCAGCGCCTTGGCGGCTGCGGCAGTATGGCGCAGGGTGTAGCCCTGCCCGGCTGCGCGTTCCTCCAGCTCGCAGAGCAGCCGGTCGGCGATGCCTGCCAGCTGTTCCGGGCCGAGCGGGTCAAACAGCACAGTCTCGTCCAGACGCCCCATCAGCTCGGGGCGGAAGAACTCCCTCGCCTCTCGGATTGCCTGCTGGCCGCAGCGGGTCTTTTCCGCCCCGGCAGCGCCGAAGCCCATGGGGGCCGTCTGCCCGGCAAGGCATCGCGCACCCAGGTTGGAGGTGAGTAAAATGATGGTGTTGGAAAAATCCGCCCTGCGGCCCTGTGCATCGGTCAGGGTGCCGTCCTCCAAAATCTGCAGCAACAGGTTTTGAATATCGCTGTGTGCCTTTTCGATCTCATCAAACAGCACCACACTGTAGGGGCGGCGGCGTACAGCCTCAGTCAGCTGGCCGCCCTCATCGTGGCCCACATAGCCCGGCGGCGCACCGATGAGCCGCGCCACGGTGTGACGCTCCATATACTCGGACATATCAAAGCGCAGCAGTGCCTTCTCACTGCCAAACCAGCATTTGGCCAGCGTGCGGGCCAGCTGGGTCTTACCCACACCGGTAGGCCCCAAAAACAGCATCGCGCCGATGGGACGGTTGTTTTCCCGCAGGCCGGTGCGGCTGCGGCGTATGGCGGCAGCTACCGAGGCTACAGCCCGCGGCTGCCCGATGACCTCAGCGCCAAGGCGCTGCTCCAACTGTGCAAGCCGCTCACGCTCGGCCTCCCCCACACGCTCGGCGGGTACGCCGCTCGCCTTGCTCACCACACGGGCAATGTCAGCCGGGGTCAGTGCTTTTTTCTCGCTGCCGCTTTCGGCAATGCGGCGTGCAGCAGCGGCTTCGTCCAGCAGGTCGATGGCCTTATCGGGCAGATACCGCCCCGGCAGATACCGCACACTCAGTTCGACTGCTGCATGGATGGCTGTGGATGGGATGGCGACCCCATGGTAGCGCTCATACCGGGGCATCAGGCCCGCAAGAATCGTTTCGGCAGCGGCCGGGGTCGGCTCCTCAACCATCACCCGCCCGAAACGCCGCTCGAGCGCAGAGTCCTTCTGGATCGTCTTGCGGTATTCCTCCGGTGTAGTCGCACCGATGAGCTGTATCTCCCCGCGTGCCAGCATCGGCTTTAGGATGCTGGCGGCATCGATAGCCCCCTCCGCTGCCCCGGCCCCGGCAATGATGTGGATCTCATCAATGAACAGGATGGTCGTGCGGTCGCGGTAAAGCTCCTCAAGCAGGTTTTTGAAGCGCTCTTCAAAATCACCGCGGTATTTCGTGCCCGCCACCATCGAGGCCATATCGAGCGATAAGACTCGTTTGCCCCGCAGGGCCGGGGTGATCTGCCCGGAGGCAATGCGCTGGGCCAGTGCTTCGGCCAGTGCGCTTTTTCCGACACCCGGCTCCCCCAACAGGCAGGGATTGTTTTTCTGGCGGCGGCAAAGGATTTCCACCATCCGCTCCAGCTCACTGTCGCGGCACAGCACCGGGTCAAGGCGGCCCTCCTGTGCAAGGCGGGTCAGGTCGCGGCCATATTTTTCACTGGGTCGGCCCGTGCGGCTGGCTGCCATCCGGGGCTGTGCGGGCAATACCAGCTGACCCGACAGCTGGCGGCACTCCCGCGCAGCCTGCGGCAGCTCGACACCAAGGGAAAGCATCCAGCGGCTGGCTGTACAGGTGGAGTCCTCAAGCATGGCGCAGAGCAGATGCTCATTTTCGGCCCGCGCAGCACTGGCGGCATGTGCCCCCAGCACAGCAAACTCCATCGCCTTGCGCAGCTCCGGCGCAAGGTCGCAGCGGTGCAGCCTGCGCGGTGCGCTCGCTGCCCGGGCGGCACTGCATTCGGCCAGTGCTGTAGTGGTGACCCGCTTGCGGCGCAGGAAGTCTGCTGCACTGCCGCGTGCCGTCTGCACCAGCGCCAGCAGCAGATGGCCTGTGTCGGCCTGACAGCAGCCCTGCCGCCCTGCCAGTACCAGCGCGGTGCGGACGGTGCGCGCCGCCGTGCGTGAAAACCCTTTGTAGCTGTAGACCCAGAACATCTGCATATCCTCCTCTTGTATCTGCCCATTGAAAGTATAGACGCCGGACGGATAAATAATCATCGAAATCCGTTGAATCAGGATATGACAAATTCCCGAATTAGTGGTATAATAATGCAGTTACACGCAATCTGCACATATGAGGTGGTTTTTCATGCACAAATTGATGCGCTATATCAAGGGCTATGAGCGACAAGCCCTGTTGGCGCCGCTGTTCAAGATGCTGGAAGCCTGTTTTGAGCTGTTTGTACCGCTGGTCATCGCCAGCATCATTGATACAGGCATCAAAAACGGGGATGCGGCTTTTATCTGGACGCGGTGCGGTCTGCTGGTTTTGCTGGCTGCCATCGGTCTTGCCAGCAGCCTGACCGCCCAATACTTTTCCGCCACGGCGGCGCTGGGCTTCGGCACGGCGCTGCGCAGGGATCTGTACCGTCATATTGACACGCTGAGCTACAGCGAACTGGACGGTATCGGTACCCCCACGCTGGTCACGCGGATGACCAGTGACATCAATCAGGTTCAGAACGGTGTGAACCTGACCCTGCGCCTGCTGCTGCGCTCGCCGTTCATTGTTATTGGCGCGCTTATCATGGCATTTTCAATCAGCCCCAAACTGACGCTGCTTTTCCTCGGCGTTACCGTTGCGGTCTCGCTGATCATCTGGGCAATCATGCGGGTTACAGTGCCGATTTACCATGAGGCACAGAACGGCCTTGACCGTGTGACGCTGCTGACCCGTGAAAACTATGTGGGTGCCCGTGTGGTGCGCGCCTTTGCCCGGCAGGCCGATGAATTGGCCGCCTTTGTCGAGACGAACGATCATCTGAAATCGCTGCAGTTTGCAGCGGGCCGTATCTCCGCCCTGATGAATCCCCTGACCTATCTGGTGGTCAACCTCGCCGTGGTGGCACTGCTGCTGCGCGGCGGTATGGAGGTAGATGCCGGTGCGCTGACCCAAGGTGAGGTTATCGCGCTGATCAACTATATGAGCCAGATCCTTCTGAGCCTGCTGCGTCTTGCGGATCTGGTCGTCTCAGTAACGCGCGCTTTGGCCAGCGGTATGCGCGTGAATGAGATTCTGAATACCTGCACCACGATGGAGGACCCCGGCACGGCACCGCTCACGGTTGACGGTGCTGCCGAGGCGGTCCGGTTTGAGCATGTGGATTTCATCTACCGCGGCGCGGGCGCACCCAGCCTGACTGATATTTCGTTTGCGGCCGGCTGCGGCGAGACCATCGGCGTGATCGGCGGTACCGGCAGCGGCAAATCGACCCTGATTGATCTGATCTGCCGCTTTTACGATGCTGACTGCGGCGCGGTGACGCTGTTCGGCCATGATGTAAAGCAGTACAGCTTTGCACAGCTTCGCAGCCTTGTAGGCATCGTACCCCAACAGGCGGTGCTGTTTACCGGCACGATCCGAGACAATATGCAGTGGGCCGCCCCGAATGCCACCGATGCGGAAATCTGGGAGGCGCTTGAGATCGCACAGGCCGCAGACTTTGTCCGCAGCAAGCCCGGCATGCTGGATGCACCGGTGGAAACAGCCGGGCGCAACTTTTCCGGTGGGCAGCGCCAGCGGCTGACGATTGCGCGCGCACTGGTACCGAAGCCGAAAATCCTGATCCTTGATGACAGTGCCTCCGCGCTGGATTTTGCCACCGATGCAGCCCTGCGCAAGGCCATTAAAGAAAAAACGCAGGGCATGACGGTCTTTATCGTCTCCCAGCGCGCAGCGAGCGTGCAGCGCGCCGACCACATTCTTGTGCTGGACGACGGCACTTTGGCCGGTGATGCCCCCCATGCCGCACTGCTGCAGAGCTGTGAGGTCTACAGGGAAATCTGCCTGAGTCAGCTGAGCAAGGAGGAGGTGGCCAAAACACTATGAGCAAGACATCAAAGAAGCTTGACCGCAATACGATCCAGCGCGTTCTGCAGCTGATCCGCCCCTACAAGGGCATGGTCATCCTGACGCTTACATTGGCGCTCATCACTGTTGTCACCACCCTGCTTGCACCGGTACTGGCCGGCAGGGCGGTTGATAAGATCGTGGGACCCGGGCAGGTCGATTATCAGGGGCTTGGCCGCATCGCATTGGCTATGGCGGCCACAATCGCCTGCACGGCACTCTCCCAATGGCTGATGAATGTTGTCAACAACCGCATCACCTTTCAGGTCGTGCGGGATATGCGGGTGCGCGTGTTTGAGCAGCTTGAGATTCTGACGCTGAAATATATGGACGCCCACCGCCCCGGCGATGCTATCAGCCGCATCACGACCGATGTAGAGCAGTTCAGCGACGGCCTGCTGATGGGCTTTACCCAGCTGTTTACCGGCGTGCTGACGATCCTTGGTACTCTGGGGGTCATGCTCTATATAGACTGGCGCATCGCGCTGGTGGTCGTGGCGCTGACACCGCTCTCTATCTTTGTGGCGCGCTTTATTGCGACACACACCTATTCTATGTTCCGGGTGCAGAGCGAGACCCGCGCCGAGATGACCAGCCTTGTGGAGGAGCTGATCGGCAACGAGCATCTGGTTCGCGCCTTCGGCTATGAGGCGCGCGCTGAGGAGCGCTTTGACCGCATCAACCGCGACCTGCAGCGCTGCGGTGTGCGGGCAACCTTCTTTTCTTCGACCACGAACCCCTGCACCCGCTTTGTAAATTCACTGGTTTACGCCTCGGTCGGCATACTGGGAGCATTTGTGGCAATTGCCGGCGGTATCACGGTCGGCGAGCTGAGCGTCTTTTTGAACTATGCCAACCAGTACACAAAGCCCTTCAATGACATCTCCGATGTCATGACCGAGCTGCAGAATGCACTGGCCTGTGCGCAGCGGGTGTTTGATCTGATCGATGAGACACCGATCACCCCCGATGCCCCCGATGCCGTGAGCCTGCCCCACGGTGCCGGCAGCGTGGCCTTTGAGCATGTGCGGTTCCGCTATCAGGACGATGTACCTCTGATCGAGGATATGAACCTCAAGGTTGAGCCGGGGCAGCGCATCGCGCTGGTCGGTCCGACCGGCTGCGGCAAGACCACCCTTGTAAACCTGCTGATGCGGTTCTACGAGATCAACAGCGGCACGCTGCGGGTGGACGGACACCCCATCGACACGGTGACGCGGGACAGCCTGCGCGCCAATCTGGGCATGGTGCTGCAGGAAACATGGCTCAAAGCCGGTACGATTGCAGAAAATATTGCCTACGGAAAACCGGACGCCACCCGCGAGGAGATCATAGCCGCAGCCAAGAAGGCACGCGCCCACAGCTTTATCTGCCGCCTGCCGAACGGATATGATACGCAGGTTGCCGAGGACGGCGGCAATATCAGCCAAGGGCAGCGGCAGCTGCTCTGCATTGCACGGGTCATGCTGCGGCGTCCGCCGATTCTGATTCTGGACGAGGCCACCTCCAGCATTGACACCCGCACCGAGGTGCTGGTGCAGGATGCCTTTGAGGAATTGATGAAGGGCCGCACTAGCTTTATCGTGGCCCATCGCCTGTCCACCATCAAAAATGCTGACCAGATTCTGGTGATGAAGGCCGGCAACATTATCGAGCGCGGTACGCATGATGAACTGCTGGCGCAGGGCGGCTTTTATAAGCGGCTCTACGAAAGTCAGTTTGCCAAGGCGTAAGCATAGGGTCAAAATCTGGGAAAGAAAAAGGAGATTCTACTATGAGCAGCATTATCATTCCGGAAGGGTACCAAAGTCTGCTGGGGCTGTATGACACCCAGAAGGCCATCGGCCTGATCAAAACGATCTTTCAGGAAAAGCTTTGCATGGCACTGCATCTCAAGCGCGTCACGGCTCCCCTCTTTGTTGTACAGGGCAGCGGTCTGAATGATGACCTGAACGGTGTGGAGCGCCCGGTTGCGTTCGATGTTCCCAGCCTGAATGAGCAGGCCGAGGTTGTTCACAGCCTTGCCAAATGGAAGCGCTATGCCCTGCACAAGTACGGCTATCGCCCCGGTCAGGGCCTTGTGACCGATATGAACGCCATCCGCCGTGATGAGGAGCTGGACAACCTGCACAGCATCTATGTAGACCAGTGGGACTGGGAGCGCGTTATTACCGCTGAACAGCGCACGCTGGATTTTCTGCGGGAGACCGTCTGTGACATCGTGGATGCAATCTGCGCGACCTCTGATGAGCTGCGCTGGAAGTTTCCGGAGCTGAAGAACATCCATCTTGACCGTGATGTGGCTTTTATCACGACGCAGGAGCTGGAGGACCTCTACCCCGGGCTTACCGCCAAGCAGCGCGAAAACGCCTTTGCTAAGGAGCATGGCACGATTTGCATCCTGCAGATCGGCGGCAAGCTTCGCAGCGGCAAGCCCCACGATGGCCGTGCCCCCGACTACGATGACTGGGCGCTGAACTGCGATATTTTGTTCTGGCACAAGCCCCTTGGCTGCGCACTGGAGCTGTCCAGCATGGGTATCCGCGTGGATGCTGAATCGCTGCGCCGCCAGCTGGACGAGGCAGGCTGCCCCGAGCGCGCAGAGTTGCCCTTCCACAAGATGCTGTTAGACGGCACGCTGCCCTTGACGATGGGCGGCGGCATCGGCCAGAGCCGCCTTTGCATGCTGCTGCTCGGCAAAGCCCATGTAGGTGAGGTTCAGGTCAGCCTTTGGGATGATGCCACGGTAAAAGCCTGCCGTGATGCCGGTGTAGAATTGCTGTAAGTCTTGACAAAGCACTGCTGTTTGTGGTATTATAATCTAGTACCCGCTAGTATAGCACAATTGGCAGTGCAGCTGATTTGTAATCAGCAGGTTGCAGGTTCGATTCCTGTTACTAGCTCCAGACAAAAGAGCGCTGCAAGGTTCAATTTCACCTTGCGGCGCTCTTTTTAGCTTTTTAAATTATGCCTTTTCCGGCGTCATACATTTCCAGTGAAAACTCCCGGTCGCTTGCTTGCGGCCGGGAGTTTGTTTCGTATGGCATCGTTGAGGAATTATTTTGTATGCAGCGCGTTCTGCAGGGCACAATACTCCTCCAGCGTAAGCTGTTCGGGGCGTGCGCGTTCATCAAGACCGGCTGACTGCAGCGCGGCCAGGACTTGCGCCTTGGGCAGGTGCAGGCCGTTGGCAATGGCATTGGCTGCGGTCTTGCGGCGCTGTGAGAATGCGGCGCGGATCAACGCAAAGAAGGCGGCCTCGTCACCGTTCGGGACCTGTACGGCGGGAGTCTTGCGCACATCCAAGCGAATAACGGCGCTTGTCACCTTGGGGGCGGGGTAAAAGCTGCCGGGCTGCACGCTGAACAACAATTTCGGCTCCGCATAATAGGCCACCGCGTAGCTGATCGCACCCGCATCGCGTGTGCCGGGTGCGGCGCACAGGCGCTGTGCGGCCTCCTTTTGCACCATGACGGTGATGTTCTGGATAGGCAGCTTTTCCTCCAGCAGACGCATCAGGATCGGGCTGGTGATATAGTACGGCAGGTTGGCACAGACAGCCACCGGCTTATCGCCAAATTCCTCCGCCAGCAGCGCCTTCAAATCCACCTTGAGGACATCATTCAGCACCAGCTTGAAGTTATCATACCCTGCCATCGTCTCCGCAAGGAGCGGTGGCAGACGCTTATCTACCTCGATGGAAACGACCTTATCCGCGCGCTTGCAGAGCTGTTCAGTCAGTACGCCGATGCCGGGGCCGACCTCAAGGGCACCCCAGCCGGGGCCGATGCCGGCGGCTTCGGCAATGCGGGGACATATACCCGGGTTAATGATAAAATTCTGGCCAAACCCTTTGGAAAGGGCAAAATCGTACCGCGCACAGAGGTCACGGATGGTAGACAAGTCGGTCAATGTGGGCACGGCGGCTTCCTTTCAGCGTATATCAGTTCTGGCCGGTCAGCGACATGGCCGCGTTGACGGCCTTGCTGATCTGCGGGTCAGTGTCGATCGTGTAGTCGTAGTAGGAGTTCTGTTCATCAACGGAGAGTGTGGCGTCAATATCGGGCTTCAGACCCTCGTTGTTCCAGCTCTGATCCTCGTTGTCGAGCAGCAGGCCGGAGGTAATATAGGCGGCAGAGCCGTCCGAGAAGCTCTGCACATCGCTGAGCACAACGCCCATACCGGCCGTTTTGGTGCCAACGATCGTGGCGCCGCCCATCTTGCGCAGGGCATTGGCAAACAGCTCGGCACTGTTGGAGGTAGCGCCGTTGACGAGGCAGACCATCGGAACATTGATCTCGTTCTCATCAGACATGCGCAGCACGGTCACATTGCCGTCCTTATCCTGCTGCTTGGCAATCTCACCAGAGGGTACGCAGTAATCCGCTGCGACAAGCCCTGCATTGAGGTTTTCACCGGTGTTGTCGCGCAGATCAAACACCAGACAGGTGGCTCCCTGCTGCAGCAGGTTGTCCACAGCGGTTTTAAACTCGCTGGCGGTGCTTGCGGTAAAGGCGTCAATGCGCAGATAGCCGCAGGTGCCGGCGGTCAGCTGGCTTGTTGAGATGGTGGGGGTCTTATAGTTGGAGTGTACAAGGCTCAGCTGCTGCTCCTGTCGGTCGGGCGTCAGGTAGGTGATGACTGTGGTAGTGCCCTCCTCACCCAGCAGGCGGGAGGTCAAACGCGCCGTAGAGCCGATGTTCTTGGTGGATTCCTCGCCAATGGCAGTGATAAAGCCGCCGACCTGCAGGCCGGCCTCACTGGCGGGGGAATTGTTGTATACGCGGATGATGCGCGCATAGCCGGAGGAGGCATCGTTGACAACGGCCACGCCGATGCCTGTGAGGGTGCCCTTCTCGATGGCCTGCTTTTCGCTGTACTCCTTGGCGGTATAATAGACAGCGTATCGGTCGTTGATGCCGCTCATATAGCCGGCGGCCAGCTTATCGTTCAGGGTATCCTCATCAATGGTGAAGAACTCCCCTGCGCGGACAAAGCGGTCGATCTCCGACAGCTTGTTGTACTGGCGTTCCTTATTTTTTACGCTGGACACGGTCGTGTTGAACATCTTCATCGACACGACCATCGTCAGCGAGAAGGTGACAGCCATTGCGATGATGGCGATGGTGGCTGCCACGCCGAGACTGATTTTTTTGCTCATGGCTCTGATGGCTCCTTACTGTTTTTGCGTTTATGCCCCGTAGGCAAGGGAGAAAAATACCGTCGAGAAAAGGCTCAGCACCATAAGAACGGCGACCACCAGACAAAAAATGCGCACGGCGGTTTTGTGCTTCTGCGGCTTCATAAGGACTCCCCTTTCTTAGGATAAGTAATTCATGACATTGACCAGAACATTGTTGACCTTCATTTCCAGATGCAGGTGATTGCCGGTGGAGTTGCCGGTGGAGCCGACATACCCCAGCGGCTGTCCCTTGGAAACGTTCTGCCCAACGCTGACGATGGGCGCACTGTTCATGTGGGCGTACAGTGTGGAATAGCTGTTGCCGTTGTCATCCTTGCCGTGGTAGACCTGCACATAATAGCCCCAGCTGTAGTGGTAGGCGGCTGCGGTGACAACGCCGCCGCTGACGGCGTAGATTTCGGTGCCGCCCGGCGCGGCATAGTCGGTGCCGCGGTGGCCGTTACCGCCAAAGTAGCAGGAAATATACTTATAGGTGGCAAGCGGGCGGCCAAAATCCAGCGAGCATTGTATCGAGGCGTTTCCGTAGGCCTGGTTGGCGGCGTTCAGGGCTGCATCCAGCTCCTTGGCTGCCTCGTCCACTTTTTTGTTGGCCTCGATCTGGGCCTCCTTCAGGGCCTGTTCCTCGGCCTCCGCCTTGGAGATGCTCTCGTTTGTCTGGGAGATATTCTGAGCAAGCTCACTGGTTTTGCTGTTCAGTGCGGCCTTCTGGGCCTCATAGTCAGCCTTTTTTGCCTCCAGATCCGCCTTGGCCTGCTCCAGCTCGGCGCGCTGCTGCTCCAGCTGGGTATGCTCGTCCTCAAGCTGCTGGCAAATTTCCTCATCCTTGCTGACGATCTGCTCCAGTGTGGTGGCAAAGGTAAGCAGCTGGTACAGGCTGGTCGCACTGGAGAGCAGCGCAATGGAACCGCCGTCATTCAGCCGCTGCATCGCGCGCATACGGTCCTTGAAATCCGCCCAGCGCTGGTCGTATTCAGCCTGCTTCTGGTCGATCTCCTGTTGCTTTTGATTGATCTCGTCCTGTTTGTTGACGATATCATTATCCAGACCGCCGATCTGCTCAGTCAGTGTACCAATCTGGCTGAGCAGCAGTGATTTTTGCTGCTCCAGCTGTGTTTTGAGCGCCTGCGCGTCCGCTTTGTTGCTTTGCGTTTCTTTCAGCTGCTGGTTGACTTTTTCCAATGCGGCCTGCTGCTCCTGCAGCTTTTGGCGCAGGTCGCTGACACTGGCAGCCGCCAGCGGCGTCATAACGGTGGAAAGCGTCATCGTCATGGCAACTGCTACGCTGAGCAGCAGTGAGATAAATTTTTTGCTGTGCGAAAAATGCTTCATCTTTGTTTGCAATTCCCCTGCTCGTCGCTGTTATACATTCAGATGCTTGCGGATGCTGGTGGCGGTGCCGAGGCCGCAGAGCACAAAGCCCAGCAGCACAAAGCCGCCGACAATGTAATACCATACATTTTCCAGCGGAACCAGCTGACCGCCGAACATCTGCGAGAGGTTGGACGGGTTCTCGGCATACCAGCGGCAGAGGGCATAGTACGCGCCGCAGATAATGCCGGAGGCAAGCGCAGCGGAGATCAAGCCGGAGGCGACACCCTCCACAAAGAACGGGAAACGAATAAAGCCGTTGGTGGCACCCACCAGTTTCATGATGCCGATCTCCTTGCGGCGGTTGAACACCGTGATCTTGATCGTATTGTTGATGACCACGATGGACACGATAGCCAGCACCGCTACAATGCCATAGCAGGCGTAGTTGATAACGCGCTGCAAAGAAGTGAACATCTCGGCCATAGCCAGCGGGGCTTTGACGCTGGCGACACCGTCAATCTGCATGAGCTGTGCGGAGACAGACTCGATATTCTGCGGGTCGTCAACGGTCACACGGTAGTTGGGAGTGAACGGGTTATCGTTCTGAAAGACCTGCTGCAGGTTGGTGTAGTCCTTGAGCATATCGCCGTAGGTGGCCAGAACATCCGCCGGTGACATGTAGGTCACGCCCACAACGTGGGGCGTATTGCGGATCGCGGCATCGGCAGCCGAGATCTGTTCATCCGTAGAGTTCTGACCCTCTTCGTCGCCCATATAGACGACCATCATGTTTTGGTTGCCGATATATTCGACCATATAATCAATGTTGACGCCCAGCAGGTAGGCGGCGCCGATCAGCAGCATGCAGACGGTCAGCACGCCCATCGAGGCAAAGGTCATAAGCCGGTTGGCGCGCAGGTTGTGCAGGCCCTGACCGACAAGGTAGGTAAAGCTGGAAAAACGCATGGTGTCCCCTCTTTATATCACAGATCAGTCTTCATCGTAGTCGTAATCGTCCTCTTCCCGCTGGGCCATAGCGGCTGCATAGCGGCGGGCGGCCTCGGGGTGTGCAGTGTCGGACGCGACCATGCCGTTGGCCAGTGTGATGACGCGGTTGCCGTACTTGCGGGCGAGCTTATGTACCAGCTCATGCTCATGGGTGACGACCACAACGGTGATGTTGACCTTGTTGATGGCCTCAAACAGCTGCATGATGTCCATCGACATTTCAGGGTCGATGTTGCCGGTTGGCTCGTCCGCGATGATCAGCTTGGGGCCGTGGGCCAGCGCGCGCGCTACAGCGACACGCTGCTGCTCGCCGCCGGAGAGTTCGTCCGGCAGACGGTCCATCTTGTCCTCAAGGCCGACAAGTGAGAGCGCGAAGGGCACGCGGTCCTTGATCTTTTTGGTGGAGATGTTCGTCACACGCATGGCGAACGCCACATTCTCATAGACGGTCATGGTCGGGATCAGGCGGAAGTCCTGAAAGACAACACCCATCTGACGGCGCAGATACGGCACCTTGCGCCGGCGGATCTTGGTCAGATCCTGCCCATTGATGAATACCTTGCCCTCAGTGGGCTTTTCCTCCATCTGGATCAGCTTCAGAAAGGTAGATTTGCCTGCACCGGAGTGACCAAGGATAAAGACAAATTCGCCCTCCTCGATATGGATGTTGATGTCCTCCAACGCAACATTTTCATCGTTGTGGGTCTCATAGGTTTTATATACATGCTCAAAATCGATCATTGAGGATTCTCCTGCCGCAGCGCGGCTGTCCTGTTTACGGTTACAGTCATACATATAATAGAATACCATGCAGCGCGCCTGCGGTCAAGGTGTTTTCCGCCTGCCAAAAGCAGGAAAATGGCGCTGCCTTGCGGTACAGCGCCATTTGTGAAAGTTTTATTAAAATCAATATTTGGCCGGATTGGCGGAGAGGTACTTCTTGACCATCAGGGCAACCTTAAAGACGATGGCATCATCAAAGTTGCGCAGGTCAAGGCCGGTCAGCTTGCGAATCTTTTCCAGACGGTAGACCAGCGTATTACGGTGGACAAACAGCCCGCGGCTCGTCTCCGAGACATTCAGGTTGTTTTCAAAGAAGCGCTGGATGGTGAACAGCGTCTCAGCGTCGAGACTGTCAATGCTCTCCTGCTTAAAGACCTCCCGCAGGAAGGCCTCGCAGAGGGTGGTGGGCAGCTGGTAGATCAGGCGGGCGATGCCCAGATGGTCATAGCTGATGACCTGACGCTCGGTGTCAAACACCTTGCCGACCTCCATCGCAATCTGTGCCTCCTTAAAGCTGGAGGCAAGATCCTTGATGTTGCCGATGGGGGTGCCGATGCCGACCACGGCCTTGATGTAATGGTCGCCCTGCAGCGTATCCACAATGGAGGCGGCCAGCTTTTCCATATCGCGGGTGTTGTTGTCCGGCTTGATCTCCTTGACGAGGACGGTGTCCGTCTCGCTGATGTTAAAGACAAAGTCCTTCTGCTTGTCCGGGAAAAGACCGCTGACAACATCATAAGCGGAAATGTCATTGCCGGAGGTCACGCGGATGAGCAGCACAACGCGCTGTACATCGGAGACAAAGTGCAGCTCACGGGCCTTGGCGTAGATGTCGCCGGGCAGGATGTTGTCCAGCACGACATTTTTGATGAAGTTTGTCTTGTCGAACTTTTCATCGTGATACTGCTTGATGCTCTGCAGGCTGATGGACAGCATGGCGGCAAACTGCTCCGCCGTGGTGTCGGTGCCCTCCACAAAGACAGCGTAGTCATTATGCTTGGCGTTAGAGAACTGATGGTAGGCATAGCCATCGCGCACAAAGGCATCGCCAGCCGTCTGGCGGACGGTAGCTACGCCCTCGCGCACCTCGCCGATCTGCCCCAGTTCGGAGCAGGAAATCACGGTGCCTGTCTCGTCGATAACGCCGACAACGCGGTCCACTGCGTCCTTCATCTGGTACACCACATTCTGGAATACCCTGTTAGCCATAATATGTGACTCCCCTTTTGCTGTTATTTAGACAGTCTGCACCGGCGTGCAGTGCGGGCTATACATGTTCGACAAAAATGCCGTTTGGTAATCTGCCCGAAAACCAAATCTTTATAATGTATATTTTACACAATTCACTTGGCTTTTGCAACATATTTTCACGAAAATCGCAATATTTTCTTGTACATTTTTCAAATCGAACCAAAAAATGTACCCGCCGCGGGGTTTGCGGCAGGTACAGCGTCCGTCATTTTGACGATTTTCTGGTTTTTGTCTGGTCAAGCGCGCCTGTGCCGCCCTCGACAACACCGCGGTGCTGGAACACATAGGTGATGCTGCGGAAGAAAATCTTCAGATCCATCCAGAAGGTCAGGTGCGCGGCGTACTCGCCGTCATAGCGCGCCTTCACATCAATGGGCAGTTCATCCCGTCCGTTGACCTGTGCAAGGCCCGTCAGGCCGGGGCGGATGTCATTGGCGTGTACCTTGTCGCGTGCTTCAATCAGATCATACTGGTTGTAGAGCGCCGGGCGCGGGCCGATGACGCTCATCTGCCCGGCCAGAATATTGTAGATCTGGGGCAGCTCATCAAGGCTTGTCTTACGCAGAAATGCACCGCTGCGGGTTATGTAGCTGTCGGCATTCTTCAGCAGATGGGTAGGCACATCGTGGGGGGTATCCCCGCGCATCGTGCGGAATTTAAGAATGTTAAAATGCGTTTTTCCCTTGCCGACACGGCGCTGCTTGAAAAAGACCGGCCCCGGGGAATCTGCCTTGATCCACAGCGCAATGATCCCCATTGGAATTGCCAGAAGGATCGTGGCGGCCAGTGACAGGATAATATCGAGCAAACGCTTTACATAACGCTGATACATAGGTCAGTCCTCCTTGGCAGCGGGCTTGTCCCCCTGCAGCTTGCGGTTGACTTCTTCCTTGGAGAAGATGGCCGTGTTGCCGGTGGCAGCCACAACGGTATGGTCTGCACGCACACGGCGGTTGGGGTGATAGGTAGGCACCATCTCCCGCAGAATGTCAACAACATCGTTATCATTATGCCGGGCGGCCGTTTTGAGCGTCTGCAGATCGGTGTAGAATTTTTCAAGGTCGATCTGCATCGGCGGCGCAATGAAGATCTTGTTGTGGGCCGTCTTGGCCATCTTGTCCTGCTCGGTGTCCATGAGCAATTCCTCATATAGCTTTTCGCCGGGGCGCAGGCCGGTGATCTTGACCTGCATGTTGACGCCCGGCTCGTAGCCGTAAAAGCGGATCAGCCGGTTGGCAAGGTCCATGATCTTGACCGGCTCCCCCATATCCAGCACATAAATACTGCCGCCCTTGGCAAGTCCCCCCGCCTGCAGCACCAGCTGCGCAGCCTCGGTGATGGTCATAAAGTAGCGCACAATATCCGGGTGTGTGATCGTCACAGGGCCGCCGCGCTTGATCTGCTCCTCAAACAGCGGAATCACACTGCCGTGGCTGCCCAGCACATTGCCGAAGCGCACAGCAACGCAGGTCATGGTTGTGCCGCGGGAGAAGGTCTGGATCAGCATTTCACACAGGCGCTTGGTACAGCCCATGACATTGGTGGGGTTGACGGCCTTATCGGTGGAGAGCTGGACAAAGCGCTCCACGCCGTGCTCTGCCGCAGAGGTCAGCAGATTCTTGGTGCCGAACACATTGTTCTTGACGGCCTCGGCAGGGCTGATCTCCATAAGCGGCACATGCTTGTGGGCCGCAGCATGAAAGACAACGGACGGATGGTAGGTGTCAAACACCTCATCCAGGCGGGCTTTGTCGCGGATCGAGCCGATCAGTGTGATGACGGGAGCCTCAGGGCCGTACTTGTTTTTCAGCTCAGTCTCAAGCTCATAGGCACAGTTTTCATAGATGTCGAAGATCAGCAGCCGACGCGGCTGGTAGCGCATGATCTGGCGGCAAAGCTCGCTGCCGATGGAGCCGCCGCCGCCCGTGACCAGCACGACCTTGTCATGCAGATACTCCGAAATCTGGGCATTGTTCAGTTGGATCTCATCGCGGGAGAGAAAGTCGGCTGTGTTCAATTCACGGAAGCCTGCTGCGACAGGGTTGCCGTTTTCATCGACAGCCTGCGGGTCGCTGAGCATCCGCACACGGCAGTGAGTAGAGTTGCAGAGATTGATGATCTCACTGAGGCGGTCGCCCTTGACGGTGGTGATGGCAATAACAATCTCGAGGATATGATATTTGCGCACAAGCTCCGGTATATCAGAGATCGTGCCGCGCACAGGCACACCCTGCACGCGCAGACCTTTTTTGGTCAAATCATCGTCCACCAGGCAGACCGGGTTGCCGAAGCTCTGGTTTTTGTTTTTGCAGAGGTTGACCGCCCATGCACCGGCATTGCCCGCGCCGACGATCAGCAGCGGCGTATCATCCTCTGGCTTGTTGGCCTTGGTATCCTGCACGGTGCGAACCAGACGCCACAGGAAGCGCACGCCTGCGATTGCCGCCGTATTGAACACCGCGCCGAAGATCAGCACGGCGCCGGAGATAGGGCGGTTGTGGTAGATGAGGTCAAACAGCATGATCATGCCGGTAGCCAAGCCTGACAGGCAGGTCAGGCGGGCAAGGTCCCGCATACCGGCATATTCCCACATGATCTCATACAGGCCGCCGAACCAGAATACGATCATATAGATCGGCAGCACATACAGCAGCATAGGGGCCATGGCGCGCACGATCTCTACACGGCGGTAGGCATCGCCGCTGTCAAAGCGGAGCATAACGGCCAGCCAGTAGCATACTACGATAAGCCCGCAGTCCAGCAGCATCAAGGCGATGCGGCGCGGCAGACCCTTAATGATTTGTTTGGAATCCTGTTGCATCTGTTTCGTCCTTTACCAAAGTTCTATTTCTCTATACCAAAGGGGCTCCGGTTGAACGGTACCCCTGCTAAATGCAGCCATATAAAAGTATTATAACACACAAATGCCCCGTTTGTCCTACTTTTGCAATGACAAACGGGGCTAATCTTATATAAAATTTACCAGTAATTTTTGGTAAAACAGACGAAGCTTTTACTCGACCGTCACACTCTTGGCAAGGTTGCGGGGCTTATCGACATCCAGACCCTTGGCGCAGCTGACATAGTAGGCCAGCAGCTGCAGCGGAATGACCGACAGGCTGGTGGCAAAATGCGGGTCGGTTTTGGGGACATAGACCGTGAAGCCGGCTGTATCCTCAATGCTGTAGTTGCCGTAGGTGGTAAGCCCCATCAGGAAGGCACCGCGGCTCTTGACCTCGACCATGTTGGAAACACTCTTTTCAAACAGGCCCGGTTGGGTCAGGATGCCGACCACAAGGGTGCCGTTCTCGACCAGTGAGATCGGGCCATGCTTCATCTCGCCTGCGGCGAAGGCCTCGGAGTGGATATAGCTGATCTCCTTGAATTTCAGGCTGCCCTCCAGCGCAACGGCGTAGTCAAGGCCGCGGCCGATGAAGAAGGCATCCTTGGCGTTGGCGTATTTGCTGGCAAACCACTGGATACGCTCCTTATCTGCCAGCGTCTTTTCGATCTTCTCCGGTAGGGCCTCCAGCTCTGCGACCAGCTGCTCATACTGGCCGTCAGCCAGCGTGCCGCGCACCCGGGCAAACTCGGTAGCCAGCAGGTAGCAGGCTGCCAGCTGGGTGCTGTAAGCCTTGGTAGTAGCCACCGAGATCTCCGGCCCGGCCCAGGTATACATGGTTGCGTCTGCCTCGCGGGCAATGCTGGAGCCGACCACATTCACGATGCCAACGGTGCGCACGCCGCGCTCCTTACACAGGCGCAGGGCGGCCAGCGTATCGGCGGTCTCGCCGCTCTGGCTGATGACCATAGCAAGGGAGTCCTGCTCAAGCACGGGGTCACGGTAGCGGAACTCGCTGGCGACATCGACCTCGACCGGGATGCGGGCCAGACTTTCAAACACATAGCGCGCCGCCATGCCCACATGATAGGCCGAACCGCAGCCGATGATATACAGACGGCGCACATTCTTGATTGCTTCCTCGTCCAGTGCCAGCTCGGACAGGTCGATTTTCCCGTCCTTCAGGCGCGGAGAGATCGTATCGCGCACGGCCGCAGGCTGTTCATTGATCTCCTTCATCATGAAATGCTCATAGCCGCCCTTTTCGGCAGCCTCGGCATCCCATTCAATGGTTGTGGACTCGCGGGTGATGGGCTCCTTGTCGATGTTGAAGAATTCGATGGAGTCCGGGGTCAGGCGTGCGATTTCGAGATTGTCAATGTAGTAGACCGTGCGGGTGTACTTGAGCAGCGCAGGCACATCGGAGGCGATGATGGCACCGTCCTCACATTGGCCAACGATGAGCGGGCTGTCCTTGCGCACGGCATAGATGACACCGGGCTCATCGGCAAAAAGCACGCCCAGCGCATAGGAGCCGCGTACATGCAGCATCATGCGGGTGATGGCATCCAGCGCGTTGCCTGCGGATTCGCCGGTGTAGTAGTAGTCCAGCAACTGTGCCACGACCTCGGTGTCGGTCTGAGAGACAAAGGTAAAGCCTTTGTTGAGCAGACGGTCCTTGATCTCCTGATAGTTTTCAATGATGCCGTTGTGCACCACGGCGATCTTCTGGTCACGGGAATAATGCGGGTGCGCGTTGACCACAGACGGCTCCCCGTGGGTGGCCCAACGGGTGTGGCCGATGCCGCAGCTGCCGTGTACGGCATTGCCGCCGTCCGTCATCTCGCTTAAAACCTTCAGGCGGCCCTTTGCCTTTACGACCTCAATCTTGCCTGCGGCGTTCTGCACCGCGATGCCGGCCGAGTCATAACCGCGGTATTCAAGCTTGGACAGACCGTCCAGCAGAATAGGTGCAGCCTGTGCTGCACCGGTAAAGCCTACGATTCCGCACATAACAGGGTTCCTCCTTTATGCAGTTGTTCAATATGACCTTCCCACTTTAACGGGCAAAAGTAAAAAACACTTGTATAGTATATTCCTTTTTGCACAAAATGTCTACTGTTTGGCCCAAATTTGCTATACTGTATGCCACACAAAAACAATGCGGGCGGCCGTCAAGGGCTACGGCCGCCCGCTGCGCGGATTCTCCTTTTCCCGTTTCTTACACCATATAAGACCGAATCAAAAAGTATCGCGCATTGGATAGCGTACCATATTCAGCGAAGAATAGCAAGTGCAAAACGGAATTTTTCCTGCTTTTTGTGCTGCTTACAAAAGATTATTAAGTTTGTACTGCCATTGCTTTGATAAATTAGGGCGTATCGTCCCCGCTGCTATTCGTGCGGTGTCCCCCTCAGGAGACCCGGCGCGCCACGACTACATAGCGCCCGTTGGCGGACGAATACTCACAGGTTGAAAGGGTCAGCAGCTGCTCCCCGTAAGCCGGGCGGATGCCGCTGTCCACATCACTGCGGGACAGCACCTCCTCCACATAGGCATCGTAAGTCTGTGCGTCCATATCAATATACTGGTTATAGACAAATGAGGTGTCGCTTACAACATCAACGGCGAACGCGCCGAATACCTCGTATTTTGCATCACCGTACACGGTGTCAAACGCAATGTAGGGATGCTCCTGATAATAGCTGGACTTCTTATACTCGGTCAGGCAGCCAAAGATCGCGCCGGTCTTCATATTGTGGCCGTAGATGACAAGGTTATCACTCTCGGCATTGGCACCCAGCGTTGTGTTTTCGTCAAGGTACGGCACGCCGTAGACGCTGTAGCTCTTATCAAAGTCGTGACGAAGATAGAAATCCTTATTGTTCGGCGCGTACATAACCGGGAAATCCAACTCTGTGCCATCAATCGAGAGCCACCCGATGAAATCGCTGTTCTTATCGCGCAGGGCGGCAAACTTGGCTCCGTTTGGGTTGACGCTCTCCCCGGACGGCTGCGGTGCGGCAGCTGTGTCGATCATGGACTGCAGCTCGGCAAACTCGTTTTCTGTCCTGCGGTCATCCGCAAAGCGCTTTACGAGCAGCCCGGCACTGACCAGAAAAACAACACCGAAAAAGAGCATGGCCAGCGTGTAGGCAATGCTGCAGCGCTTTTTTTCGGGGGCAGCAGGCGCGGGTGGGGCAAAGTCTGTATCGGTGTCCTGATCGTAAAGGGCCGCGTGGGGCGCGGCGGGCGGCTCTTGCGGCGCAAGGTCGCTGCGGCGGATTTTGGCCATAGTGATTCTCCCTGTCTGAATGTCAAATATAGGGCAACACCGCACAATTCCCGCCTAACGGCTTAAGCACCGCTCCGGCGGCTGCGGCACGGCATCTGCGTTGCCAAAATGCTCGATAAGACATCCAGTATTATCTGCGCTTTTGGCTTAGCAGCTGCCGCACCTCGCTCGCCGTATCGGCACTTAGAATTATGCGGTATTGCCCCGGGTTTACTATACGATGCTGCAGAAGAAAATGCAAGAGGATACGGGCGAAAAATCGGCCTCAGAATGGTAAAGGCAGATAAAGCTTCCGCAGAAAACGCTGCGAAAAAAGTGCTGCTGCACCAGAATCAGATGCAGCAGCACTCTATTTACGCAAAAGGATCACTCGCGGATCTCAATGCCCAGCTTGAATTTGAGGTTGCCGAGAATCTTCTTGACGAAGCGGTCAATCTCATCGGGCGTCAGGGGCTTGGTGTCCGGCTGGAAGGAGAGGCTGAAGGCCATGCTCTTTTTGCCGGCGCCCAGCTTTTCACCACGGTAGATGTCAAACAGCTCAACCTTGGCCAGCTGCTTGCAGGCGCGCTGCATCTCGCATACAAGGGTGCCGCACTCCATGCTTTCGGGGGCTACAAGCGCCAGATCGCGCTGTACCGGGGCCAGCGCAGGGATGGGCTGGTAGTGGATGGCGGTGGGCACCAGCGCGTGGAAGGCCACCCAGTCGATCTCGCCCAGATAGATGTTCAGGCTGCCGCGGCTGTCCTTGGGCAGCTTAAGCTCGGCGGTGACATCGTTCGCCAGTTTGCCGAAAACGCCGACACGCTCCCCCTTGCAGAGGATATAGGCGGCGATGCCGGGATGCAGCCACGCAACATCGGCCGCACGCGCAACGGTCAGCTCGACACCGAACGCTGCGCCGAAGCTTTCGACCGCGCCCTTAACGGCAAAGAAGTCCTCCTCGCTGCCCCATGCGGCAAAGCCAAGATGCAGGCGCTCCTCCGGCAGCTCGGTGATGGGCTGCTGCTTCGGAATGTAGATGTTGGACATCTCGAAAAGGCGGCCCTCGGCATTGCCCTTGCGCAGATTGTCAACGACCACATTCAGCAGGGACGGTGCCAGCAGCGGGCGCATGATGGTCAGATGAGAGGAGATCGGGTTCAAAATGCGGATGACATTGCGCTCGGGGGCATCAGCGGCAATGTGCAGCATATCCAGATCGGCATCAGCGTAGAAGGCCAGTGTTTCTGCCTCATAGAAGCCCTGCGCACACATGGTACGCTTGGCCTTGGCCTGTGCCTTCTGCTCCGCTGTCAGACCGCCGGTGGTGACAGTGGCAGCCTTCAGGAAGGTAGGCACGATATGCTCATAGCCGTACTCGCGGATGACCTCCTCGGCAAGGTCGGGCTCGCCGACCTCAATGTCCTCGCGCCAGCGGGGCGCAACGACCTGCATCGTATCGCCGTCTGCCTCAAGCTTGACCTCAAACTGCAGGCGGTTCAGAATGTCGAGAATGGCGTCAGTCGGAACGGTGATGCCCAAAATCGCGTTGATGCCGCTGATCTTGGCGGTGAAATGCTTGCCCTCGCGCGAGGCACCGGCCGAGCAGTCGAAATGGGTGGCGGTGACCTCGCCGCAGCCCAGCTCCTGAATCAAATGCAGGGCGCGGGCCATGCCCAGCTCAGTCGTATACTCCGAGATGCCCTTTTCGTAGTGGCTGGAGGCATCGGTGCTCTGGCCCAGACCGCGGGCAGTCTTGCGGATGTTGTCGCGGGCGAACTTGGCGCTCTCAAACAGCAGCTGGGTCGTGGTGCTCTTGATCTCGCTGTTCAGCCCGCCCATGACACCGGCCAGTGCGACCGGCTTGGAGCCGTCGCAGATGACGAGGTTGTTGGGCGTCAGGGTGAATTCCTTCTCATCGAGCGTTGTGATCTTCTCGCCGTCCTTAGCGCGGCGGACGAGGATCTGGCAGCTATCCAGCGTGTCCATGTCAAAGGCATGCATCGGCTGGCCGATCTCCAGCATGACATAGTTGGTGATGTCGACTACATTGTCGATGCTGCGCAGGCCGCACAGGGCCAGCTGACGGCGCATCCAGCGCGGGGACTCGCCCGGTGTGATGTTGCGCACATAGTGGCCGATGTAGCGCGGGCAGAGATCCTCCGCCTCAACGCGGATGGAGAGGCGCGGCTCGGTGTAATCGCTGACGGTGTAGTCGGTGGCGGGCATTTTGAGAGGCTTTTTCAGCACAGCTGCAACCTCGCGGGCAATGCCCAGCACGCTCTGGCAGTCGGCGCGGTTGGCAGTGATGGAGATGTCAAAGATATAATCGTTGAGTCCCACGACCTCTTGAATCGGCGTGCCGGGGACGGTGTCCTTCGGCAGGTCTAGCAGACCGTAGACCTCAGAGCCGGGGTAAAGATCATCGTTCAACCCCAGCTCCTCGCCGCTGCAGAGCATACCGTTGGACTCAATGCCCATCAGGGGCTTGGCCTTGATGGTGATGCCGCCGGGCAGCGTGGAGCCGTCCAGTGCGGCAGCGGTGTGCATACCGGCATAGACATTGGCTGCGCCGGTAGAGATCTGGATGTCGTGACCATAGTCACCGCAGTCCACCTTGCAGATGTGCAGATGCGTTCCCTCCTGCGGGACGCACTCCGTCACAACACCGACAACGACCTTGGAGATTTCACCGCCGAGGTCGATCAGCTCCTCAACCTCAAAGCCGCAGCCGAAGAGCTTATCCTCCAGCTCCTGCGCGGTGACATCAATATCAACATATTGCTTTAACCAGCTGAATGGTACTTTCATACTCTGTACTCCTCCCCTGTCAATCCTCGAACTGCTTCAAGAAGCGCAGATCGTTTTCAAACATCAGACCGATGTTGTTGATGCCGTATTTCAGCATGGCGATACGCTCGATACCGATGCCGAAGGCAAAGCCGGAGTAGACATTGGGGTCGATGCCGCAGTTTTCCAGCACGCTGTGATGTACAACACCGGCGCCCAGGACCTCAATCCAGCCGGTATGCTTGCAGAGCGGGCAGCCCTTGCCACCGCACTCAAAGCAGGAAACATCGACCTCGACGCTCGGCTCGGTAAACGGGAAGTAGGACGGGCGCAGACGGGTCTTGACCTCGGCACCGAACAGGGCCTGCACGAACTTATCCAGCATGCCCTGCAGGTCGCAGAGGGTGATGCCCTTGTCAACGACCAGACCCTCCATCTGGTGGAACATCGGGGAATGAGTCGCATCGGAGTCGGAACGGAACACACGGCCGGGCACCAGCACCTTGATGGGGGGCTTTTCACGATCCATTACACGGATCTGGCCGCCGCTGGTCTGGGTGCGCAGCACAATGTCGTCCGCAACATAGAAGGTATCCTGCATATCGCGGGCAGGATGGTTCTTCGGCACATTCAGGCGGGTGAAGTTGTGGTCATCGTCCTCAATCTCAGGGCCTTCATAAATTTCAAAGCCCATGCCGGAGAATACATCAATGATCTCGTTCTTGACGAGGGTGATGGGGTGCAGGTTGCCGGTCGTGCGGATCTTGGCGGGCATCGTAATGTCCACCGTCTCGGCAGCGTTGCGGGCAGCCAGCGCCGCCTTCTCGACCTGCTCAGACAGGGTCTGGTACTGAGCCTCGACCCACTGCTTGAATTCATTGATGGTCTTGCCGACGGCGGGGCGATCCTCCTTGGGGACATCGCGCAGGCTCTTGGTCAGGCCTGCGACCTCGCCGTTTTTGCTCAGATATTTCTGCCAGAAGTCAGAAAGCTGGGCTTTGTCAGTGACGGCTGCGCCGGCCTGCTCAATAGCGGCGCGCAGCTCCTTGATTTTTTCTTCCATAGTACACCTCTGCTTGGCTTTTGGGCCGGAGCCAAATAAAAAGGCCCCGTCCCTGTGTGAAATCAGGGACGAAGCCTTGTAAATACAATTCTCCGCGGTACCACCCGTGTTCCGTATTATGCAATACGGCACTCTTTGCTGCGGGTAACGGTGCAGGGCCGTTGCGCACTACCGGGCCGTTGGGCCTTTCCCGCGCACCACTCGGGAGAGAACTTCCGCGCATAGTCCCTGCAGGCGGCTTACAGCCGGTGACCGCCCTCTCTTGCCCAAGGCGCATTGCGCGTACTTACTCCGTCATTGTGTTTTGCGAATACTTGTTTAGTATAGCGCGAAATTTGCGGCCTGTCAAGCCTGCGGCATGGGATACTTCTGCTTATCCTCCACGCTGATGGCCTTACCAAGCTGCACCTCAATCACCTTCAGCTCGGTATCGGCCAGGATCGTGTGCTTGCAGCCGGCTTTCATCGTCAGGATATCCCCTGCCTTGACGGACTGTGCCCTGCCGTCCAGAATTGCGCGGCCGGTGCCCGAGATAACGGTCCAGACCTCATCGCGGTTCTCGTGGCTGTGGTAATTCATGCCGTGACCGGCGTTCAGCGTGATCTTGATGGTCAGGCTTTCATCCTCCACATCCAGCACGCGGAAGGACCCCCACGACTTTTCAGCAAACATGATCTGCTGGTGGATGCTGTCCACATAGGGCTTGATATAGCTGGACTGCTCCTTATCGGAGACAAGGATACCCTCCGGGCTGGCAGAGACAACAACATCCTTCAGTCCCATGCAAAGCACCGGCACATCCAGTTCATTGAGAACATGCACATTCTCACAGGTCTCATTCAGCATGGCCTTGCCGATGCTCGGCTCCTGCATGGCCTCGGTCAGGGTGTTCCATGTACCCATATCCTTCCACTGGCCTGCAAAGCGCATGACCTGAATCTTCGGTTCATTCTCAACGACCGCATAATCGAAGCTGATCTTCTTCAGCGTATCATATTTACGGAAAAGATCCTGATAATCGGTAAAGTCGATCAGCTCATGTGCCTTGTTAAGCACATAGCGCAGCTTGTAGGCAAATACGCCGCCGTTCCAAAGCGCACCCTGCGCAATGTACTTTTCGGCCGTGGCGGCATCGGGCTTTTCCTTAAAGGTCTTGACCGGGCTGACGGCATCGGCGCTCTCCGGGATGATGTAGCCGTACTTTTCGCTGGGATAGGTCGGCTCAATGCCCATGAGCGAGAGGTTGGCGCTGCCCTTTTCCGCAAGATCGGAGAGATCCTTTAACGCGGCAAAATAGTCATTGTTGACATACGGATCGACCGGGCAGACAACCACAGCCTCATCGAGGCCCACGCCCTTTACATCGTGCAGATAGGCTGTGGCCAGTGCGATTGCCGGGAAGGTATCGCGGCGGCAGGGCTCAACGCAGACGCCGACCGAATTGCCAAGCTGGTTATGGATGGACGACACCTGCGTCTTGCTGGTGGCAATCGTAACGCTGGCATCAGCGTCCACCTCCTTGATCTGGCGGTAGACGCGCTGGACCATCGACTCGTAGCCGTCATCGGTCTTGAAGATCTTGATGAACTGCTTGGAACGGATATCGTTCGACAGCGGCCACAGGCGCTTGCCGGAGCCGCCGGACAGCAGAATGATATTCATAGCGTTTCCTTTCAGCGCTCGGCGCGCATCGGGTTGTGTAAGAAATCCTCATAGGACAGGCGCAGGCCGTCCTCCAGCTCAGTCCTGTAGGTCCAGCCGAGGTTCGTGGCCTTGGACACATCCAGCAGCTTGCGGGGCGTGCCGTTGGGCTTGGAGGTGTCCCACTTGATCTCGCCGGTATAGCCCACGACCTTGGCAACCAGCTCGGTCAGCTCCCTGATGGTCAGTTCCTTGCCGGTACCGGCGTTGACCGTCTCATTGCCGGAGTAGTTGTTCATCAGGAAAACGCACAGGTTGGCCAGATCGTCCACATACAGGAATTCACGCAGCGGAGAGCCGTCGCCCCAGCAGGTAACACTCTCCACACCGTTGACCTTAGCCTCGTGGAAGCGGCGGATCAGCGCAGGGACCACATGGCTGTGGGTCGGGTGGTAGTTATCATTGGGGCCGTAGAGGTTGGTGGGCATGACCGAGATATAGTCGGTGCCGTACTGGCGGTTCAGGAACTCGCAGTATTTCAGGCCGCTGATCTTTGCCAGCGCGTAGGCCTCGTTGGTCTTTTCCAGCTCGCTGGTCAGCAGGCAGCTTTCCTTCATCGGTTGGGGCGCCATGCGGGGGTAGATGCAGGAGGAGCCGAGAAATTCCAGCTTTTTGCAGCCGTTCTGCCAGGCGGAGTGGATGACATTCATCTCCAGCGTCATATTGAACCACATAAAGTCGGCCAGTGCCTCCTGATTGGCAACGATACCGCCGACCTTGGCGGCTGCCAGAAAGACATACTCGGGCTTTTCCGCCGCAAAGAAACGCTCGACATCCTCCTGACGGCAGAGGTCCAGCTCCTTATGGGTACGAGTAATGATATTGGTGTAGCCCTGACGCTGCAGCTCGCGCACGATGGCGCTGCCCACCATGCCGCGATGGCCGGCTACATAGATCTTCGCATTCTTTTCCATCATGATTGTTACCTTCTTTTGATGCTTTTGATGAAATTATTTGATAACGCCTTTTTCGAGATATTCAGCCAGATTGGTCTTGATATGCTCCTCGGCGCGCTCTACGGCGACCTTCTTCATGTCATGATCGACCATGATCTTGACAAGCTCTGCAAAGGTAGTTTTGGTGGGGTTCCAGCCCAGCTCACGCTTGGCTTTGCTGGGGTCACCCCACAGGTTGACAACATCGGTGGGACGGTAGAAATCGGGGCTGACCTCGATGACGACCTTGCCCGTGGCCTTGTCGATGCCCTTTTCGTTCATGCCCTCGCCCACAAATTCCAGTTCGATGCCGACATTGTGGAAGGCCAGCTCGCAGAACTCGCGCACGGAGTGCTGCTCGCCGGTGGCAATCACAAAATCCTCGGGGGTCTTGTTCTGCAAAATCAGCCACATGCACTCGACATAATCCTTGGCATAGCCCCAGTCGCGCAGGCTGGACAGATTGCCGAGATAGAGCTTGTCCTGCTTGCCCTGCGCAATGCGGGCAGCAGCCAGCGTGATTTTGCGGGTGACGAAGGTCTCGCCGCGGCGCTCAGACTCATGGTTGAAAAGGATGCCCGAGCAGCAGAACATATTGTAGGCCTCGCGGTATTCCTTTACGATCCAGAAGCCGTACTGCTTGGCAACAGCGTAGGGGCTGTAGGGATGGAACGGCGTGTTCTCGTTCTGGGGAACCTCCTCAACCTTGCCGTACAGCTCACTGGTGGAGGCCTGATAGATGCGGCAGGTGTCCTTCAGGCCGCAGAGGCGCACAGCCTCCAGCACGCGCAGCACGCCGGTGGCATCGACATCGGCCGTGAACTCCGGCACATCGAAGCTGACCTGCACATGGCTCTGGGCGGCCAGATTGTAGATCTCATCAGGGCGCACGGTGCTGACGACCGAGAGGATGCTCATCGAATCGCTCAGATCACCATAGTGCAGGTGGAAGTTGGGGTGACCCTCCAAATGGGCGATGCGCTCACGGTAATCAACGGAGGAACGGCGGATAACGCCATGGACATCGTAGCCCTTCTCAAGCAAAAACTCTGCCAGATAGCTGCCGTCCTGACCGGTAACACCGGTGATCAGTGCTTTTTTCATAATGCGGTTTCCCTTTCATTTGTATCTTGCGCAGTGATTTTGCGCGTAGTTTTCTATATATTTGTAATTCTACCGCATTATTTTTACCTTTTGCAGGGCAAATCTTGCAAAAGGCTAGCATTATATTGACTTTTTTGCTATACTGGTTTTGCAGTGTTGAGATGTAAAGATGTCGGGGCGGGCATTGCTCACCCACACAAAACAAGGACGGTAGAGTTATGGAAGCACCGTTATTTGACGGCAAGCTGGTACATTCCCAGCGCATTATTTATACACCCTCCCCCTTTGCGCGGTCGAATCTTGTGCATTTGCAGGAGGTTGGCCGGCTGCAGGCGCGCAGCCCCCACGCCAGCACCCGCAGGGGGCTGGCCTCCTACCTGTTCTTTATGGTGGAGAGCGGCAGCGGCACCTTGGAATATAAAGGCACCACCCGCGCCCTGCGCGCCGGGGACTGCGCATTTCTTGACTGCCGCAAGCCGTACCGCCATTATACGGGTGAGGACCTGTGGCAGCTGCGCTGGGTGCATTTTTACGGCCCGAACATGGGTGCCATCTACAAAAAATACGAGGAGCGCGGCGGTCAGCCAAGCTTCCGTGCCGAGAATGCAGCTGCCTATGCCGCGCTGCTGGAAACCCTGTACACGCTGGCGGATTCCGACAATTATGTGCGCGACATGCAGATATGTGAAAAGCTGCTGGCTCTGCTGACCCTGCTGATGCAGGAAAGCTGGCACCCCGAGGCCGTGCGCGCAGGGGGTGCAAAGCGGCAGAACCTGCAGGAGATCAAGGATTATCTTGACGCCCACTACGGGGAAAAGATCACGCTGGACGCTTTGGCGGAGCAGTTTTACATCAACAAATTCTACCTGACCCGCGTTTTTAAAGAGCAGTTCGGTCAGACGGTCACAGGTTACCTGATGCAGCTGCGCATCACGCAGGCAAAGCGCCTGTTGCGATTCAGCGATAAAAACATTGAGGTCATCGCACAGGAATGCGGCATGAGCGATGCCAATTACTTTTCGCGCATCTTCAAAAAGGTGGAGGGCACAACACCGGGTCAGTACCGGCGGCAATGGTAAGCAAAGAGCAGGAGCCATGCTTGGGCGGCATGGCTCCTGCGTTGTTTCATTGTGTTATTTTTTCAAGATGATCCATGCTGACCCAGCCGTGCCACCTGCCGTAGAGAGTCAGCATCCAGCAGCCATCCTCGCTGCGGCCCAACTCCTGCAGGGCGGTGTATTCCGGCACAAGGCTGATTTTTTCGTAGCTTGTGTCCGGCCCTACACGCAGCCGCAGGCCTCCGGTGGCGGTGACCCGCCAAAAGGTGTCTGTTGCCTTTAACTCCTTTGGAGCAACCTGAAAGCGCATTTTTGCATCCTGCCAATGCTCCGGCACGCCGGGCAGCGTTCTGCTTTGCCAGTGTCCGTCCCGCTGCAGCCAGAGGACATGGCCGTTCCATGCAGCCCCTGTATAGTCGCAGGGGATATACTCCTTCCCGGCGGCGTCCAGTACACCCCATTTTCCGTCACGGCAGATGGCAGCATACCCATTCAGCAGGGGTGAGGCATACTTTGGCGTGTAATCCTCATAAAAATCCAGACCGCCGTAGACTGCGTCATACACAGCTTGTGTTACCTGATTTCCCTTCCGGTCAAGGTAGGCCCATTTGTCACCGATCTTGACCGGGGCCAGTGGCTGGTCATAAAAGCAGCCCGCGGACGCATAGGTCATACCGTTCAGCAGGTTTCCGTCAGCATCGGCAAAAACAATTCCGCCGTCCTCGGCTGCGCTATAATAGTCCGGGTCACCGTTTCCGGATGTCCACACACTCCGCACACAGGGCAGATACTCCCCATACAGGGCATCGCCATCGTTCAGCCCGGCAACGCCGCCCATCATGCCGGCGCTCTTGCATACACGGCCGGTGTTGATGTCGTAGGTCCATGTATAACTCTGCCCGTCATGCTCACCGGTGCAGAGTGTACCGGCATTTTCGGCGGCGAGCGCCGCCTCATAGCTGCTGCGCGCCGCATCATCCATCGGGGCCGATATGCTGAGAAAATGCCAGCGCAGACAGCCATTGGCGCAGCGTTCGATCGGCCGGTCGGAGATACAGGGCAGCAGGACGGTGCCGTCACTTTTCATCAGGCCCCATTTTCCGTCCATGCACATCGTATAGTAGCCGTCTGTGGCAAGCCCGTCCTGCGCCAGCAGCTGGCCGCTTCGGGTATCCTGCTGCTGCAGCTGGATGGCCGTATATTCACCGGCTGCGGTTTCATCTGTTTGGCCGGGCTGGCAGGTCGGGGCTGCTTCCGGTGTCTGGGCGGGCGCAGGCGGCGGCGCAGGTGTGCCGATCACATCAGCCGGCCTTGACGCGCAGCCTGCCAGCAGCAGTATTACAGCGGCGCAAAGGATCCGTTTCATAGGTTTCCCCTGTGTTTAGCAGTCAAATTTCCCGGGAATTTTTCAGCTCCTCCTCGATACGGTCAAACCGCTCTAAGAAGGAATGCTCCTCCCCCTCGGTCTTGTAGCCGGGCATTGTGTCCAGCGCAACAGCGTGGATGCTGCGGAAGATGCTGTTCTCGATATTCGGATTGTCGCGCATCAGGCGGCGCAGCAGGACCTTGATCTCCTGCCGCTTGGAGCCGCCGCCCCCGTTGTCGCAGATGGTGCAGGCCTCGGTAAAGCGGCAGGCGCACTGGATAAATTCAAGGTCATTGTACCGCCGCCATGCGATGATGTCCTCCTCACGGATGCAGTAGAGCGGCCGGATCAGCGTCATACCCGGGAAATTTGTGCTGTGCAGCTTGGGCGGCATGGCCTGCAGCTGCGAGCCGTAAAACATGCTCATGACGGTCGTCTCAATAACATCATTGAAATGATGGCCGAGCGCGATTTTGTTGCAGCCAAGCTGCTGTGCTTTTTTGTAAAGATGACCGCGGCGCATCCGGGCACAAAGGTAGCAGGGAGATTTATCGCTGTTGTTTGCCACATCAAAGATGTTTGTTTCAAACACCGTGATGGGAATATGCAGCAGTGCGGCGTTGCTCTCGATCTTTTGGCGGTTGATTTCGTTATAGCCGGGGTCCATGACGAGAAAGACCAGTTCAAACGGGACCTCGCTGTGGCGCTGCAGCTCCTGCAAAAGCTTGGCCATGACCATAGAATCCTTACCGCCGGAAATACAGACGGCGATCTTGTCCCCTGCCTGAATCAGCTCATACCGCTTGACGGCCACGATAAAGGGTGTCCACAACTGCTTGCGGAATTTTTTGATGATGCTGCGCTCGATTTTTTGATATGTTTCTAATTGGCGTTCCAACGGTCAATTCTCCTTGTTTGTCAGGGTTTTGTAGCAGGTATCGAAGGCCTGCAGAAAGCCTTCGATTTCTTCCTCGGTCGTCAGGTGGCTTAAACTGATGCGCCAGCTGGACAGTGCATTGCGGCGGTCACGGCTGACGGCAAACACGGCCTTGGACGGCATCCCGTCCGAGGAGCAGGCCGATTTGACTGAGACACAGACCCCCTGCTCGCTGAGAGCCTGCTGGAACCGCGTGCCCTTGATGCCGGTTACGCTGACATTGATGATGTGCGGTACTGCAGTTTCGGGGCTGTTGATGCGCACAAGGCTGTAGCGCCGCAGCGCTGCCACAAGGCGGTCATGCAGCAGCCGCACCTGCGCAGTGCGCGCCGCCTGTGCATCCAGCGCCCGGGTCAGCGCCGCATCCAGACTGACCGCCAGCCCAAGCGTTGGGGTGCCGCTGCGGTAGACCGTAGTGCTGGCCCCGCCGGAAATCTGCGGTGTGATCACCAGCCCGCGCCGCTTATACAGCGCACCGATGCCGTTGAGGCCGTAAAATTTATGGGCCGTAAAGCTCATGGTGTCCACGCCGTCCAGCCAAAGATCCGTTTTGCCAACGGCCTGTGTTGCGTCCACATGCAGGCGGCAGCCGGGGTACAATTTGACAAGCTCCGCAATTTCCCGAATGGGCTGCACGGTGCCCAGTTCACTGTCCACGGCGCAGACTGCTACCAGAATCGTATCCTCGCGCAGCAGCTCCCGCAGCTGGTCAAGGTCTACCCTGCCGTCACGGCCGATGCGCAGCAGGTCGATCTCGTATCCCTGCTGCTGCAGGACGGATAATGACGCCCCCACGGAGGAATGCTCCAGCTCGGTGGAGATGATGTGCCGGCCGATATGCCGCGCAGCCTGTGCAATGCCCTTGACAGCAAGGTTGTTGGCCTCGCTTGCGCCGGAGGTGTAGATAATCTCGGCCGGCTGCACGCCGAGGTGCTGCGCAATAGAGTTCGTCACACGGTCCATCTCAGCCCGGGCCTGCTGCCCGGCTATATGGGTGGAGTTGGGGTTGGCAATGTAGCTCCGCTCCGCCGCGACAAAGGCGTCCAGAACGGCCGGGTCTGCCGGGGTGTTGGCGGTATAATCAAGGTAGATCATGGCGTGTACCCTCTTTTACGATAGTATACCGGAATAGTATACCGCAGTTTCCTACTTTGTCAATAGGAATTGACATCCCGCAAAACCCCTGCCCAAGGCAGGGGAAATTTTCAGTCCTGCTCCGCAATCGTGACAGACTGCTTGTCAAAATAGGGCGTCAGGCCCCACATGTCCGGCCCGGGCGCCACATCGGTGTAGAAGAGGAGCCAAGGGCGTTCCTCGCCGTTCAGCGGGCGGATCGTTACATCCCGCTGGGCGGCATCGGTCAGAACCGCCTCCCGCGCATCCAGTGCCGCGGCGTAGCGTGCAGCCTGTCCGTCCGCCAACTCATAGGCGGCCTCCAAGCTGGTGGCAAAGTGGTTGTCCTGCCCCTCCTTGACGGTATGGCTGCCGATGCAGGCCATGCAGACCAGCATACAGGCAGCCGCCTGCGGCAGACGGCGGGCATGGCGTTTACAGAACTGCTCTGCACTATGCAGGCAGAGGCCGCGCACACGCTCAAGCCAGCCGAGCAGAAGAAACTCTGTAGCAGCCAGCCCCAGCACAAAGGTCATCCAGACGACATTCAAAAGCCGTCCCGCGCCGATGCCGCCCATTGTGTAGGACGGCAGGAAGATCATGCCCCACATCAGCACAAAGGTGATTGCCGCGCCAAAAACCGGGTGGCGGAACACACGGTCCGGCAGAGCGGCACTGCGGGCAAGGTGGAGCAGCGGCAGGGCCAGCAGCGCCAGCAGGCAAAGCAGCGGTACATCCAGCCAGCGGATCCACTCCATCGCGGCAAGGATAAAGCTTTTGATCACAGCCTCGGCGAAGCCTGCACCGGAAAAGCCTGCTGTGCGCACCCGCGTGCCGGGGGCCAGCACATTGAACAGCAGCCCAAGCACTGCCGCTGCAAAGGCGGGCAGCTGCCAGAGGTTGCGCCGCCGTGCGCAGAGCACTGCCGCAAGCAGCAGCAAAAGAAGATCCAAAAGCCCGGCCACCTGATGGCCGCCGCCGATGACCAGACTGCACAGGCATCCTGCGGCTGCATACAGCACCCTGCGCCGCAGCGTAAGCTGTGCGGCAAAGCAGAGCGCAAAGGCAAGGCCCGCGTTCAGCACAGCAAGCGAGAAATACGGCAGGTAGTTCATCGCGCCGTTGAACCAGTACAGCCCCTCCACCGGGGCGGGCATTCCCTCGATAAAAGCGAAGGTCAGCAGCAGCGCCAGCGCCCAGGGCAGCCGCTTTTGTGCCGCAGACAAGCGCAGCACTACACAGCGCGCCAGCCCGTACAGACAGAAAAAGAGCGGTAGCAGCACACAGAGCAGTGTGACACCGTAAAACCGGTTGCCGAAGATGGCAGGCTGAAACGCCAGCGTAAAGCCGGAGACATACAGCCCCTGCCAGTTCTGATAGTAGTAGACATTTGTGTCCCACGCGGCCTTGAGCAGCCGCGGCAGATCGAAGCCGTACTGTTGTATGACCGCATGGGTGCGGGCCGCGTAGATATAATCATCCGCCGAGGGGCGGGCAAAGACAGCCAGTACAAACACCGGCACCAGCAGCAGGCCGGTCAACAGCGCGAAACGGCGCAGCCAGCGCTTTTGCGCGGCTGCATCGTGCCAGAAATCCATATGCAAATCCTTACTTCTTGTCATCCAGCGTCATCTGCAGGAAGTAGACCCATTGCTTCTCCCACCAGTACCAGTCGTGGGACACATCCGCGCCCCAGATGTCTACGATGGGATGGATGCCCTTGCTCTCGAGAATGGCCTGCAGCTCTCGGGTGGAGGCCAGCAGATCCCCCTCCCAAGCACCCTGACCGCAGCACATGATGAACTTATCGGCCTTTTCAAACAGCTTCATGTAGGGGTGGGTCGTGGGGAAATTGCGCATGTAATCGCAGGGGGAATTGCGGTAGACAAGATCGTCCATATATCCGCCGAAGAACATGCCGGAGGAATACAGTCCGCTGAGGGCGATCGTACCGTTGAAGATGTCCGGGCGGCGCAGGAAGAAGTTGACGGCGTGGCCGCCGCCCATGCTGGCACCGCCGGTCAGGATCTTGCCGGTGTGGTCATCACCCTGCTCGCGGTTGATCTCAAGCAGACGGGGTACAAATTCCTCGCAGATATAATTGTACCAGCGCTCCTGCATCTCGATACGCGGGCGCTCGGGGCCGTTGTTGTCCCAGCTCTCGGGGTCGATGCTGTCCACTGTGAAGATCTGCAGCCGGCCGTCATCCACCCAGCGGGCAGCGGCGTTGCACATGTTGCGGTCCTCCCAGTCAAAGAAGCGGCCGCTCTGGCACGGAAAAATCACGATGGGCCGTCCGGCGTGGCCGTAGACCTTGAACTCCATAAATCGGTTCAGAAAACGGCTGTACTCTTTGTAATAGCGGATCTGCATGGCAGTCCCCTCCTATTTGTAAAAGAATTTCTTATTCAGATCCAGCAGACCGACCATTGCATGCATCGGCCCGGAGGATGAGGTTTTGAATACCCAGTAATAAAGCAGTGCCAGTGCCTCCCGCATATAGCAGGGCAGCACACTGCGCAGCGGTGTTGCAGCGGCGAGCGCAGACACATTGGTAAAGCCCGCCCTTGCGGCATACCGCCCAGCGCGGTAGCAGTGAAATTCATTGGAAACATAGACAATGGGAGTCGCCTGAGAAAAGCCCCGCGACTGCAGCAGCGCCAGCGAAAAGGCAAAGTTCTCCTCCGTGGAGGTGGAGCGGTTCTCCGACAGGACCCGCTCGGGCGGCAAGCCCTTTGCAATCAGATAGTCCCGCATGGCATCGCCCTCAGGCATCCATTCATCACGGCCCTGCCCGCCGCTGGTGATGACCAGCGTGTCGGGGTGGGTGGCGGCGAACGCATAGGCCTTGTCAAGGCGGTATTGCAGCAGCTTGCTGGGCTTGTCCCTGTGCAGGCCCGCCCCCAGCACGATCACGACCTGCTCGTTCCCTGTGGGCGGGTGAAGATACCCGCTGACGGCAACAAAGGCAATGACGGCCAGATAAAGGCAGACCAAGACCGCCAGAACCCAAAAAACCACGCGCCCGATGCCTGCAGAAAACCACGCATTGACGGGTTTGCGAAAGACAGCGTAGCCGGTAACGCAGCCGGTGAGCAGCCAGACCATAAGGTTGCCCATGTTGAAGTTGGAAAGGAATACAAGCGAGAGGGAGTAAACCACCAGCACCGCTGCCAGCAGGTCAAGAAGCAGTACGCCCACGTTACTTCGCAATTTCATCATAGACGCCGCAGCCCGCCGGGCAGTACGCAACGCCCAGCGCCTTGCAGACCGTGTCGGCGATGGTCGCAAAGCTGTAGCGTGTATGCAGGTTCACACCGGGGCGGATCTCATCGCCATACACAAGGAACGGCACATGCTCACGGGTGTGGTCGGTGGTCTTGGTGTAGCTGGGGTCGCAGCCGTGGTCGGCAGTGACCATAAGCACATCGCCGGGGCGCATTTTGTCCATAAAGGACGGCAGCCAGTCATTGAACTCCGCAGCGGCAGCGGCATAGCCGGCAATGTCACGGCGGTGGCCGTACAGCATGTCAAAGTCAACGAGGTTGACGAAGGCAAGGCCCTCAAAATCGCGGTCGGCCAGCTCCAGCGTCACCCGGAGTCCCTCAGTATTGCCGGAGGTGCGGATGGTTTCCCCAACGCCCTTGCCTGCAAAAATGTCGTGGATCTTACCCACACCGATGGTCTGCTTTCCGGCAGCAAGGATCGCGTCCAGCATTGTATCGCGCGGAGGCACCAGACTGTAGTCATGGCGGCGCGGCGTGCGGGTAAAGTTGGCGGCGCAGTCCCCCACAAACGGACGGGCAATGACACGGCCGACGCCGTACTTCCCGGTGAGCAGCTCCCGCGCCTCGGCGCAGATCTCATAGAGCTTTTCCACAGGGACAAGGGCTTCGTTCGCAGCGATCTGGAACACGCTGTCGGCGGAGGTGTAAACGATGAGCGCACCGGTCCGGAGATGCTCCTCGCCGTAATCGCGGATGACATCGGTGCCGGAATAGGGCTTGTTGCAGAGGACCTGATACCCGGTTTTGGCCGTGAATGCATCAAGCAATTCCTGCGGGAAGCCGTCCGGGAAGGTGGGCAGCGGCTCAGCGCTGAGCAGACCCGCGATCTCCCAATGGCCGATGGTCGTATCCTTGCCGGCACTTGCCTCGCGCAGGCGGGCAAAGCTGGCAACGGGCGCTGCCTCCGGCTTGCCGCAGGTCACACCGTCCAGATTGAAAAGGCCAAGCTTTGCCAGATTTTCTCCCCTGAAATTGGGATGACCGGCGATGGCGGCCAGCGTGTTTGTACCGGCATCGCCGAACTGCGGCGCATCCGGCTCTGCGCCAACGCCAAAGCTGTCCAGTACGATCAAAAATACGCGTTTTGCCATAATCTTTCTCCTGTGTAGGGTGTTATACAGTTATTATTATTGCTATTATACCGTAAAGCTGCCAAAAAGTAAACACGAAATGCGGAGCTCGCCCCCTGTAAAAGAGCAATAAATGTATGGTAAATCTTTTTGTCCGCAATTTTTTCCCTCTTGTTTCCTTTGGCTGACTTGTAGTATAATACCGCTAAGGTTTGCCAAAGTATGTTAAGGTTTGCCAAGTATATAAATATGTAGAATGTTTATGGAGGATATGTTTTATGCGCAAAACGAAAATTGTCTGCACGATGGGTCCGTCTACCGATAAGCCGGGGATCCTGCGTCAGCTGATGGAAAATGGCATGAATGTTGCCCGTTTCAACTTCTCCCACGGCGACTATGAGGAGCATAAGGGCCGCTTTGACAAGGTGCGTGCCCTTTCCAAGGAGCTGGATCTGCCCATTGCCTGCATGCTGGATACCAAAGGCCCTGAGATCCGCCTCGGCGAATTCAAAAACACGGTCGAAAAGCTGGTCACCGGCCAGAAGTTCACCCTGACCTCCCGCAATGTCGAGGGCACCAACGAAATCTGCTCCGTCACCTACAAGGATCTGCCCCGCGATGTCAAGCCCGGCGGGCGCATCATGCTGGATGACGGCCTGATTGAGCTGCGCATTGATGAGGTCGGTGATACCGATATTGCCTGCACCGTCTGCAATGACGGCACCATCAAGACCAAGAAGGGTGTCAATGTCCCCGGCGTCCACCTGACCATGCCGTATATGAGCCAGCGCGACACGAGCGATATTCTGTTTGGTGTCGAGCAGGGCTTTGATTTGATCTCCGCCAGCTTTGCCCGCAACGCGCAGGACATTATGGATATCCGCCACATCCTGGACGAGCACAACTCCAAGATCCGCATCATCGCCAAGATCGAGAATCAGGAGGGCATCGACAACATTGACGAGATCCTGACCGTGGCAGACGGCATCATGGTTGCCCGCGGCGATATGGGCGTTGAGATCGACTTTGCCGAGATCCCGGCCATCCAGAAGCACCTGATCGACCGCGCCATGAGCGCCGGTAAGATCTGCATCACTGCCACCCAGATGCTGGATTCTATGATCGTCAACCCCCGCCCGACCCGTGCCGAGATCACCGATGTTGCCAACGCTATCTATGACGGCACCGGCGCTGTCATGCTCTCCGGCGAGACCGCCGCAGGCAAGTACCCCGTCGAGGCGCTGAAGGCCATGGCTACGATTGCCGAGACCACCGAGGCAGACTCCAGCTTTGACAGTCTGGTCCACCACTCTGGTACGGACAACAGCCGCCTGAACATCAGCGCTGCCGTCGGCCATGCCGCCTGCACGACCGCGACCGACATCGGTGCTTCCGCTATCATCACCGCCTCCAAGAGCGGTGAAACCGCCCGCCTGCTGAGCCGTTTCCGCCCCGACACCCAGATCATTGCCTGCGTGCTGGACGATACGACCCGCCGTCAGCTCAATGTCTACCGCGGTGTCACCCCGCTGATGATGGATTACGCAACCTCCACCGATGAGCTGATCAGCATGTCCGTCAAAAAGGCACAGGACGCCGGTCTTGTGCAGAACGGTGATCTGGTCGTTGTGACCGCCGGTGTCCCTGTTGGTGTTTCCGGCACGACCAACATGATCAAGGTCCATATGGTCGGTGACTCCCTGCTGGCCGGTGTCGGCATTGGCCAGAACAACGCCAAGGGCGAGGTCTGTGTCTGCCGCAACGCTGCCGAGGCCACTAAGAAATTCAAGCCCGGCCAGATTCTGGTCGTGCCCTTTACCACCAACGACTCCCTGCCCTTCATGCGTGAGGCAGCCGGCATCATCACCGAGGAGGCCGGTGCCAACAGCCATTCCGCTATTGTCGGTCTGACGCTTGGCAAGGCTGTCATCGTCGGTGCCACCAACGCCACCCGCACCCTGAAGGACGGTATGGTCATCTCGATGGACTGCTCGCGCGGTATTGTGCAGGCTATGGCGAAGTGAGGCTATGATATGGAACGCATCGCAAGCTTTTGTGTTGACCACACCACGCTGCTGCCGGGTATGTACCTCTCCCGCCGTGACGGTGCCGAGGGCGAGATCCTGACCTGGGATATCCGGATGAAGCAGCCCAACAAGGGCAGCTACCTCTCCCCGGCTGCAGCCCACACGCTGGAGCATCTTTTTGCGACCTTTGCACGCAACAGCAAATACAGCAAGGGCGTTGTCTATGTCGGTCCGATGGGCTGCCTGACCGGGTTTTATCTGGTCACCACCGGTCTGACCCCCGCCGAGGCACTGGAGCTGACCCGCAGCGCTTTCGCATGGATGGCTGAATTTGAGGGTGAGATTCCCGGAGCGTCCGCCGTGGAATGCGGCAACTACCTGATGATGGACCCCATCGCAGCCCGCGCCGAGGCCTCTGCCATGCTGCCTGTGCTGGAGGCACAGGACGCTGAAAAGCTGCACTATTGATCAGCCCTATATAAAAATTGAATGCCCGCTGCGGAAACGCAGCGGGCATTTTTGGCAGGCGGATACGGAATCCGCCCCTACGGAATCCATGGTTATATAGGCAGGGACGCAGTTTTCTATCTCCGTGCCGCATAAAAACCGCCACCCACTGAAAAACAGCGGGTGGCGGTTATCGTTATGCGGTATTGTCCTAACTCAGATCAGCGCGGCAGTTATGAGGGCCATCTTGTAGACCTCCTCGGCGTTGCAGCCGCGGGACAGGTCGTTGATGGGGGCATTCAGGCCCTGCAGAATGGGGCCGTAGGCCTCGAAGCCGCCCAGACGCTGTGCGATCTTATAGCCGATGTTGCCGGCGTTGATGTTGGGGAAGATGAAGGTGTTGGCATAGCCTGCGACCTTGGAGCCGGGAGCCTTCAGCTGGCCGACCTCAGGGGCAACGGCAGCATCAAACTGCAGTTCACCGTCAACCTTCAGATCGGGGCAGGCCTCCTGCACACGCAGGGTAGCATTGCGCATCTTATCAACAGTCTCGCCCTTGCCGGAGCCCTTTGTGGAGTAGGACAGCAGTGCAACACGGGGGTCGATGCCAAAGACCTCGGCGGTATGTGCGGTCTCGATGGTGGACTCAACGATCTCATCCTCGGTGGGGTCGATATTGATGGCGCAGTCACCCATGGCAATGCTCTCGTCACCGCGCATCAGGATAAAGCAGGAGCTGACAGACTTGATGCCGGGCTTGCACTTGATCAGCTGCAGTGCGGGGCGCACGGTGTCAGCGGTGGAGTAGGTAGCGCCGCCCAGCAGGCAGTCGGCCTTGCCCATCTTGACCAGCATGGTGCCAAAGTAGTTGCCCTTGGACAGAGCGGCACGGCACTGCTCATCGGTCATCTTGCCCTTGCGCAGCTCGACCATCTTGGCGACCATCTCGTCAAAGCCGACATATGCAGCAGGGTCGATGATCTCGGCACCGGTAATATCAAAGCCGCCCTCGGCAGCAGCCTGCTTGACAGCCTCGACCTCGCCCAGCAGAATGACCTTCAGGGTCTTGCCGGCCAGCAGACGGCTTGCGGCGGACAGGATACGGGCGTCCGTGCCCTCGGTAAAGACGATGGACTTCGGCTCAGCCTGCAGCTTCTTCTCAAAATTCTCGAAAATGGACATACTTTGATAACCTCCATTATTTTAGCAGTCTACGGCTGCTCAACACTTACATTGCTATTATAGCACCCATTTTGCGCTTTGCAAAGAAAATGTGCGAAAGCGGGACAATCTCCGCAATAAATGCATAGTTTGGCAGACAAAAGCAAGATAATTCACAAAGTTAATAAAATGTCAAGAAAACATTGCGAATTATTTATCAAATTTGCCTGTATAAGAAAGGCCATAGCTTCTGTAAAAGGCCGCAATATCCGCGCGGTTGCGCACGGCCACTGCGTTCAGCAGCCTGCCATCCGCTTTGCTGCGAAAGCCAATGACCGTCTCACCGGTGCAGATGCTGCTTTCAAGTGCTATATCAGACTCCTGCATTCCGTCCGGCGGTGTCAGTACGGGCGAAGCCTGTCTGCGGAGCAGTCTGTTCCAGAATGACACCGGGTACACCTCCCCTGCTTCAGTGCGTCAGATAGATGACAGCCGCTGCCTGTACCGCCAAGAGCAACGGCATACCCACCACAAAATACCAGTGGCGGGTCTTATGATGGAACAGATACATACCGGCCCAAGCCCCGGCACTGCCGCCCAGCAGGGCTGCACCGAACAGCACGCGCTCCGGGATACGCCATTGGCGCGTGCGGGCGCGGTGCTTATCAATCCCCATCAGGCAAAGGGCCAGCGTATTTATTATCATACAATATATCAGTGCAGTATTCATAGTAGTATTATACGCGCTCTTCCTGCAAAGCGCAAGACATAACAAAATGCCCCCGCTTAACGGCGGGGGCAGAATTGCAGATCAGATATCCTTGCGGGCAGCCACACTGCTGCGCACGAGTGCGCGTCTGAGGCGAGCCTCGGCCAGCTCCATGTCGCGCTTGTCCAGATTTTTCTGGGCCAGTATCTCCTCAGCGCGTGCTTTGCTGCGGGCCGCGCGCTCGGCATCAATAGCATCAGCCCATTCAAAGGTAGTGGCCAGCAGGTGGCACTCGCCCTGCATCATGCTGAGCATACCGCCCATGCAGGCGGCGCGGCGGGTGGTACCGTCCTCCAACTTGATATGAGCCTCGCCCATGCCCAGTGCCGTACAGAAGTCGATGTGCTTTGCCAGCAGCTGGACCTGACCGTTGATCGTGCGGCAGGACACCGATGTGACCAGTCCGTCATAGGCGACGCCGTCCGGCGTCATGATCTTGAGCGGGAAAGTTGCCATACGACCACCGCCTTACTGCTGCTTGGCCTTGGCCAGAACATCATCAATAGTACCGGCAAACAGGAAGCAGCTTTCGGGGATACTGTCACACTCACCGTTCAGGATCATCTTAAAGCCGCGGATGGTTTCCTTCAGCGGCACATACTGACCGGGCATACCGGTAAACTGCTCTGCCACATGGAAGGACTGGGACAGGAAGCGCTGTACCTTACGGGCGCGGGCAACTGTGATCTTGTCATCCTCGGACAGTTCGTCCATACCCATAATAGCGATAATGTCCTGCAGCTCCTTATACCGCTGCAGAACCTGCTGCACGGCGCGGGCAACCTCGTAATGCTCCTGCCCGACAACCTCGGGCGAGAGGATACGCGAGGTGGAGTCCAGCGGGTCCACGGCCGGGTAGATACCCTGAGAGGCAATGTCACGGCTCAGAACCGTGGTAGCGTCCAGATGGGTAAAGGTTGTGGCAGGCGCCGGGTCGGTCAGGTCATCGGCAGGCACATAGACGGCCTGAACCGAGGTGATGGAGCCCTTGCGGGTGGAGGTGATACGCTCCTGCAGGGCGCCCATCTCGGTGGCCAGCGTGGGCTGGTAGCCAACGGCAGAGGGCATACGGCCCAGCAGCGCAGAGACCTCAGAGCCGGCCTGCGTGAAGCGGAAGATGTTGTCAATGAAGAGCAGCACATCCTGATGCTTGACATCGCGGAAATACTCCGCCATCGTCAGGCCGGACAGGGCCACGCGCATACGCGCTCCCGGCGGCTCATTCATCTGGCCGTAGACCAGCGCTGTCTTGCTCAGAACGCCGCTCTCGCGCATCTCACCGTAGAGGTCATTGCCCTCACGGGTGCGCTCGCCGACGCCGGTAAAGACAGAGTAGCCGTTGTGGGCCGTGGCAATGTTGTAGATAAGCTCCTGAATCAGAACGGTCTTGCCGACACCGGCACCGCCGAACAGACCGATCTTGCCGCCCTTGGCGTAGGGGCAGATCAGGTCAACGACCTTGATGCCGGTCTCGAGGATCTCAGTGGCAGACTCCTGCTCGTCAAAGGCAGGGGCTGAACGGTGGATGGGCCAGTGCTCCGCATTCTGGGGAGCAGGCTGCTCATCAACGGGATCGCCAAGCAGGTTGAATACGCGGCCCAGGCACTCATCACCGACAGGAACCTTGATAGGCTCACCGGTGTCGACAGCATCCGTACCGCGGACAAGGCCGTCTGTGGCGGCCATCGCAATGCAGCGGACCACATTGTCACCGACATGCTGGGCAACCTCAACGATCAGCTTTTTTCCGTTGTTCTCCAGCTCGATAGCGTTGAGCAGGGCGGGCAGTTCACCGTCCTTGAATCGGATGTCCAGTACAGGTCCCATGACCTGCACTACCTTTCCGATGTGTTTTTCTGGCATAGCACACACTCCTTTAGTGGGCTTTTCGTTAGCTTTCCGCGTCAGCACCGGCCACAATCTCGGTAATTTCCTGGGTGATAGCGGCCTGACGGGCGCGGTTGTAGTACAGGTTCAGGTGGTCGATCATCTCACCGGCATTCTTGGTGGCTGCATCCATGGCCATGCGGCGCGCGCCCTGCTCACTGGCAACGCTCTCGCAAAGGGCACCATAGACAACACCGGCCAGATACTCCGGAATGATCGCATCAAAGACCGCCTTGCTGTCCGGTTCATACAGCATCAGACTTTCGTGCTCGTAGCCCGGGTCCGGGCGCGGCGCATCGAAGGGCAGAACCGGCAGCACTGTGGCTGTCTGGGTCAGCATAGAGACAAATTGCGTAAAACCAAGGCGTATCTCGTCAAACTCCCCTGCCAGAAACTTCCGGCAGACCAGCCGCGAAATTTCAAAGCAGTCGCTGACCGACAATTCACCTGCTTCGGCAAAGCTTGTGGTCAGAATCTCAGCCTTACGGCGCTCAAAATGCTCGACCGCTTTTTTGCCGATGGGCAGCACACAGTAGTCGCTGCCCTGCGCGTCGGCCTCGACAGCCTTCAGGATATTGGAGTTATAGCCGCCAGCCAAACCGCGGTCACCCGCGATGACGATATACAGGCGGCGGTTTGTCGCCCGCTTGGCGAGGTAGGGGCTGTCGAAGTCTGAATCTGCACTGGCGATGTCGTACAGGGTACGGTAGAGCGTTTCAAAATACGGGCGGCTGCCCTCGACGCGCTCCTTTGCGCGGCGCAGCTTGCTGGACGCAACAAGCTCCATGGCCTTGGTGATCTGCATGGTGCTTTCGACGCTTCGGATACGCAGCTTGATCTCTTTCATGGAACCGGCCATCGGCGGCACCTCCTTTGCAGTTTATTTTTCTTTCAGAAATTTAGCCGTAAAGTCGGCAAGCACCTGCTTGAGCTGCTCCTCCGTCTCAGGCTTGAGGTCACCGGAGGTGCGGATGGTCTCCATCACACCGGCGGCGGTGACATTCTCGTCAAGGTAAGTGTACAAGCGGCTCTCATACTCGGCAATATCAGACACTGCCACCTCTTTGAGGTAGCCGTGGATCGTTGCATAGAGGATAGCGACCTGCTTTTCAACGGCAACGGGGCTGTTGCGGTCCTGCTTTAACACCTCAACGATGCGCTCGCCCTGTGCCAGACGCGCCTTGGTATCGGCGTCCAGATCGGAGCCGAACTGCGCGAAGCCCTGCAGCTCACGATACTGCGAGTAGATCAGCTTGAGCGTACCGGCGACCTTCTTCATCGCCTTGATCTGGGCGTTGCCGCCGACACGGGAAACCGAGATACCGGGGTTGACGGCGGGGCGGATGCCTGCGTGGAACAGCTCCGTCTCAAGGAAAATCTGTCCGTCCGTGATTGAAATCACATTCGTCGGGATATATGCCGAGACATCGCCGGCCTGCGTTTCAATGATGGGCAGCGCGGTCAGAGAACCGCCGCCCTTGGCATCACTGAGCTTGGCCGCACGCTCGAGCAGGCGGCTGTGCAGGTAGAAAACATCACCGGGATAGGCCTCGCGTCCCGGGGGACGGCGGATCAGCAGCGAAAGTGCACGATAGGCAACGGCATGCTTGGACAGGTCATCGTAGATGATGAGGACATGCTTGCCCTTGTTCATGAAATACTCGCCCATAGCGCAGCCTGCGTAGGGGGCGATATACTGCAGGGGGCTGAGCTCCGATGCGGTCGCACAGACAACGGTCGTGTACGCCATAGCACCGTTTTTCTCAAGGTTCTCCACCAGCGTTGCCACAGTAGAGCGCTTCTGGCCGATGGCAACATAAATGCAGAGGACATCCTTGCCCTTCTGGTTGATGATCGTATCGGTCGCAATGACCGTTTTACCGGTCTGGCGGTCACCGATGATCAGCTCACGCTGGCCGCGGCCAATGGGAATCATCGAGTCGATGGCCTTGATACCGGTCTGCAGCGGCTGCTTGACCGGCTGGCGCTCCAGAATACCGGGAGCCGGGCTCTCGATGGCGCGGTAATCGGCAGCCTCGATGGGGCCCTTGCCGTCAATGGGCTGGCCCAGCGCGTTGACCACGCGGCCGATCATACCCTCACCGACAGGCACGGAGACGACCTTGCCGGTACGCTTGATGGTACTGCCCTCTTTGATGCCTTCATCGTCACCAAGCAGGACGATGGAGACGCTGTTTTCTTCCAGGTTCTGCGCCATGCCGTAGGTACCGCTCTCAAACTGGACCAGCTCACCGGCCATACAGTTATCAAGCCCCGCAGCGCGCGCAATACCGTCGCCCACCATCGTTACCGTGCCCGTCTCGGTCTGCTCAATGGCATTCTCATAGTACTTGATCTGGGAACGGATGATGCGGGAGATCTGTTCGGGTTTCAGTTGCACTGTTTGGTTCACCACACAATCTATAGAATGGGTGCAATTCCTTTAAAGGGTGGCACCGTCGATTTCCTCACGCAGTCGCTCCAGATGGCGCTGCACGGTACCGTCCAGGCGTGTGCCGCCCATATCCAGCCGGATACCTCCCAGAACGGTGGGGTCCACGGTCTCGGTCAGGACGATGTTTTTGCCTGTCATATTCTGCAATTTTGCCAGCAGCTTCTCACGGTTGGCCGCGGTCAGCGCAACAGCCGACACCGCCGTGACCTCGAGAATATCGTGGTCGGCGTTGTAGCGGTCGCGGTACGCCCGCAGGCAGCCGGGAAGCTCAGCGATGAAGTCCTCCTCGCACAGAAGCTTGAGGAAGTTGACCAGATACGGGTGAGCACCCTCGAAGGCCTTTGCCAGCAGGTCGCAGCGCTCCTGTTTAGGTACGCTGGTCGTTGCCAGCAGCCGCAGATACTGCGGCTCAGCCTTGATGCTGTCCACCGCGGTCTGCATTTCCTGTAAAAGCCGGTCGGTCAGAGCCTCCTCTGCCGCCAGATCATACAGGCTGCCGCCGTAGCGTTTCGCAAGCTCGGTCATGAGGCATCCCCCACATTCCGGATAAATTCATCGATCAGGGCCTGATGATCAGACTCCCTAATCTCGCGTTCTACGACCTTGCCCGCGATCTCAACAGCCATGCCGCCGATCTCGTTTTTCAGGTCGTTGACAGCCTTCTTGCGTTCCTGTGCAATGTCAGCCTCCGCCGCTGCGCGTATGGACGCAGCCTCGGCCTTTGCCTCGTTGACGATCTCCTCCTCGCGCTTCTGGGCACGGGCGGTCGCCTCACGCAGCATTGTGTCGCGCTCATCCTTAATGCTCTGCAGATGGTCCGCATATTCCTTCTCAAGGTCGGCGGCCTTCTGCTTGGCAGCATCGGCATCGGCGTACATCGTATCGATCTCCTGCTGACGGTCATCGATCATCTGCTTTACCGGCTTGAAAAGGAACTTTTTCAGCACGGCAAAGGTGATGAGCATATTGCAGAAGGTAAACAGCGCAGTCCACGGGTTGACGCCTACAAAACTTTCAAAGCCCGTCATGAGCTATTCCTCCATTTTCGGCAGTAGTATCAGAAGACGAAGAGCAGCAGCAGCGCGATGACCAGCGAGTAGATACCGGTCGACTCGGTGATGGCGCAGCCCAGAATCATGTTGGTACGCAGGTCGTTGGCCATTTCAGGCTGGCGGGCCATGCCCTCCAGCGCCTTGCCGACGGCGTTGCCTTCACCGATAGCCGGGCCGATAGCACCAAAGCCCATTGCGATACCGGCGCCGATAGCGCAGGCAGCTTTTACGATTGCAGCTTCCATAAAAGAATCCTCCTAAAATAATAAATACAGTGTCATGCTTCTGCCGGGGGCGGGCAGGCATTGCCCACATACACCATTGTCAACAGGCTGAAAACAAGGGCTTGTACGCCGCCGGAGAAAATATCAAAATACAGGCTCAGGATGCCGGGAACGCCGACCTCCAGATAAGGTACGCCTGTCAGCCCCAAGAGGGAGAGTGCGCCGGTCACGGCAAAGACCGTGCCAAAGATTTTACGGGCCATTTTTTTGCCCTTGACGCCGCTGTACAGCAGCACCGCACCAACGGCAAGGATCACGATGCCCACCACAAAGCTGCGGCCCACAAGGCCCAGCACGGCAGCCGAGACGGTTGCCAGCGCCGAATAGACCAGACTGGTCAGAACGCTGCCGCCTGCAATGTTGCCGAAGTGACGGAACGCCATAGAGATCGGCTGTGCGATTTCGGAGACAAGGTTCATCGGTGTCATCACCACGATGGGTTCGGTAAAGCCCTTCAGCCAGCCGCCCACACCGTTGCGCTTGATGGAACAGCCCCAGCATAGAAAGCTGGTCATCAGTGCCCAGGTAAATGTCGTGGACAGATCAGCGGTAGACGAGCGGAAAATGCCGGTCATGCCGATAAAAGAGCCGCAGATCGAGCTGAGGAACAGCGCGCCGATATAGGGCGTCCAATAGCTGTTGTGCTTGCCCATCGTGCTTTCGACCATGTCGTAGAGCATCGTCACGCCCTTTTCAACAAGCACCTGCCGCCGACCGGGACGCTTTTGCAGGTTGCCGCCCAGCACAACGGCCGCCGTGCAGAGCAGCACCATGACTACAAAGGAAGAAACGGTCGTCTGGGTAATGTCGATGCCGCCGAGCAGCGGTATAGTAAAGTAGATTTTCGGACCATTCATGGGGTTGAATCACCGTCCTTTTCAGACATTGCGGGGTCCTTACGGAAAAATTCGATCAGCTTCAGGCTGACCTGTGCAAAGAGAAGCGGCAGGATCGCCGCCACGGGGTCGCACAGCTTTGCCCGGAAGATCAGGATATAGAAGATCACCAGCACTACAGGACGCACCACGCTGGAGGTCTGGATCTCAAGCTGTGCCTTTTGGGGGCTGCCGCCGTTGGCAGCGCGATCCAGCGCGTTGGACACCGTGATGCTCAGCGCGAGGAAGTTGCCCATAGCCAGCACAAACCCGATCAGTGCACCGACCAGCACCTGCGTAGTATAATAACCGGCCAGCGCATACACTGCCAGCATAGCGGCGATACAGAGTGCCACGGCAACAGCCAACTGGCCGGACTGCCGCAAAATGTCCTGATGCTTGCGCAAGGGTTATGCCCCTTTCTAATGTTTATTAAAGGAAACCGATGGCGGCTGCTTGTGTTCCGCTGCCTTTCCCTGCCTGTCCAGCGCCTGCAGCGAGCTGCGCAGACAGCTGACAGCCGCCAGCACACCAATGGCCACGCCCACGACTACGACCCATCCGCCCAGCTGAAGCTGACGGCGCAGCCAGACCGCACCTATGATACACACCACAGGCGGAATCACAACGGACAACCCGAACTGGGTCAGCCAGACCAGATGGCGGGCGGCATCGTATAGGCTTTTCATTATACTGTCCCCTATCTCTGCCGTATACTCACAGTATACAACAGAGTACGCTGTATTTCAACAGTTATTTTTCACGCGCGTCCTGTATTTTGTATAGTTTTCATACTATGTTCACAATTTCCGGGATGGTAAATTCTGTCTCTCAGAAATGCAGCTGCTCTGCTTCTCCGGGCGCAGGTGCCGCTATGACCCCCAGTGTCAGCAATACCGGATAGAGATAGCTTGCCCCATAGCAGCCAAGCTTTTTAGGGCCGCTGATCTCAATCCCAGCCTCCTCCAAGGCGGCAATTTTTTCCAGCGCGTTCGCTACGGTAGAGACCGTGATCGACTTCTGCCGCCGATCCACAAACAGCTCCCCGCCCCGGATCGTGTAGGTAAAGGGCAGGCCCTTGGCTGTGTGAAAGACCTCCTGTTGGTGCTGCTGCAGCAGTGCCCAGACAGCATCTATCGAATCGGGCATGGCGCATTACCTCCTTAGTATAACGGATAAACAAATAGAAACGCAATGTACAAAAAACACCGCATGACCAAAATCATGCGGTGGAATTGGACAGGTTACTTCTTCTGTCCGAAACGGTATTCGGTGCCGTTGCGCAGCCGCTCAATGTTGGAGCGGTGCAGCCAGATGACCATAGCAGCCATGATGACGCAGCAAACCGTGCTGAACACGATGGTAGCGGCGTTCGCGCCGCGGGCAATCAGGTTGATGAGGGTGCCCACCGGGTACAGCGCAGCAATGATGATGCTGCCCAGCGAAACGATGCGTGTGGCGGCAACTTCGATCAGGAAAATGCCCAGCAGCACGGCGCAGACGAGCGGTTCGGTGGCGAGAGCAGCGCCCGCGCCGACCAGCACGCCCTTACCGCCCTTAAAGCCGAAGAAAATGGGGCGGCTATGGCCAATCATGCAGAAAATCGCGGCTAGGTATGCACCGCAGACAGGGTCAAGCGGGCTCTGCCAAGCCGCACCCGTGCCGGAGAGCAGCGCATCAAAGATAAAGCGGCCGAGGTTGACGGCAGCCACGCTCTTGCCAACATCACCGATGGTGGTGAAAACAGCGGGCAGCTTGCCGTAGGTACGCAGAACATTTGTCATGCCTGCATTGCCGCTGCCGTGATTGCGCACATCATCGTTGTACATGACCTTGGAGATCAGCACGCCGAACAGGATGCTGCCCAGCAGGTAGCCGCTCAGCGCGGTCAAGCCACAGGCCATCAGAATATGCCCTACACTCATAGCTTACACCTTTCCTGCCTTGACCGCGCCGTCACCGTGCTCACGGGTAATCATCCTGATGGGGGTTGCGGTCAGGCCGAAGGTCTCCCGAATCTGGTTTTCCAGATAGCGCTGGTACGAGAAATGGAACAATGTCTTCTGGTTGACGAAGCAGACGAATGTCGGCGGGCGGGTGGAAATCTGGGTGATATAGAACACCTTCAGGCGCTTGCCCTTGTCAGACGGCGGCTGTACCTTGGCGGTGGCGCGGGCCAGCATCTCGTTCAATGCACCGGTGGGCACGCGGGTGCCGTTCTGGACATCGACAAAATGAATGGTTTCAAACAGCTTGTCTACGCGCTGGCCGGTCTTGGCGCTGATAAAAACGATGGGGGCATAGGACATGAAGCTGAAATCATCTTCCAGCTTTTTGCGCATGGCGTCCATCGTGTAGCTGTCCTTCTCGACAGCGTCCCACTTGTTGACGGCGATGATGCAGGCCTTGCCCTGCTCATGGGCATAGCCCGCGACCTTGGAGTCCTGCTCGGTAAAGCCGACTGTGGCGTCGATCATAATGACGCAGACACGGCTGCGCTCCACTGCGGCCAGACTGCGCAGAACACTGTAGCGCTCCACGCCGCTTTCCACCTTGCCGCGCTTGCGCAGACCGGCGGTATCGGTAAAGATAAATTTTCCGTGCTTGTTCTCGACCATCGTGTCGATGGCATCGCGGGTGGTACCGGCCTCGTTGGCAACGATGAGGCGGTTTTCACCCAGAATATGGTTGATCAGGCTGGACTTGCCGACATTGGGGCGGCCGATGACGGCAACGGTGATGCGGTCATCGGTGTCCTCTTCCTCCTCCTCAAAATTGAGGTGAGCGCAGACGGCGTCCAGCAGGTCACCGGTGCCGTGGCCGTGAACGCCGGAGACCGGGATCAGCTCGCCGAGGCCGAGGCTGTAAAAATCATACAGCTCCATCGGCGGCTCGCCGACCTTGTCGCACTTATTGACAGCCAGCACCACGGGCTTACCGCTGCGCATCAACATACCGGCAACATCCTGATCCTGCGGCGTTACGCCGGCGGACAGCTCAGTCACCATGACGATGCAGTCGGCGGAGTCGATGGCCAGCTGGGCCTGCTCACGCATGTGGGCCAGCAGCCCGTCATCAATGCGGGGCTCAATGCCGCCGGTGTCCACCAGCAGGAACTTATGGCCGGACCATTCGCAATCGCAGAAGATACGGTCGCGGGTAACGCCCGGCGTGTCCTCGACAATGGCGAGGCGCTGGCCGGTCAGCTTATTGAAAATGGTGGACTTGCCCACATTGGGGCGGCCCACAATGGCTACGATCGGTTTTGCCATGTCTGCCTTCCTCCCTCTTATCGTTTCAGTTTAATCTTGCGTTTATGACTGCTCAGGTACGCCTTACAGCACCCGCCGCCATCGGTCGGGATGCTGATGGCACGGCAGCCCAGCTCCCTGCCAAGCTGCTCGAGCGTGATGTCATCCAGAAACTGGCCCTTTTCATCGCGGACCATGACCTCGGGCACGGCGAGCAGATCACCCTGCAGCCTGCCGCGGCACTGCCGGATGATGTCGGTGCCGGTCACAAGCCCGGCCACACTGACATTGCCGCCGAAGAATTCATTGCGGATCGCGTGGACCGTGACCTGCACCTGCGGATATTTCCGCATCAAGGCCTCGGCGCAGTCCCGGATGAGCGGTGCAGCGAGCGTGCCCGTTACAACATCAAGACTGTGCGGCAGCACAAGGCCCGCGTAGGTATCCAGCTCCTCCATGAAGGTGTCATGGTAAAGCCGCCACATGCCGACCCCGTCCTCCAGCTGGGCAAATTCATCGTAAAATTCTGCCGGGGGGATCGGGCGCTCAGCGGTGAGATACCACTCGTCACTGGGATAGACGATGCTGCGGCCGTACTCGGCGCGGCATCGGGCCGCGAATTCTTCCAGTATATCGAGCGTGGCGGCGGCGCTTTCCTTATCATAAGCAGTCAACTTGTACAGGCCCTTGCGGTAATCGGTTACACCGGCCGGCACAGCGGCGATGCTGCCCACCCGGGGATGCAGCGCCAAAAGATCCTGCAGGGTGCGGCGCAGCTCCTGCCCGTCATTGATGCCGCGGCACAGCACCAGCTGACAGTTCAGCTCAATGCCGCCCGCCGCAAGCTTGGGAAGATACTGCAGCACCTCACCGCCGCGCTTATTGGCCAGCATCCGCACCCGCAGCTGCGGGTTGGTGGTGTGAACCGATACAAAGATGGGGCTGATGTGCATCTGGATGATGCGGTCGATCTCATGCTCTGACAGGTTTGTCAGTGTGATATAGTTGCCAAACAGAAAGCTGAGACGCTCGTCATCGTCCTTGAAGTAGAGCGGTTCCCGCATGCCGGGCGGCAGCTGATCAATAAAGCAGAACATACAGTGATTGGAACAGCTGTGCTTTTCGTCACCCAGATAGGTCTTGAAGTTGCAGCCAAGCGGCTCATACTCCCCTTTTTCTACCTGTACGGTGCGGTGCTGCTCATGCTCACACAGTACAAGCGCAAAGTGCGCCGGCGTTGTATAGAACTGATAATCCAGTGCATCGCTCAGGGGGTGGCCGTCAATGGCCAGCAGGGCGCAGCCCACGGAAATACCCAGCCTTTCTGCGGGGGAATTTTCATCTACTGCCGTCACATACAGGGCCATTCGTCACACTCCTTTTTCGATGGTTATTCAACAAAAAATGGGGAAGGCATCGCCCTCCCCACGCAAGAGACTTACGCCTCTTTCTTGATGACTTCCTGGCCTTTGTAGTAGCCACACTTGCCGCAAACCTTATGGGGAACCTTCAGTTCGCCACACTGCGGGCACTTCACCAGCGTAGGCGCCTCCAGTTTCCAGACATTAGAGCGACGTTTATCGCGGCGGGCTTGAGAATGCTTTCTCTTGGGTACGATAGCCATAATCGGACACCTCCTTGGTGAAATTCAACTTAATAGTTGTTTTAATATGCTAAGCCTTGCATCTGCAGGGGCAGCATCGTCTGCCGGTTGGCAGGAACACCCTGCCGCCTTCTTCTTGCCGCAGATGGGGCATAGACCTTGACAATCAGCACTGCACAGCAGCACTGCGGGTACCTCAAAGATCAGCTCCTGATAAGCCAGCTCCTCAAGGTCGAGACAATCCTTTTCATTGCACGGCAGTTCAAAATCAGGGTCATCCAAATCACGATCCCGCACAAAATACTCGCGCTCGAAATCGTAATCATGGCTCAGCGGCTCAAGGCAGCGCGCACACTCGGCATCAACATGTGCCTTTACATGCAACAGCAACGCTGCGCCTTCCTCGGTGAGCGTCGCCGTAAAGTCACATATAGCCGGGGTGTTTACACGGTATCCCCCGAAATCCGTCTGTGAAAAGTCAGCCCCATAATGTGCCGCATAGGGCTTTCGGCCGCTTTCCAGAAATGAACGAAGATCAAATTGCATAGTACACCTCAAAAGGTTGCTTAAATAGTATACACAAGCTGAGGGGTCTTGTCAACACATAAAACACAAAAACTTGATATTTTTTAAGATTTTTCGCACAAAATCAGGGCGGGAAGCACTTCCCCGCCCTGAAATCTCAAATCCAGTGGTTCAGACCATTCAGATGACGAACTTCTTCAGCTCCTCCGGCAGGTCGGCTGTGTCAGCGGAAAGCGTGACAACAACCTCGATGTTGGAGGTGATCTTGTCGATTGCGTTCAGAACCTTGACAGCAGCGTCCATATCGTGGTCGATGATGCGCAGGATGCCGTCGATGAACAGCTCGGTAATATCGTAGTTGCCGGCCAAAACGCCTGCAACAAAGCCGTACAGCATGTCAGCGCCGACCACACCGTACTCGTCCACATCGACCAGACGGGCCGCGTGATTGATCTCGGTGGTGAGCTTCATGCACTTTTCAATGACAACAATGTTGCCGGAGGTGGTCTTGGTAGCCTTGTCGATCATGTCGATCATAGTCTTGGTCTTACCGGAGCCTTTGGTTCCAACAATCAGTTTCAGCATAGGGGGTTACCTCCTTATATTCGTCAGCGCGTATAACGCGTAGTTCCTTAGTCTTTCAGGGCTGCTTCCAGCTCTGCCTTACGGTCCTCATAGCCGGGCTTGCCCAGCAGGGCAAACATATTCTTTTTGTAGCTCTCAACGCCGGGCTGGTCAAACGGGTTGACGCTCAGCAGATAGCCGGAGACTGCGCAGGCCTTCCAGAAGAAGTAGATCAGCTCGCCGACATCGTGGGCGGAAAGGCTGTCGATCTCAATCAGGCCCAGCGGCACACCGCCATCAGTATGAGCAAGGATCGTGCCCTCCATCGCCTTGCGGTTGACAACGCTCATATTCTGATTTGCGAGGAAGTTCAGGCCGTCAAAGTTGCCCTCCAGTTCCTCAATGTAGAAGTCCTCACGGGTGTTCTTCACATCCACATAGGTCTCAAACATGACGCGGGCACCGTCCTGCAGGAACTGGCCCATCGAGTGCAGATCGGTGGAGAAGATGCAGGATGTGGGCATCAGGCCCTTTTGATCCTTGCCCTCGCTCTCGCCGAACAGCTGCTTGTACCACTCGTTCATCATGGTAAAGTCAGGCTCAAAGCAGGCCAGCGTTTCCACGCTGCGGCCCTTGCGGTACAGGATATTGCGGGTCATGGCGTAGCGATAGGCGTCGTTATCCATGCTCAGCTTGCCGAACTTCTCGCGGCCATCGGCAGCACCCTGCATCAGCGCGTCAATGTCAATGCCGGCGCAGGCGATAGGCAGAAGGCCCACAGCGGTCAGGACGGAATAACGGCCGCCGACATCATCGGGAACCACAAAGGTCGGCCAGCCCTGCTCGGTGGCCAGCTGCTTCAGCGTACCCTTGGCGCGGTCGGTGGTAGCGTAGATGCGCTTATTGGCCTCCTCGATGCCAACGGAATCCTCCAAAAGCTTGCGCAGCACGCGGAAAGCGAGGGCAGTCTCGGTGGTGGTGCCGGACTTGGAGATGACATTGATGGAGAAGCGCTTGCCCTTCGTCAGCTTGATGATGTCATTGAGCGCGGTCGGGCTGATGGTATTGCCGCAGAAGTAGATCTTCAGGCCGTCATCAACCTCATTGTGGTACAGGCCCTTGACGGCCTCGACCACGGCGCGGGCACCCAGATAGGAGCCGCCGATACCGGCCACAAGCAGCACATCGGAGTCGGAACGGATCTTCTGTGCGGCCTCCTTGATGCGGGCGAACTCCTCCTTGTCATAAGCAACAGGCAGGTCAAGCCAACCCAAAAAGTCATTGCCGGCACCGGTTTTGGTTTCCAGCTGCTTATGGGCCAACTCGACCTGCGGATAGATTGCTTCATATTCTTCAGGACGGATGAATTTTGTAAGATGCTTACCGTTAAAAGTAACAGCCATCTTGAACTCCTCCTTTGTTATTTTTATATCCCATATCATACCGTTTTCTGTCGGTATTGTCAAGCAAAACCCGGGGGCTTTTTTCGACTTTTTCATGAAATTTGCACAAAATCAGTTTTGCAGGATGAGGCTTTCGGCCAGTCTGCGCAGGCAGTAAGCGAAACTTAACGCTTCAGCGTCCTGCGCCGATGTGATGGGGTAGGACTGCAGCTCAGTGCTGCCGTTTCGTATCGTCACGCGGCCCACTGTCTGCCCTGCCGCTATGGGTGCCGTCAGACTTTCGGGCAGCTCCACGACCGCCTGCAGCGTGGCGCCCTCCCCCTTCGGCATCAGGTAGCGCCCCGGTGCTGCATAGGTCAGTGCCACCGCGTCCGTAACACCGCGCTTGACCGGGAGGGTCCGGGGTGCATCGGCAGGCAGCGCTGCCTCGGCGCTTTCAAAGTGCGAAAACCCATAGTCAAGCAGTGTTGTGGCTGCCTGAAACCGCTCCTTGCCGGAGGCTGCACCCAGCACCACCGCAATCAGCCGCAGGCCGTCCCGCTCGGCACTGGCCGAGATGCAGACGCCCGCCTTGCCGGTCGTGCCGGTTTTCAGGCCGGTGATGCCGGTATAGCTTTTCAGCAGCTTATTTGTGTTGACCAGCTGTGTAGCGCCGCCGCGCAGGGTGTCCATCCAGACGGAGCAGTAATCCCGTACCTCGCTATGGCGAAGCAGTATCTCACGGCTCATCAGGGCTACATCGCGGGCGCTGGACAGATGCCCCTCTGCATCAAGGCCGCAGGCGTTGACAAAGTGGGTGTTTGTCATGCCAAGCTCTGCGGCGCGGGCATTCATCTGCTCGGCAAAGGCAGCCTCGCTGCCGCCGATATATTCAGCCACCGCCACGGCGGCATCGTTGGCGCTTGAAATGCAGATTGCCTTGAGCATCTCATTCAGCGTCATCTCCTCCCCCGGCTCCAGCCAAATCTGGCTGCCGCCCATATGGTAGGCGTGCTCACTGACAGGGACAGTATCGTCAAGCCGGACCTTGCCCGCCTCCAACGCTTCAAAGGTCACCAGCAGCGTCATGACCTTGGTGATGGAGGCAATGGGGCGGCGGTCATCGGCGTTCTTTTCATATAGGACGGTGCCTGAGTCCTCATCAATCAGGATAGCCGCCGCGCAGGGCAGGTCAAAATCGGCCGCTGTTGACGGTGTAATGCCCGCCGCCGAGGCCGGAAAGGCGCGCAGAATCGAAAGCGCTGCCAGTATCAGACAGAGCAGCAGAGTCACAGCACGGTTTTTCATCGCAGCACACCTCCGGCGCAAATCGCTTTGTATAAAGCTATGCAGCCATGTTCCGAATTAGTATTGCGCTTTGCTGCGGATTCCATTATAATAAATTGTATATATATACTCTATTGAAAGTAAAGGAATCACAAACCATGCGGGTAACTTTTTACACCTTGGGCTGCAAGGTAAACCAGAACGAGACCGGCGCGCTGGCGCAGCTGTTTGAGGAGAACGGCTATACCGTTGTCGCCAATGAGGAAAGCGCCGATGTATATATCGTAAACAGCTGCACCGTGACAAACTTCGGCGATCAGAAAAGCCGCAAGTGGCTGCGCCGCGCCAAGCGCGAGAATCCCGGTGCCGTGACGGTGCTGACCGGGTGCTACCCGCAGGCCTTCCCCGAGGAGGCCGCCGAAATTGCCGAGGCCGATGTCGTGACCGGCTCCGGCAACCGCCGCGCCATTCTGGCCGATGTGCAGAAGGTGCTGGACGGCGAGGCTGAGCGTGTGGTGGACATCCGCCCGCACGAAAAGGGCGAGCGGTTTGAGGAACTGCCGATGGACAAATTTGCCGAGCATACCCGCGCCTTTGTCAAGGTGGAGGACGGCTGCAACCGCCGCTGTGCCTACTGCGTGATCCCCCGCGCCCGCGGGCCGGTGCGCAGCCGTGACGAGGCCAGCATACTGGACGAGCTGCATCGCTTGGCGGATGCCGGCTACAAGGAGGTCGTGCTGACGGCCATCAGCCTGCCCAGCTACGGCACCGACAGCGGCACAAGCCTTGCAGAGCTGATTGAGAGGGCGGCCGCCGTGCCCGGTATTGAGCGTATCCGTCTGGGCAGTCTGGATCCCGATATGCTGCACGATGAGGATATTCGCCGGATGGCTGCGGTGAAAAAGCTCTGCCCGCAGTTCCACCTGAGCCTGCAGAGCGGCTGTGACAAGACGCTGCGCGCAATGCGCCGCCCCTACACTACCGCGCAGTATGCCGAGATCGCTGATAAGCTGCGCGAAGCCTTCGGTGCGGAAAATGTCAGCTTTACCACCGATGTCATCGTAGGTTTCCCCGGCGAGACGGAGGAGGACTTTGAAGCCAGCATGGCCTTTGTGACAGGTATGCGTTTTTTGAAGGTACATGTGTTCCCCTACTCCCGCCGCGAGGGTACGGCAGCCTACGATTTTCCGGACCAGCTGCCCGAGCATGAGAAGGAGGCCCGCAGCCGCCGCATGACTGCCGCCGTGGAGGAGGTGCGTGCCGCCGAGGTGCGTGCCGTACAGGGCCGCACCGCCAGTGTGCTGCTGGAGACCCCGCTGTCCGCCACGATGTTCACCGGCTATACCCGGCAGTATCTGCCCGTGCTGGTCAACGCGCCGGGCTGCAGGACCGGCGATATTGTAGAGGTGACGCTCGGCGAATGGGACGGCAAGCGCTGCCGTGCTGCGATTGTGTAATCTATGTAGCTGCAGGAGCTGATGCTCGCATAGACCCCTGCAAATTCAGGATGCCGCCATGCAGCAAAAAGAATTCTACCCACGCGCAGGAAAATTTCTGGATTTTACAGGGATTTTCCTGCTTTTTTGTTGCCTGCCCTCTTGCAATAAATACGGTTTTTTGGTAAAATTTTAACAGGAGCGGGTTTGCCCGCCGACAAGTCACTTTTCTAGCAAACGGAGCAATTAAAAAGGAGCAAAAACAATGAGAGGCATTTATACACCCGTAACGGATATCCGTCGTAAGGTGTTCACTGAGGTTGCCCGCATGGCCTATGAGGTCAACGAGCTTTCCGATTACGAGAAGCTGATGCGTGAGCTGCCCTTCAAAATTATTCCCGGTGAGGAAAAGTCCCTGCGCAGCAGCATCTTCCTGGAGAGAGCCATCATCTCCGAGCGCGTCCGTCTGGCCATGGGTATGTCCCTGCGCCCGCTGGACGAGAGCGTCCCTGCCAGCGAGGGTCTGGAGCACAGCGTCATCGCAGACAAGTACTACGAGCCGCCGCTGATCAATGTTATCAAGTTTGCCTGCAACGCCTGCCCGGAGAAGATCATCAAGGTTACGGCTATGTGCCAGGGCTGCCTTGCCCACCCCTGTCAGGAGGTCTGCCCGAAGCATGCCATCAGCTTCCGCAACGGCAAGAGCCACATCGACCAGAGCCTCTGCGTCAAGTGCGGCCGCTGCGTCAACAGCTGCCCCTACAGCGCCATTGTTAAGACCGAGCGTCCCTGCGCTGCAGCCTGCGGCATGGGTGCCATCCATTCCGATGCACACGGCCGTGCCGAGATCGACTACGATAAGTGCGTTTCCTGCGGCATGTGCCTTGTCAACTGCCCGTTCGGTGCCATCGTTGACAAGGGCCAGATCTTCCAGCTGATCCAGTCCATCAAGCGTGGCGATGAGGTCGTTGCTATCGTTGCCCCCGCTTTCATCAACCAGTTCCCCGGCATGACCCCCTCCAAGCTGAAGGAAGCCATGCGTCAGCTGGGCTTTGCCGATGTGGACGAGGTTGCCATCGGTGCTGACCTTTGCACCATCGACGAGGCCAAGGACTTCATGGAAGAGGTCCCCGCCAAGATCCCGTTCATGGGTACTTCCTGCTGCCCGGCTTGGAGCGTTATGGCCAAGAAGCTCTTCCCTGAGCAGGCCGAGTGCATCAGCATGGCCATGACCCCCATGGTGCTGACCGCCCGCCTCATCAAGAAGGAAAAGCCCAATGCCCGCATCTGCTTCGTCGGCCCCTGCGCCGCCAAGAAGCTGGAGGCCAGCCGCCGCTCCGTCCGCAGTGAGGTCGACTTCGTTCTGACCTTTGAGGAGCTGATGGGCCTGTTTGAGGCCAAGTCTGTTGACTTTGCCTCCCTGCCTGACAACCCGGCAGACGCCTTCAACAGTGCCAGTGCCGATGCCCGCGGTTTTGCCGCCTCCGGCGGCGTTGCGCAGGCCGTTGTGAACGCTATCAAGAAGATGGATCCCGACCGTGAGGTCAAGGTCATGAGCGCACAGGGTCTGGCCGACTGCAAAAAGATGATGATGATGGCCAAGGCCGGCAAGTACAACGGTTACCTGCTGGAGGGTATGGCCTGCCCCGGCGGCTGCATTGCCGGTGCCGGTACGCTGGCTGACCCCGCCAAGAGCGTTGCCATGCTGAACAAGTACAAGAACGAAGCCAGCATGAAGGTTGCCACCGAGACCCCGTATCAGGATTCTTTGAATCTGCTGCACTACTAATTTATAAATGGCAAACGCCCTGTGGAGTGATTCGCTCCACAGGGCGTTTTGTTTTACAAAAAATTATTTATGGTATTTCATTCCCGCATTGATCGTGCAGGCGCGGTAGAGTTGTTCCGTCAAGACAAGGCGGGCAAGCTGGTGAGGCAGCGTGATGCGCCCCAGACTGATGCGTGCCTGCGCTGCGCGCTTAACACTGTCGTCCAGCCCGTGGGAGGAGCCGATGACAAAGGCCATATCCCCTGCACCGCTCATGGCACGGTCGGCGATCATAGCAGCCAGATCCTCACTCGATATCTGTTTGCCCTCCACACAGAGTGCGACAAGATACGCGCCCTTGCGCACCGATGCAAGGATGGCCTCGCCCTCCTTCTGCAGAGCCTTGGCAATCTGCTTATCACTGGCATTTTTGTCCGCGATCTGTACCTCCGGCAATTCCACGATGCGGAAGCTGCAGAAGCCGCCCAATCGTTTCTGGTACTCGGCCACACCCGCTGCAAAGTAGGCGGCGTTCATCTTGCCGATGCAGATCAAATCAATATTTTGCATGGCAGCCTCCTTAAAACTCGATGTACGGGCTTACCTCGTTGCGGGACTGCGTCTGGATCAGCACATCCCGTCCCGGCTGTATGCCCGCTGCAAGCAGCACATTGTACACGGTGGTCATCACCAGCTCAGGCGAATTATTCGTCTGGCTCAGGTGGCACAGCGCGAATTTTTTACAGCCGTCCTGAATGAGGTCAAGAATTTCCGCTGCGCAGGCCTTGTTGTCAAGGTGGCCGCGGTCACTGGCGATGCGCACCTTCAGATAATAGGGGTACGGCCCGCCGTGCAGGCTGAAGGCATCATAGTTTGCCTCAAGCGCCACAAGGTCACAGCCCATCAGCCTGTCCTGCACCACCGGTGTCAAATAGCCGAGGTCCGTTGCCAGCGCCATGACATGACCGTCCGCCGTGCGGATACGATAGCCGCAGCAGGGCACATCATGGCTGGTGGGAAAGCTTGTCACCGTGAAATCACCGATTTCCAGCGTCTGGCCGTCCACGGGAACGGCGTCCACTGCCGGCGGGATCGTACCGCGGGAGGCAAGCGTGTCCAGCGTGTCGGCGCAGCCGTACAGCGGAATGGGGTGCTTTTTCAGAAAGGTATCGAGGCCGGAGACATGGTCAGAATGCTCATGGGTGATCAGGATGCCCACACAGTCACTGACCGCCAGACCGAGAGATTTCAAGGCTGTAAGGGTCGTGCGGCAGCTTTTGCCCATATCAATAAGCAGATATTGCTGCCCGCAGCGGACAAGCCCGCAGTTTCCGGAGGAGCCTGAATACAGGGTGGTGAAATATGCCATTTATTCTTCCTAACGCTTTCCATAAAAATTGGGCCGCCAGAAAGCGGCCCAAAGTGCTTTTACATTGCCCGGCTCACAGCGTTGGCCGGAATCTCGACGCGGCGGATGTCCGCCCCCAGTGCCTGCAGCTTCTCTACGATGTTCTCGTAGCCGCGCTCGATGTGAATCGTTTCATCGACTTCGCTGACACCGTTGGCGGCAAGGGCGGCCATAACCATGGCAGCACCGGCCCGCAAATCGGTTGCGCGCAGCGGCGCGGGGTGCAGCTCACGCACACCCTCAATGACGGCCACCTGACCGTCCACCTGAATGTTAGCCCCCATGTGGACCAGCTCATCCACATAGCGGAAGCGGTTCTCCCAGATGCCCTCCGTCACGATGGAGGTACCCTTTGCCAGCGTCAGCAGCGCCGTCATAAGAGGCTGCATATCCGTTGGGAAACCGGGATGCGGCATCGTCTTGAGCTTGAGCGGCTTCAACTCACCGCTGCGGGAGATGCGCAGTGCATCATCAAATTCTTCGATCTCACAGCCTGCAGCCCGCAGCTTGGCCGTAATAGGCTCCATGTGCTTGGGGATGACATTGTGCAGCATGATGTCACCCTTTGTGATAGCGGCGGCCACCATATAGCTGCCTGCCTCGATCTGGTCAGGAATGATGGAATAGTTGCAGCCATGCATCTGCTTGACACCGTGGACCTTAATGACATCGGTACCGGCACCGTGTACATCAGCACCCATCATGTTCAGGAAGTTGGCAAGATCCACGATATGCGGCTCACGCGCAACATTTTCAAGGACAGTCGTGCCCTCGGCCAGCACGGCAGCCAGCATGGCATTCATCGTGGCACCAACAGAAACCGTGTCAAAAAAGACATGTGCGCCTGTCAGATGCTCCGCCTTGACATGAATCTGGCCGTACTCAACGGAATCCTCTGCCCCGAAGGCGGTAAAGGCCTTGAGATGCTGGTCAATGGGGCGCGGGCCAAGATTGCAGCCGCCCGGCATGGCAACCTGACCGGAGCCGAAGCGCCCAAGCAGCGCGCCCAGAAAATAGTAGCTGGCGCGCATCTGGCGGGACAACTCGTTCGATACCTCGGTACATTCCAGATGGGTCGTATCGATCTCATAGGTACTGCGGCTGACCATGCGGATATTGGCACCCAGCTCGCTTAAAATCTGCAGGGATGCCATCACATCGCTGATGCAGGGCAGATTTTCAATCAGGCATTTTCCGCCTGCCAAAATCGTGGCGGGCAGTATTGCAACCGCGGCGTTCTTTGCGCCGCCAATGTTGACATCGCCAACCAGCGGCTTCCCTCCGCGAATAACATATTTCTCCAAGTGTAGCTCTCCTTTGTGCGGCGGTCTGTCCGACCCTCATTGCAGGGCAAACCTATAGTACACACTTTCCTAGATTATACAACATTTTGCGATGGTTGAAAAGTCCTGTTCTACATATTTGCAATAAATTTGTAAAATCGTACAAGTTGCAGGCCCGGCGGTGAAAGCTTTTTACAGAATCACATACCCGGGAACAGCGTATAGGCACTGAACAAAACACCGTTACGGAGCATCTCAAAGTGGCAGTGGTTACCGGTGGAGTTGCCGGTAGAGCCGACATAGCCGATGGTCTGACCCTGCGTGACAGCCTGCCCCTGCGTGACCGCGATCTCGGACATATGGCCGTACAGCGTCTTGTAGCCGTTACCATGGTCGATCTCGACATAGTTGCCGTAGGAGTAATGCCAGCCCGCTGCAATGACCGTGCCGGAGTCGGAGGCGATGATCGGCGTGTGGTAGGCAGCGCAGATGTCCGCGCCGCGGTGTCCGCCCGGAAGGCTTGCCCAGCGGCTGACATACTTGTAGCCCGGCACCGGCCAGATGAAGGAGCCGGAGCCGATCTTGGCAACCATGCCGCTCTTCAGCTTCGTGCCGGTCACGGTAATTTTCGGCGTGGCGGCCTGCAGCACATTGTAGGCCACAGCCTGACGGTCCGTCACGGTCCCGTCGATCATCGTGGTCTCATAGGTGATCTCCTCCGAGCCGTCAACACCCTCCTGCAGCGTCACGACCTTGCCGAAATCGTACTGGTCAGACTCGGAATTCTGGGTGTCATAGGGGATCGGAACCGTCTCGGTATCGCGGCGCACGACCTTGACCTTGATCAGCTCGGCCGAGGAGGCACCGGTCAGCAGAACAGTACCCTCCGGAATTTCCTGATCCAGCGTCAGCAGCTCCGGGTTCATCTGCGCCAGAGAGTCAAAGGAAACACCGGTCGTATAGACAACGCTCTGCACCGTATCCCCCTCCACGGCCGTATAGGTGTGGATACCGCCGCCCTCCGTCAGGGCGCTGATAACATCGGCATAAGAGCTGATGGATTTCTGCAGATAAACGCCGTCCACAAGGCGGATGTTGTGCGCAAAGGCGGTGTAGACATTGCTGTCCATCGAATCCTCAAACGGTGCCTTTACATTCTCAAGATAGGTGCGCAGATGGTCACCCTCAGTCGTGACATAGAGCAGCTGATCGTCCACATAGACGGCCGTGCCGTTGATGATCTCATCGCTGGCGGTGCGCAGGATGGCGTTTGCAATCTCGCTCTCGGTCATCGTCTGACCGCCGATAGCCAGCGTATAGGTCGGGTAAACATCCCAGTTTGTATCCGCCGCATCGGAGCCGGCGGCCTGCAGCATACGCTTGGCCGTATTGATACGGGACTGCACATCCTCGCGGGCGTTTTCAAACACCTGCTCGCTCTCCACAGCACCGACATGCTCGCCGTCCACTTGAACATTCAGCACAAAATGCAGGCCCAGACCGCCGCGCACAACGACCACAAGCGCCGCCGCTGCCACAGCGGGCAGTATGTAGGTAATAGCGTTCCACAGAAGGACCGAATACTTACGGATACCGCTGGCCAGATAGCGTGCCTTGGCTGCGCGTACCTCCCCGGCACCGCTGTCCTCCAACTGGGCGGGCAATTCACGGATATGGCGGATGCCCGATGCAATGCGCACAAAGGGGCCGGTCAGATCCTCGATCAGGGTGATCAGGCCGATCAGAATCGGGCGCAACAGGATCAGAAGCAGATTGAGCACAGTATCCGTGATACCGTGCATTACAGTGCTCACCTTACGGCGGACACACACACCGACATACTCGACCCAGAAGCCGACCATGTACAGCATGTCGCCGATCGCATTCCGGCGGTTGAGATCCTTCATATATTGGGAGGCTCTGCGGCGGTTTTCACTGCGCTTTTTCTCCTGATTGGTATGCGCAAAACGCTCGGCCGGCTTATCTGCCGTCTCGATGCGGTTTTCTTTTTCAGTTTGCGTGGGATTCAAAATACGGAAGCTCCTTTCCGTGTGAAGCTGTTTTGCAGCCCTCACTCACAGGGCAGCTGCGTCAGGGTCCAGCCCTGCAGCAGGTTTTCAGCTTCGGCCAGTGCGGTCATATCGGCAGGCAGCGCACTCTCGACCCGGACGGTTTTTGCTGTCAGCGGGTGTGCAAAGCAGATAATTCCGCAGTGCAGCGCATGGCGCGCAATCAGCTTATCTGAGCCGCCGTAGAGCGAATCGCCTGCCAGCGGGTAGCCGATGTGAGCCATGTGTACCCGGATCTGGTGGGTGCGGCCGGTACGCGGTATGCAGGCAGCCAGACTATGACCGTGCCCTGCAGCCAGAACCGTGTATTCGGTCAGGCTGTACTTGCCGTCCGCGCGCACGCAGCGGCCGATGATCGAATCGCCGCGCCGCGCAATAGGGGCCTCAATACGGCCCGGGCCGAGCGGCATCGCGCCCTCCACGATTGCAAGGTAGCATTTACGGGCGCTGCCTGCCAGCAGCGGGGCGGCGAAAGCGTTCTGCGCGCAGAGCACCAGTCCGCTCGTGTTTTTATCAATGCGGTTGACAGGACGGAAAATACCGTCCTTCCCCTGCTGATGCAGCCGGTACAACCAGCCGTTGGCCAGCGTGCCGTCCGGGTAATTCAGTGTGGGGTGTACGGCGATGCCCGCCGGCTTGTCCAGCACGGCAGCAAACGCATCCTCATAGGCAACGGAAAACGGCACAGGCTGCGGCACAACGCTTGTCTCCCGCTCGGGCGGGAGCGCAAAGCGGATACACTGGCCGGTATGCACCGGCTCGTTCGTGCGGATGGCGCGGTCATCGGCAAAAAAGCCGTCCCCGTCATATTTGACGGATTTGATCAGCCCGGCCGTGACCCCCTGCATCCGCAGAAAGAGCCCCAGTCGGCAGCCATCGTTTTCCGGCGGCACGGTATAGCGCAAAACGGTCACAGTGCCGCCCTCCTTAAAGCCTACTTGCGGGTATTATACCACAAAACCGCACAGTATGCAAATCCCAATGTATGGAATGGTGCGCGCAAAAAATCGGCACAGCAAAAAACAGCCCTCCCGCAGGAGAGCTGTCCGTGTTATTTTTGTGATTGCTTAAGTTCTGCTGCCCGCTCCAGCACCGGCTTGAGGTATTGCCCGGTAAAGGAGTCGGGGTTTTGCGCGACCTCCTCCGGGGTGCCGGTGGCCACGATGGTACCGCCGCCGCTTCCTCCCTCCGGGCCGAGGTCAATGATATAATCCGCGCGCTTGATGACATCAAGGTTATGCTCGATCACGATGACCGTGTTGCCTGCATCGACCAGCTTATCCAGCACCTTGACAAGGCGATGAACATCCGCCACATGCAGACCGGTGGTGGGCTCGTCCAGAATATAGACGGTCTGGCCGGTATCACGGCGGGCCAGCTCATTGGCAAGCTTGACGCGCTGGGCTTCGCCACCTGATAGCGTTGTGGCGGCCTGCCCGAGCTGAATATAGCCCAGACCGACCTCCTGCAGCGTCTGCAGCTTGCGTGCGATCTTCGGAATATTGGCGAAGAATACGCAGGCCTCCTCCACCGTCATGTCCAGCACATCGGAGATATTCTTATCCTTGTACTTGACCTCAAGTGTTTCGCGGTTGTAGCGCTTGCCCTTGCAGACATCGCAGGGCACATAAATATCGGGCAGAAAGTGCATCTCGATGGTCAGGATGCCGCCGCCCTCGCAGGCCTCGCACCGGCCGCCCTTGACATTGAAGCTGAACCGTCCCGGGCCATAGCCGCGCATCTTGGCGTCCTGTGTGTTGGCAAACAGGCTGCGAATGTCCCCGAATACACCGGTATAGGTGGCCGGGTTGGAGCGCGGGGTGCGCCCGATGGGCGACTGGTCAATGCCGATGACCTTATCGACCCACTCCATGCCCTGAACCTCCTCGCATTGGCCGGGGCGGCTGCGGGCACCGTTGAGCGATGCGGCCAGCGTTTTATACAGGATCTCATTGACAAGGGTGGACTTGCCGGAGCCGGACACACCCGTGACGCAGATCATCTTGCCCAGCGGGAAATCCACCGTGATGCCCTGCAGGTTATTCTCATGTGCTTTGACGATGCGCAGGAATTTCCCATTGCCGGGGCGCCGCACTTCGGGTACCTCGACATATTTACGGCCCGAGAGGTACGCACCGGTAATGCTGCGCTTGGCTTTGCAGATATCCGCCACACTGCCGGCGGCAACGATCTCACCGCCGTGGACACCGGCACCGGGGCCGACGTCCACGATATAATCCGCCTGCCGCATTGTATCCTCGTCATGCTCCACCACGATCAGAGTGTTGCCAAGGTCGCGCAGACGCTTCATCGTGGCGATCAGCTTATCATTGTCACGCTGGTGCAGACCGATGCTAGGCTCGTCCAGCACATACAGCACACCGGTCAGGGCGCTGCCGATCTGGGTTGCCAGACGGATGCGCTGGCTCTCACCGCCGGACAGCGAGGCTGCACCGCGGGAGAGCGTCAGATAGCCAAGGCCCACACTTTTCAGAAAACCAAGCCGCTCCTTCACCTCTTTAAAGATCGGCGCACCGATCATCTCATCGCGGGCGCTGACCTTGGCCGTGCTGATAAACTCCAACTCCTCGTTGACGCTTTTCTCGCAGAAGTCGGAGATATTGATGCCGCCCACCGTGACAGCAAGGCTGGTCGGCTTCAGGCGGCGGCCGTGACAGGCCGGACAAACCTCGCTGGACATGACGAGGGCGATTTCTTCCTTGACCCATTCGCTGCTTGTCTCGCGGAAGCGGCGCTCAAGGTTGGGGACGATGCCCTCAAACTGGTTGTAGTAGGTGCCGGAGCCGAACATGCTCTCGCGCTGCATCTCGATGCGCTCCTCACCGGTGCCGTACAGCAGGGCATGCAGGGCCTCCTTGCTGAAATCCTTGATGGGGGTGTCGAGCGTAAAGCCATACCGCTTGCCCAATGCGTTGTAGGTCATCTCGGAGATCGAGCCCTCGGCATAATACCAGCCGCTGGCCTTGATGGCGCTCTCACGGATGGACTTGCGTTTGTCGGGAATGACGCGGGCGGGGTCCACCTTCATAAAGGTGCCGAGGCCGGTGCATTTCTCGCAGGCACCGAAGGGGTTGTTGAAGCTGAACATCCGGGGGGTCAGCTCCTCGACCGAGACACCATGCTCAGGGCAGGCATAGCTCTGGCTGAACATCATCGGTTCGCCGCCGATAACATCAATAACGACCAGCCCGTTGGCCTGCGCCAGCGCGGTCTCAATGGAATCTGCCAGACGGCCGCGGACAGTATCATTGATAACAAGGCGGTCTACCACGATTTCGACCGTGTGCTTGATGTTCTTCTCGAGGTTGATTTCCTCGCTCAGATCATACATATTGCCGTCGATCCGCACGCGGGCAAAGCCTGCGCGGCGGGCCGCATCCAGCTCCTTAGCCTGCGTGCCCTTGCGGGCGCGCACGACCGGGGCCAGCACCTGAAAGCGGGTGCGCTCCGGCAGCTTCAGCACCTCGTCCACCATCTCGTCCACAGTCTGCTGTGTGATCTCGCGTCCGCAGATCGGGCAATGCGGCACACCGATGCGGGCATACATCAGGCGCAGGTAGTCGTAGATTTCGGTCACCGTGCCCACAGTAGAGCGCGGGTTGTGGCTTGTGGTCTTTTGGTCGATCGAGATAGCCGGGGAAAGGCCGGTGATCTCATCCACATCGGGCTTTTCCATCTGCCCCAGAAACTGGCGGGCGTAGCTGGAAAGGCTCTCCATATAGCGGCGCTGGCCATCCGCAAAGATCGTGTCAAAGGCAAGACTTGACTTGCCGGAGCCGGACAGGCCGGTCATGACGATCAGCTTGTCACGCGGCAGCGTCAGGTCAACATTTTTCAGGTTATGCTCCCGCGCGCCCTTGATGACGATGCGGTTGTTCGGGTCGATTTTGATTTTTGAATTGCGCTTTGCAGGCGTTTTTTCGGGTACGGTACTCAATTTACTTTTTCCTCCTGCCCTTGCGTGTTTTGGCGGCGGCTCTGCGCTCACTGGTGTCAGCCGCAGTGGGATCCTCGCCCCGTTCCAGACGCTGGATCTCATCGCGCAGCTGGGCGGCCAGCTCGAACTGCAGCAGGCGGGCGGCCTCCTTCATCTCCTTGGTCAGCCGCTCAATGGTCTGCTGCCGCTCGGCGCGGCTCATGCGGTGCTGGCGCATCCGCTTATTTTCCTCGCTCATGCTGATTTCCAGCCCGCCGCCGATGGCCTTGACGATGGTTTTCGGCGTGATGCCGTGTTCTTTGTTGTATGCGTCCTGAATCGCGCGGCGGCGCTCGGTCTCGGTGATAGCCCGTTCCATGCTGGGGGTCACCTCATCGGCATACATCAGCACCACGCCGTTTGCGTTGCGGGCCGCGCGGCCGATGGTCTGGATCAGGCTCGTCTCGCTGCGCAGGAAGCCCTCCTTGTCGGCATCAAGGATCGCAATCAGCGAAACCTCCGGCAGGTCAAGTCCCTCGCGCAGCAGGTTGATGCCTACGATCACATCAATGGCACCGACGCGCAGATCCTTGATGATCTCCATTCGCTCAAAGGTATCCACCTCATGGTGCATATATTTGGTTTTGACGCCGTGCTCCTCCAGATAATCGGTCAGATCCTCGGCCATCTTGACGGTCAGCGTTGTGACCAGAGCGCGCTCACCGCGCTCAATGCGGGTGCGTATCTCACCCAGCAGATCCTCGATCTGGCCATCGACCGGGCGCACCACGATGACCGGGTCGAGCAGGCCGGTAGGACGGATGACCTGCTCTGCAACACGGCTGGAATGCTGACGCTCGTATTCGCCCGGCGTGGCAGAGACAAATATCTTTTGATGAATCTTCGCCTCAAACTCCTCAAATTTCAGCGGTCGGTTGTCGAAGGCAGACGGCAGACGGAAACCGTACTCCACCAGCGTTTTTTTGCGGCTGTAGTCACCGCCGAACATACCGCGCACCTGAGGCAGCATGACATGGCTCTCATCGACCATCAAGAGGAAATCATCCGGGAAATAATCCAGCAGCGTTGTCGGGGTCGAGCCCGGCGCACGGCCGGACAGCACGGCAGAGTAGTTTTCGATACCCTTGCACATGCCCACTTCCTGCAGCATTTCCATATCGTAGTTGGTGCGCTGCTGGATGCGCTGGGCCTCCAGCAGCTTGCCCTCCTCGGTGAATTTTTGGACCTGCTGCTCCATCTCTGTGCGGATCTTTTTCAATCCCTCCTGCATCTTCTCAGGCCCGACGATGTAGTGGCTGGCCGGGAAGATTGCCACATGGCGCACCGCATTTTTATGCTCGCCCGTCAGCGGGTCAAATTCAATAATGCGGTCGATCTCGTCACCGAAAAATTCCACCCGGATCGCAAATTCATCGTTGTATGCCAGATGAATGTCCACCGTATCCCCTTTTACGCGGAATTTGTTGCGGATAAAGTTCATATCGTTGCGCTCATACTGCAGCTTGACCAGTCGGCTGCAAAGCACATCGCGCTCCATCTGCATACCGGGGCGCAGGCTGATGACCATGCTGCGGTAGTCAATGGGGTCACCCAGTGAGTAGATGCAGGATACCGATGCCACAATGATGACATTGCGCCGCTCCGACAGCGCGGCCGTAGCCGAGTGGCGCAAGCGGTCGATCTCGTCATTGATGGCACTGTCCTTCTCTATATAGGTGTCGGTGGAAGGGATATAAGCCTCGGGCTGGTAGTAGTCATAGTAGGAGACAAAATACTCCACCGCATCGTCCGGGAAAAAGCTGCGCATCTCGGTACAGATCTGGCTCGCCAGCGTTTTATTCGGCTCCAGAATCAGCGTGGGGCGGTTGCACCGTGCAATGATGTTCGCCATTGTGAAGGTCTTGCCCGAGCCTGTGACACCCAGCAGTGTCTGGGCGCTGTCGCCCTCCTCGATCCCCTGCACCAAAGCCTCGATTGCCTGTGGCTGATCGCCGGTCGGCTGGAACGGTGCCTGTAAATGAAACTGCTGCTCTTCCATAGCGCATCCTTTCGTGTACAACAATTAGTTGTATGTTGATTATAGCACGGCATTTTTTACATGTAAAGCCCCCTGTCCATATTTTGTACGCAAGGGGCCAGAAAATGCGCCCTGCCGGTTTGGGCGGCAGGGCGCGGGGCTGGTATTATGCTGTGAGGTTAAGGGCGTTATCGGCTTGCGGCTTGCACAACGCCGCCGTCCGCACGGTATTCCGGCAGGCTGCCGCGCATGAGCATCGAGCAGGCATCCTCCCCCGCCACAATAATATGGTCGATGATCGTAAAGCCAAGCTGACCTGTGACCTCCATAATGCGGTAGGTCGTCAAGCGGTCGGCCTCCGATGGCAGCGCCAGCCCGGAGGGATGATTATGGGCCAGAATCCCGCAGGTCGAGTTGGTGCGCGCCACGGCCCGCAGCAGCTTGCGGGTGTCAACCGTAACACGGTTTGGCACCCCCTCGGCAATGCGCAGGTCCTGCATGGGGCGGCAGGCATCGTCCAGCAGGATCAGATAGAGCTGTTCATTCTGGATACCGCGGAACAGCGGCTTGACATATTCAATGGCCGATTCTGCCTTGCGCAGCGACTGGCGGGTGACGCGCTTTTTCAAGGTATAATAGCGGCTGTACGCCATAACGGTCGATATCAGATGGGCGCTTTTGGGGCCGATGCCATCTACCTGCGCCAGCTCCTCCGGCTCAGCCTCCATGACCTTGCAGAAATCACCAAAATGCTCGATCAGGCGGTGTGCCAATTCATTGGTATCCATGCGCGGGATAGAAAGGTACAGCAGATATTCCAGCGCTTCATGCTCTGCCAGACTTTCCAAACCATCGCGCTCAACGCGGGCCTGCATCCGCGCACGGTGGTTTTCGTGAAGGTTGCTCGCTGCCATTTTTTCTCATCCCCTGTCTTTACCTTTTACTGATTTTATTATATACTCTATAAAGGCGTTTGCCAACTATTTTATCAAGTGGAATCCCGGATAATTCTAAGGCAATACCCCCGCGCCGAATTGTGCGGGCTGTTTAACGATCATAGTGAGGATACGATGAAAAGTTTTACCGCAGGACCGAATGAGAACGGCGTTCGTCTGAGCCGTTTTGTTGAGGGTGTGACCAAGGACATGCCCCGCAGCATGATGTACAAGGCGTTCCGCAACAAGCGCATCAAGGTCAACGGCAAGCGTGCCGAGCCTGACACCCGGCTGCAGACCGGTGACCTGATTGAGATGTATGTCAATGATGAGTTTTTCCCAGCAGGCGGCCCTGCAGTAAAAGCGGCCAAGACGCCCAGAAAGCAGCCCCCTGTCACGGTCGTGTATGAGGATGACAGCTTTGCCGTGCTGTACAAGCCTGCCCACCTGCTCTGCCACAGCGACCGTACCGGTGACCCCAATCTTGTTGATGCCTTTGCAGCGTATCTGGAAAGCAAGGGTGAATATGACCCCCGCGCCGAAAAGCGGTTTGCGCCGGCGCTCTGCAACCGCCTCGACCGTGGCACCGAGGGGCTGGTGCTGGCAGCCAAAAGCTATACCGCGCTGCGGGATCTGAACGCCATCATCCGCGATGATATGATGCGCAAGGAATATCTTACCATCACGGTGGGCGCGCCGCCGCAGGGCCGCTTTATAGCGTGGCTGCAGCACAGTGAAAAAGGCAACAAAGTGCGCATCCACGCGCGGGAGAGCGAGGGCTATAAGCAGATCATCACGGAGGTTACGGTGATTCGTCAGGCGGGTCCCTTTGCGCTCTGCCGTATCGGGCTGATTACGGGACGCACCCACCAGATCCGTGCGCATCTCGCGTATCTGGGCCACCCTGTGCTTGGCGACATCAAGTACGGCAACCGCAAGATGAACGAGCGCACCGGGCTTAAAACGCAGGCGCTCTGTGCCCAGCGGCTCACCTTTGGGCGTATTCCGGAGGAGAACACACTGCACTATCTCTCCGGAAAGGTCATCAAGCTGAATGACCCTGAGATTGTCAACACCTTTGACCGCCTGACGGCGGAACGGTAATGCGCCGCGCTATCATCTAAAAATGCCGGGCCGTCCCCACTTCAGGGAGACGGCCCGGCAGCTTTTTATGCCAGAACGAAATGGTATACCAGAGAAAGCGCTACGATCAGTGCGCAGGCGATGGCCGTGATGGGCGGTGCCAGACGAATGATGCGCTCTGCCATGACATCGTCCTCGCTGGTCTCGTCGTCATCGGCGTAGCGGCCGCGCTTCTTGGACTTTTTGCGGTCATCGTAATCGTCATCATCGTCATAATCCAGATCATCGGAATCGAACATCTGGGTGCCCTCATCATCATCGTCCTCATCGTCAAACAGGCGGCCCTTGGGGGCATAACGGCGCACACGCTCAGCCTCCTCGTCCTCATCGTCCTCGGACTGCGGCTCAAAGGCAGCGGTAGCCTGCTCAGGCTCATAGGCCTGCTGCGGCGGAATCTCCTGCTGGCCGGTGATGGCGGCCTGCACAGCGGCTGCCGTGGCACGCGGATCGCTGGCGGCCGGGGTCGGCTGCACCTGAGGCTGGGGTGCTACACTGCTGGCAACAGAATTTACCTCCTGCTGCTGGCGCTCCACCGCCTGACGAGCCTCCTCCAGAATGGAGGTCAGCGTAGCCTTGATGGAGGCGCGGTCACCGCCGCACTCCGAGCAGACGGTGGTGTTTTCCTCATTGGGATGGAATGCGCCGCAGGAGCAGAACCAGCCGTACTCGTTATCCTGAGGTACGCAGGTCAGCTGGGCATTGCCGGTGCGCTGCTGTAGCGTCTTGGCAATGGAGCCGGGCAGCACACGGGGCAAATTGAGACGCACACGCTTATAGCTGCGCAGGTCAACGCCGCGGCCGTTCAGGAAGGCGCGGTCCTGCTCGACCTCAACGCTGGAAACCGGCGTATCGCTGACATAAACGGCATCATCACTGCCGAACACAGCGCCGGGCTGGGCGTTGAGCTGCTCATAGTAGAAGTCATCCTCACACAGGACCTGACCTGCGGCATCCTTGCATTTGAAGTGGACGACCAGACCGGTCAGCGGCTCGGTGCCGACATTCTTGAAGGTCAGGCAGACTGCGACCTCACCGGTCATATCGCCTTTCAGCAGTTCGACACGCACGAACTGCACCGGGCTGCCAGCCGTGTAATAGTTTGCGCGGGACTGCGCCATCAGGGTAAAATTCTGATCCATAGTTTACACCTACTCTTTACTCTTGCGTGTCGGGCTGGGCGTTGTCCGGCTCGGCAGGCTGCGGGGTTGCGGGTTGTTCGGCAGGCTGCACAGGTTCTGCATTTTCCGGCGCAGGTGCTTCGGGCTTGGCGGTCTCACCGCTGGCGATGTCATAAGGCGGCAGGGTCCCGCCCTCCATCAGCGTTTTGAACTCCTCGCCGCTGATCTTCTCACGCTCCATCAGGACGCCTGCCACCTTGTGCAGTTCGTCCATGTGCTCGGTCAGGGTGCGGCGCGCCGTCTCATAGGCCTCATCCACAATATCGCGGATCTCGTTGTCGATTTCGGAGGCGATGGCCTCGGAATAGCCCTTTCCCTGACCGAAATCACGGCCCAGGAAGGTCTCGCCGGGGTCGCTGCCATAGACAACAGGACCCATCCGCTCAGAGAAGCCGTACCGCGTGACCATTGCGCGGGCCGTATCAGTGGCGCGCTGCAGATCGCTGGATGCGCCGGTGGAAATATCCTCCAGCACAAGCTGCTCTGCCACGCGGCCGCCCAGCAGCGTCACGATATTTTCAAACATTGCGGTCTTGGTGATATAGCTGGGGTCCTTTTCCGGCAGATACATCGTATAGCCGCCAGCACCGCCGCGGGAGATAATGCTGATCTGGTGTACCGGGTCATGGTGCTTGCTGAAATAGCCCGTGATGGCGTGGCCTGTCTCATGGTAGGCAGTCAGGCGGCGCTCCTCATCGGTGACAACATGGCTCTTTTTCTCAGGGCCCATCATAACCTTGACCGAGGCTTCCTCGATTTCCTTCTCGGTGATGGCCTTCTTGCCCTGACGGGCGGCCAGCAGCGCAGCCTCGTTGACGAGGTTTTCCAGATCAGCGCCGGAGAAGCCGGCAGTGGAGCGGGCAATCGTCTTGAGGCTCACATCGGGGCCGAGGGGTTTGTTCTTGGTATGGACGCGGAGAATCTCCTCACGGCCCTTCACATCGGGCAGGCCGACATAGACCTGACGGTCAAAACGGCCGGGACGCAGCAGCGCCTTATCCAGAATATCCGCGCGGTTGGTGGCGGCCATTACGATGACACCATCGTTGGCATCAAAGCCGTCCATCTCAACCAGCAGCTGGTTCAGGGTCTGCTCGCGCTCATCGTGGCCGCCGCCGAGGCCTGCACCACGCTGACGGCCCACTGCATCGATCTCATCAATAAAGATGATGGAGGGCATCGTCTTTTTTGCCTTTTCAAAAAGGTCGCGCACACGGGAGGCACCGACGCCAACATACATTTCCACGAAGTCGGAGCCGGAGATCGCGTAGAACGGCACACCGGCCTCGCCGGCGCAGGCGCGCGCAAGCAGGGTCTTACCGGTACCCGGGGGGCCCACCAGCAATACGCCGTGGGGGATGCGGGCACCCAGAGAGTTGAACTTGCCGGGAGCCTTCAGGAACTCAACGACCTCCTGCAGCTCGGCCTTTTCCTCGTCAGCACCGGCGACATCGGCAAAGGTTGCCTTGCGCTGGTTTTCCTGCTGATCCTTGACCTTGGCGCGGCCCACATTCATGATGCCGCCGCCTGCACCGCCGCGGTACATCGACATGAACAGCATACCGATGCTGCCGATCATCGCCACATAGAAGATGATCTCCAGCCATGGCACGCTGGTCTTGGCGGCCACATAGTCAAACACCATAGGGGCATCCGGATTTGCAGCGTTGTATTCGTCCACAAAGTCAGAGATCTTTCCGGTGTTGAAGTCACCGCCGTAGGGCAGCTTGTAGGTCATATAGACCGTTCCGCCGTTGGCGGGGAGCGTATCGTTGTCCGTGCTGCCCATGCTCAGCAGACCGCCGCTGGGCATGGTGGTTGCCGCGTTGGACTCCGGCAGGGCGGCCTTGCCCTCCTTGAGCCACATTTCAAGGCTGCCGGTGCCCAGATCCAGACGGAACGAGGTCACCTGCTGGTTTTCAAAGTAATAATAGATTTCGGAGTAGGTCGTGTCTTTATTGCCGGACGCTGCCAACAGGGGCGAAAGGCTGACGAAGAACAGGACCAACACCATCAGGACGGCCACCACAAGGATGCCGCTGAATTTCGGTTGTTTGTGCTGCAAGAAATCAACTCCTATCCGGTGTAGCCACCGGGCATTTTGGTTTTATGGCTCAGCCGGAATATACCTCCGGCTTGAGTACGCCTACATAGGGCAGGTTGCGGTATTTTTCATCGTAGTCAAGGCCATAGCCGACCACAAATTCATCCGGGACCTCAAAGCCGCAGTAATCCGGCTCGATGTCCGCCATACGGCGGCTGGGCTTGCTGAGGATGGTACAGATCCTGACGCTGTTGGGATTGCGCATTTTCAGCACCGGGACCAGCTTGGACAGCGTGATACCGGTGTCAAGAATATCCTCAACGATCAGCAGATCCTTGCCGGTCAGGTCAGCATCAAGATCCTTGATGATCTTGACAAGGCCGGTCGAGGATGTGTTGGCGCCGCCGTAGCTGGAAACGACCATAAAATCAATGGCGCAGGGCATCTTGACTGCACGCATCAGGTCCGCCATAAAGACAACGGAACCTTTCAGGATGGAAACCATCAGCAGATCCTTTCCCTCATAATCGCGGGTGATCTGCTCGCCCAGTGCAGTGACTCTGGCTTTCAGTTCTTCTTCCGGCACAAGAATGTGGTCAATATCGTTGTCCATGTTGTGCATAGGATTATGCCTCCCCTGTTTTCTCTGTCCGCACCGTCAGTACCTCATGGGTGTACTCATCGGGGGCGCATCCCTCGGCAAAGCCGCAGCCCCACAGCCATAGTACCTCGCTGCCGTCCGCCAGCAGCGGCAGCAGCGGCCGCTCTGCCTGCGGAATACCGAGTTCATTGTAATATTTTTTGAGTGTCTTGCGCAGATGGCGTCCGCCCGGGCGGAAAAAATCCCCCGGCTGCCTTGTGCGCAGAATAACATTCCCCTGTATTTTAGCACAATCTGCGCAACAGTTTAAGTCTTTTTTGAAAATTGGTTGATTTTTTAGAAATTCTTCATACTTTACGACCTGAAATTTCACAAAATAACCACCCGGCAGGCGATATGCACCCGGTTCAAAGGGCTGCGGCGGGGCGGGCAGCCTCTGCGCACCCTCCCCTGTCAGGCAGACAAGCAGTCCGTCACGAAGCTTATAGTTCACCTGCGGGGTCAGTTGAACGCCGCCCTCCCCCTTCAAAACGAGAAAGCGAAGCAGGCTGACATACTTTTCCTCCGCATCGCGCACAGGGCTGACCAGCGCGCGGAGCGCTGCGTCCAGCACCGGTCCCTCTGCGCGGCGCAGGGTGGCCGCGTCATAGCCGCCCGGCACAGCGGCCGCCTGCAAAAGCGCGGCGGCCTCCGCCGTAAGCCACTCGTCCATGGCGCGCATCTGGCGGCAGAGCCGGGCAATGCTGCGTTCGGCTGCCGGGTTGGCGTATTGCAGCGCCGGGATGGCATCGTGGCGGATGCGGTTGCGGGCGTAAACATCCTCGGCGTTTGTCTCGTCCTGTATGTAGTGTTGCCCCAGCGCGGCGCAGTATGCCTCGGTATCAGCACGGGTCAGGCAGAGCATCGGCCGCACATAGCAGCCGCGGCGCGGCGGTATGCCCGCCAGCCCGTGGAGGCCCGTCCCCCGCGCCAGACGGAACAGCACCGTTTCCGCCTGATCGGACATTGTGTGCGCGGTGGCGATGACAGCCTCCTGCCGGGCGGCCAATTCGTCAAACCAGCCATAGCGCAGCCCGCGCGCCCAATCCTCACTGGGGTGGGGCGGGATCTCGATCCCTTCCTGCGCAGCATCATACAAGAACAGCTCAACGCCGTTTTGGCGGCAGAAATCCGCCACAAAATCAGCATCGCGCACGGCCGCCGCGCCCCTTATGCCGTGGTTGACATGGGTGGCCTGCACCTCGATTTCAAGTGTGCGGCGGTGGCGCAGCAAAAAAAGCAACAAAGCCATTGAGTCTGCCCCACCGGAGCAGGCAGCAATGACTCTGTCGCCAGACTTAAACAGACCCTGTCGGCGGCAGTCCGCCAAAAGAGTCTCCTCCATACGCTGTACTGTTTTTTCCGCGTCAGAATTCATGGCTCACATCCAGATTGCTGAACCGCGTGTGGGCGCCGTCCCAGCCAAGGCGGACAACGCTTGTCTCACCGTGGCGGTTTTTAGCGACAATGCACTCGGCCTCATTCTCGTTGGCCTGACTGTCCTCCCCATTCTGGGAGTTATAGTAGGCTGCACGGTAGAGGAACAGCACGATATCGGCATCCTGCTCGATTGAGCCGGAGTCGCGCAGGTCAGACAGCTGGGGGCGGTGGTCAGACCGGCCCGCCGTCTTTTCTGCCGCACGGGACAGCTGCGAAAGCGCAATGACCGGGACATTCAGCTCCTTGGCCATGATCTTCAGGTTTCGGGTGATGTCACTGATCTCCTGCACGCGGCTCTCGGTGCGCTTGGCACTCTGCATCAGCTGCAGATAGTCGATGATGACCAGCCCAATCTTTTCCTTTTTGGGGTCCTGATTGATCGTGCGGATCTTCGCCTTGATCTCCGGCACCGAAATACCGGAGGAATCGTCCATATAAATAGGAGCGTTGTAGAGCAGCGAGGTTGCCTGTGCAAAGTCGTTCCAGTCGGAGTTGTTCAAACGGCCGGTACGGAACGCCTGACTGTCAATGTTGGCCGTGCTGGAAAGGATACGGTCCGTCAGCTGCTCGCAGGTCATCTCCAGACTGAAGATGATCGTGGGGATCTTCTGCTGGCGGGCCACATTCGTTGCGATGTTCAGCGCAAACGAGGTCTTGCCCATACCGGGGCGGGCAGCCAGAATGATCAGATCGGACCGTCCCAGACCGGTCAGCACGGTATCCAGATAGTTAAAGCCCGTCGGGATGCCGGCGAACTTATCGCGGTCGGCACCGCTGAGCTTCTGCATCGTGTCGATGACCTCGAGAATGGACTCGCGGATGGTCTTGACACCGGTCTTGTCGCGGCCGGAGCGGATGTCATAGATCTTCTGCTCAGCACTTTCCAGCAGCAGGTCGGCATCCTCGCCGGAGGCTGTCTCGCTCAGGATACCGCGGGCCGCATCGATCAGGCGGCGGGCCTGATACTTCTCCTTGACGATCTTGAAGTAGGAATCGACATTGGAGATGGCGGGCACCGTCTCGGCAATGCGGGTGATGTAGACCTTGGCGTCATCGGCGCTGGCAAAGGTCCCGCCATTGGCAAGGGCGTTGACCAGCGTGATGACATCGACCGCCTCGCTCTCGGTATAAAGCGCGCGCATCGTTTCATAGACGGCACGGTTCTGGTCCGAGTAGAACATCTCAGGTTCCATGTCTGTGATCAGGCGGTTCAGCACCGTCTCATCCATCAGCGCGGCACCCAGCACGCTCTGCTCGGCCTGCATATTGTAGGGCATCTGGATGCCCAGGCTGGACAGGCTTACTTCCTCATTTTTCGGCATGGCGGACATCCTCTCCCTTCCTGCAAAGTAATTACAGCTCCTCGACCTTCAGCTTGAAGGGAGCGACAACACCGGCGTACAGACGCACCGAGGCATCGTAGCTGCCGAACTCCTTGATGGCGGAGGGCAGCTCGACCTTCTTCTTGTCGATCTCGGTGCCGGTCAGGGCCGTCAGCAGGTCTGCAACCTCCTTGCCGGTGACCTTGCCGTACAGCTTGCCGGACGCACCGCCCTTGACCTTGGCGGTAACGGTCTGGCCCTTGATCTTGGCGGCAAGGGCCTCGGCAGCAGCGCGGGCCTCAGCCTCGTGATGGGCCTTAGCCTCGCTCTTGGTGCGGGCTTGATTCAGGGCAGCGGCATCTGCGGGGGCTGCCAGATTGCGCGGGAACAGAAAGTTGCGGGCGTAGCCGTCCGAAACTTCATGGATCTCATCTTTCTTGCCAATGCTCTTGACGTCCTGCTTGAGAATGATCTTCATAAGGATTTCCCTCCCGAATTTATATCCCGGTTACCGTGCGGTGTTTTCCTTTTGCGCCGCGCGGTACAGGTCAATTTGTTCACGGATGCTTTGTTCTGCATCCTCCAGCGTGCAGTTCTGCAGCTGGGCGCCCGCCATCATCAGATGACCGCCGCCGCCCAAGGGCTCCAGAATGACCTGCACATTCAGCGCGCCCATACTGCGCGCAGAGATATTGACGCCGCCGTTTTTGGCGACTGCCACAAAGCTGGCGTCCACACCGTTGATGGTCAGCAGATCGTTGGCCGCCATCGGCAGCACAACATTCATACCCGCATCCAGCTCATCAGAAAGGGCTATCGCGCAGCCCTTGTATATGTAGGCCCCCTCCACGATATGGGCGCGGGCCTCATACTCCTCCTTCGAGGTGTTGAAAAGCAGCTTGGTATCGGCAGTCTGGGCGCCGCGGCTGCGCAGCCATGCGGCAGCCTCAAAGGTGCGCACACCCACATGCAGCGCAAAGCTGCGTGTGTCGAGCATGATGCCTGCCAACAATGCGTTGGCCTCCAGCGGGGTTATGTTATTTTCCTTGGGCATGAACTGCAGCAGCTCACACACAAGCTCACTGGCGCTGGATGCATAGGGCTCATGGTAGAGCAGCAGCGGGTTGTCGATATGGCCCACCGCCATACGGTGATGGTCGATGACAACAACGCGGCTGCATTTTTCGTAAATCTTCTGGCTTTCAAGCAGGCGTTTCTGGTAGGTGTCCACCACGATGAGCAGAGAGTTGGGTGTGATGACATCCAGCGTCTGATCCGGGGCAATAAAATCATGCCCCTCCCCTGCATTGATCACGGCTTTAAGCAGCGGTGCTGCCAGTGTAGCCTCGCTGTTGACGGCAATGACCGCCGGGACGCCGCACATCTTGCAGATGCGCAGAACGCCGATGGCCGAGCCGATCGCGTCCAGATCGGACATGCGGTGGCCCATGATGATCACGCTGTCGCTGCGGCGGATCAGGTCGCACAGCGCATTGGCTATGATGCGGCTGCGGACATGGCTGCGTTTCTCCACACCGTGGGAAATGCCGCCGTAAAATTCAAAGCCGTCCACCGTTTTGACAGCCGCCTGATCGCCGCCGCGGCCGAGGGCGATGTCAATGCTCTCCCGCGCCATCTGGTGACATTCCTGCAGCGTTTTGCCGCCGTGGCCGACACCGATGGAAAGGGTCGTAAGCCCGCCGGGGTGCAGCGCGCGCACCCTGTCCAGAATGTCGAACCGTCCCTCCAGCATCCAGCGGACATCGCGTTCCTCGACCACCGCAATATAGCGGCTGTTTGAAACGCGGCGCAAAAAGCCGGTGCTGTGGCCGATATACTCCTCCAACAGGCTGTTGATGGACTCCAGTTCCTTGGCCTGCTCGCTGTCCTTCATATCGTCAAACAGCTCGTCATAGCTGTCAATGACGATGATCAGGCAGGCAGGGCGGCTCTCATTATACTCGTCCAGCGTTTCCTTGTAAAAGGTATCGTCGATCAGATACACAAGGCTTACTCCGCGGCTGCCCTTGGCAGCGGCGGAGTAAGCCGTAAAGCGCCGTTCCCCCACCGTAAGATCCTGCCCGTGCGGGCGGGAGCAGACGGCCAGATCCAACTCCGGCAGAACGCGATCCACCGGGCGGGTCACGGCGTCACAGTCACCGAGGACCTGCTCTCTGAAGTGGCCGTTGTACCACAGGATACGCCCGTCATTCACAAGCACGGTGGCAATGGGCAGGTTGGTCAGACTGTACTGGATGCGGCTGTTCTCAAAGTCTGTGCTGCAGAGCTGCTTTGCCAGAAAGGCGCGCAGACGGCGGCGCTGATAAAGCACCACGCACAGCGCAATGAGGACCAGCACCGCAGGGATCGCCAGCAGCTGCGGTTTGACCAGTGCCACCGGCACAACCATGACGGCAACCGCTGCAAGCAACAGCAGCATGACGGCGGCCATATCCAGACCATCCTTGTGTTTCATCGTACACTCCCCTGTTCTATCAGGAAAAAGCATTTCGTCCATACCGCACAAGTCCTAGGTGCCGCATCCGCAGAGCGATGCTTCACCTTCAGGCAGGAATCGTGCGGGGTTGCCTTTATACTTCCAGCAGAATCGGCAGGATCATCGGGCTGCGCTTGGTGCGGCGGTAAATATAGCTGGAGAGCGATTCCCGCACACGAGCCTTTACGCTGGCCCAGTCATGCATATTGTCGGCGAGGCTGCGGTCAAGGGCCATCTCAACCTGCGTGCGGGCCCCCTCCATCAGTTCCTCGCTCTCGCGCACATAGACAAAGCCGCGGCTGACGAGATCGGGGCCGGACAGCACCTGACCGTTGCTGCCGTCGATGGCGGCTGTCACAATGATGATGCCGTCCTCCGACAGATGGTGGCGGTCCCGCAGGACCACATTGCCGACATCGCCGACACCGTAGCCGTCCACCATCACAGCGCCCGCCGTGACGGTATTCTCAACGGTCATGCCGTCCGCAGAGATGCGGATATTCTGGCCGTTCTCGGCAATATAGATATTCTGCTTGGGGATATAGCCCAGATGCTCCGCCGTCTCGGCATGGCGCTTGAGCTGCTTGAACTCACCGTGTACCGGCAGGAAGAACTGCGGATGCGCCAGCGTGAGCATGAGCTTCTGCTCCTCCTGACAGGCGTGGCCGGACACATGGGTGTCATACATGTTCTCGTAGATGACCTCTGCGCCCAGCGTCAGCAGGCCGTTGACGACCTTCGTAACGGTCTTTTCATTGCCGGGGATGGGCCGGGCCGAGATGATGATGAAATCATTGGGGCCGACGCGCACCTGACGGTGGCTGGCCTGCGCCATGCGGGACAGCGCGCTCAGCGGCTCACCCTGACTGCCAGTGGTGATGAGAACGACCTTCTCCGGTGGGTACTTGTTGATCTCGTCGATCGTGATAAGCACATTGTCCGGCGCGTGCAGGTAGCCCAGCTCCTTCGCCATCTCGGTGTTGGAGACCATGCTGCGGCCGCTGACGGCCACCTTGCGGCCAGACTCAATGGCCAGATCAATGATCTGCTGCACACGGTAGATGTTGGAGGCAAAGGTTGCCACGATGATGCGGCGCTTGCCAGCCTTGGCAAACAGGCGGCGCACTCCTTCCGCGACCGTCTGCTCGGTCGCGGTAAAGCCGGGGCGCTCTGCGTTGGTGGAATCCGCCAGCAGCGCCAGCACGCCCCTGCGGCCGTACTCGGCAATGGTGGGCAGATCGGTGACTGCGTCACCGGACAGCGGCGTATAATCGACCTTGAAGTCACCGGTATGGATGACCACGCCGGCCGGGCAGTCGATGGCAAAGGCCAGCGAATCCGGGATGGAGTGGTTCACATGGATGGGTTCCACGGTAAAGCAGCCCAGCGTGACCTTCTGGCGGGGGCGGATCTCATGGAAGATGGCGCTGGACGCCAGACCATGTTCCTCCAGCTTGTTTTTGATCAGGCCGATGGTCAGCTTGGCGGCGTAGATCGGCACATTGAATTTTTTGAGCAGGTACGGCAGACTGCCGATGTGATCCTCATGGCCGTGGGTAATGAACAGACCCTTGATGCGGTCCTTATTTTCCAGCACATAGGTAAAATCCGGAATGACCAGATCAACGCCGAACATATCAGCATCGGGGAAAACAAGGCCGCAGTCCACCAGGATCATATCCCCCTGGCATTCATACAGCGTAATGTTTTTGCCAACCTCGCCGAGGCCGCCCAGCGGGCAGATGTGCATGGGGGTGGCCGGGGTCATCTCATAGTGCTCCGGCGCACGCTGCGGGCGGCGGCCGCGGCGCTGGGGGCGCGGGGCGGTATTCTGCCCGGCGGCAGCGTTCTGGCTGCTCTGGCGCGGGCGGTGGGGCCGCGGTGCCGGGATGTTCTGCACGGCGGATTGTTCTGCGGCGGCGGGGGCTGCTGCGCGCGGCTTGCGGGTGCGCGGCTTATGCTGCGCGGGGGCAGCGGCATTCTCGCCCTGCGGCTTGGGTGCGCGTGGACGGCGCTGCTGCGGCGCATGGCCGGTATTCTGGCCAGCCTGAACAGGCTGGGTGTTATTTTTGCGTTTCGGCTTAAACTCTTCCATCGAAAACCTCCGAATCATCGTATTTCCGGGCTGATACCTGCCTGCTGCAGATACCGAACTCCCTGTCAAACGGTTGCGATTTATGTATTTTTCAGAGCGATTACACTCCTATGCCTATGAGATGGGCGCGGAAAGCCCGCCTGAAAAGACGCGGCCAGGCCCGATAAAACACACACATTGCAATTACATCTTATTATAATCAGAATCGGCGTCCATGTCAAATCCCTTGCCATATGATTTCAAAGTGGGTATAATAGAATATTATAGACAGAAATTCGGAGTGCAACACATGAAGCAGATTGAAATTTATACGGACGGTGCCTGCAGCGGCAACCCCGGGCCGGGCGGCTGGGGGGCGATCCTGCGGTTTCGCACGGCGCAGAAGGTGTATGAGAAGGAGCTTTCCGGCGGGGAGGCAAACACGACCAACAACCGCATGGAGATGACAGCCCTGCTGGAGGCGCTGCGCCAGCTTAAAGAGCCCTGCGCCATCGACCTGTACAGCGACAGCAAATATGTCATTGACAGCCTGCAGAAGGGCTGGGCAAAGGGCTGGCGCACGCGCGGGTGGAAAAAGGCCGACAAATCCCCCGCTTTGAACCCGGACCTGTGGGCCCCGCTGCTGACCGAGAGCGAAAAGCATGAGATCACCTACCACTGGCTGAAGGGCCACGCAGGCCACCCCGAAAACGAGCGCTGCGACCGGATGGCCGTGGAACAGAGCAAAAAATACGGCGGGCGTCAGGCCTAAGGCAATACCGCATAATTCTAAGTACCGATACGGCGAGCGAGGTGCGGCAGATGCTAAGCCAAAAGCGCAGATAATACTGGATGTCTTATCGAGCATTTTGGCAACGCAGATGCCGTGCCGCACACCGAGCCGCAGCGAGGCGCTTCGGAGCGCAACCGCCGCTTGCGGCGGCTCTTGGCGCGGAGATCCGCCGGAGCGGTGCTTAAGCCGTAAGGCGGGAATTGTGCGGTATTGCCCTAATCATTTACTGTAAGGAGAAACAGCATGGATGGATTCAACACTTTTGAAAAGCAGGATAAGGTCCTGCTGGGTCTGAACAGCGGCCGCGATGCCGCCGCTGCGCTGCGTATTTTGCAGCAGCAGGGCTTTGCCGTACAGACCTTTACCGCAGAAAATGCAGTCACCCCCGCCGAGCTGCTGCGCCTGCTGGCAGACAAGGCTGCCGAGCTGGACTGTGCGTTCATCGCCACCGGCCACTATGCGCGGATAGAGGTGGACGGCGAGGGGCTGTCCCGTGTGCTGGCCGCCGAGGATGCCGAGGCCGACCAGAGCGCGGTGCTGGCCGACCTGCCGCAGGAGATACTGGCTAGGCTCGTCCTGCCGCTGGGGGATTTCACCAAAGCGGATGTGGAGGAGATGCTGGCAGAAGCAGCGGAATAATTAAAGAGCGCCTGTGCGGATTTGAAACCGCACAGGCGTTTTGCTTTTTGGGTTCGCTTTTTACCGCAGGGCCTTCTGTATGTCTGCGAGTCACAGCTTTCTGATGGGGTGGCGTATCACGGTTTTCAGCTTATCCGGGGCTGTTTTGCGCACATCGGAGAGATAAATTTCATGGTGGCGGCGTGTCTGTGTCAAGTCATTGGTGTAACCGTTGGCTGCCAAAAAAGCATCCATGGCCGCAACCGTCTCCGGCTCCTTGTCGTAGGGGCCGATGTGCATGCACTGCACGCACAGTCCCTCCTCAACGGTCATAAATTCAACTGTGGAGAAGTCCTGCTTCTTTTTGATTGTTGCCTCCTGCACCGCCCACGCGAAATCCGCCTTTGTCACAAAGTCCGGCAGACGGATAACGGATACCCACACAAAGCGCTCCTTATGCGCGTAATCTATGGCGTCCGTACCTTCCTGCTGCCAGAAGCCCTCAAGCGGCGGGACAACATAATCAAAGTATCCCTCGATACGGTGGTCGCCCTTTTTGCTCATCTTGATGGTATAGGCAACGCCGTACAACAGGCCAATAGCCTGCTGATACGCGCCGTTTTCCTCATTCGGGTCACCCTTGCCGCGCACGGCAAGGTAGTTCATCGGCGGCACCGTAACAAGCGCCGGCTTTGTTTTGGGCAGGTAAAACTCTTTGTATTCCTTCTTGAAATCAAATGCCATATGAAGCCTCCTTATTTCTTCTTTTTATGCTTCGGCCAGGGCCACCATTTACCCTCTTTTTCGTGCATCCAGTGGGCTAAGGGATAGAACAGCAGTGCCAGACCGCCGAGCAGGATCAGGATAAAGAGCCAGTTTGCAAAAGTGAAAATGACATCCAGCGCAGCCAGTGCTGCCAGAAAAAAGCCGGCGTACATCATGAACTGCCCGTTGTGTACAACATAGCCGTTCCAGTTTTCGGGGCGTATCTCCTCACGGCCCTGATCCCCCCAGACGCGGGGATTCTTCATCGTGGAATAGCCGTAAAAGGCCAACACCATACCGATGACAAACAAAAACTCAAACAAGGGTATTGCCTCCTGATATTATTTTTTGAAGAAAGGGCTGAAATCGAAGGTTGCGAAGTAATCCGCCGGTGTTTCGGCACGGCGGATAAGCTGGTGGGAGCCGTCCTCCTTCAGCAGAACCTCGGCGCTGCGCAGCTTGCCGTTGTAGTTGTAGCCCATCGAGAAACCGTGAGCACCGGTGTCGTGGATATAAACGACATCCCCGATCTCGATCTCGGGCAGCATGCGGTCGATGGCAAACTTATCATTGTTCTCGCACAAGCCGCCGGTCACATCGTACTTATGGTCGCAGGGGGCGTCCTCCTTGCCCAGCACGGTGATGTGGTGGTAGGCGCCGTACATGGCCGGGCGCATCAGGTTGGCGGCGCAGGCATCCACGCCGATGTACTCTTTATAGATATGCTTCTGATGCAGCACGGTCGTGACGAGCGCACCGTAGGGTGCCAGCATAAAGCGGCCCATCTCGGTGAAAATCGCCACATCGCCCATACCGGCGGGAACCAGAATTTCCTCAAACTTTTTGCGGACCCCCTCGCCGATGGCTGCAATGTCGTTGCTGCGCTGGTCGGGGCGGTAGGCGATGCCCACACCGCCCGACAGGTTGATGAACTTGATCTTGGCGCCGGTGCGCTTATGCAGGCGGACAGCCAGCTCAAACAGGACACCGGCCAGCTTGGGGTAATAGTCATCGGTGACGGTGTTGCTGGCCAGGAAGGAGTGGATACCGAACTCCTCGGCACCGGCAGCCATCAGTTTGGTGTATGCCTCGGCCATCTGGTCCTCGCTCATGCCGTACTTGGCATCGCCGGGGTTGTCCATGATACCGTTGCCCAACTCAAACACACCGCCCGGATTGTAGCGGCAGCATACGGTCTTGGGCACACCCGCAACCTTCTCGAGGAATTCGACATGGGTCAGATCATCCAGATTGATGTACGCACCGAGGTCGTAGGCTTTTTTCATATCCTGCGCCGGGGTGTCGTTGGAGGAAAACATAATGTCACTGCCCCGGAAGCCGCAGGCCTCGCTCATCAGCAGCTCCGTATAGCTGGAGCAGTCAACGCCGCAGCCTTCCTCCTGCAGGATTTTGAGCAGGTAAGGGTTCGGCGTGGCCTTTACGGCGAAATATTCTTTAAAGCCCTTGTTCCAGCTGAACGCAGCGTTGACCCTGCGGGCGTTTTCCCGGATGCCCTTCTCGTCATAGAGGTGGAACGGGGTGGGAATATCGGCGGCGATCTCTTTCGCCTGTGCAAGCGTGATAAACGGCACTTTCTTCGTCATGGTACACTTTCCTTTCCCTCAGTATACTTTCAAAGATGCTTCTATTATATACGCTTTGCCGACCGACAGCAATAGGCAATGCAAAAACAGACACACTGTAAAATGCAAAAAGGGCCGCCCCTTAGCGGGACGGCCCCAAATATTATAAAATCGGCTCCGCGTGGTCACCCTGTATATGCAGCTTGGCAGCTAGCAGACGGTTGTCCAGCTGGCGGCAGGTCCATATATACGCGGGATAGAGGAATACGCAGGCAGCAATCCACGCGGCCGGGTTGGACAGCTCAGCACCGAAGTAGCCCAGCACCGGCACCAGCGCAATAGCCACCACCGTGCGGGCCACCATCTCAGCCACACCGGCCATCATGGCAAGCGTTGAGAAGCCAAGACCCTGAATGGTGTAGCGCCAGACGATCAATGCCCCCAGCGGCACAAAGAATACGCTGTTCCAGAACAGATATTCGCGCCCCATGGCCACAATGTCAACCTCCTTGGCAGTGTCCAGAAACAGCCCCATGATCTGCACATCAACAAAGTGCAGGACGAAAGCCGACGCCACACCGTAAATCAAAATAATGAGGATTGCACTGTTGACGCCCTGCCGTACACGATCCATCCGGGATGCACCGAGGTTTTGCCCGGCGTAGGTTGCCATGGCCGTGCCGATGCTCTCCATCGGAACGGTCAGCAGGCCCTGCGTCTTGCCTGCTGCGGTGACAGCGGCAACGGCGGTGCTGCCCAGCACATTGACCGCCCACTGCATGATGACGCTGCCAATGGCCGTGATGCTGCACTGCAGACCCATGGGTATACCGATGCCCAGCAGACGGGCGCAGGCTTTTTTGCTGTAGGCAAAGTCAGATTTCTGCATCTTCAGCACATCAAATTTACGGCTCAGATAGATAAAGCTCAGCACACCGGAAATGACCTGCGAGATGTCAGTGGCCAGCGCCGCCCCCAGAACACCCATCTGAAACGGGATGATGAACAAAAGGTCGAGCCCGATGTTGAGCGCACTGGTCAGGATCAGAAAGTACAGCGGCGTTTTGCTGTCGCCCAGTGCGCGCATGATGGCCGCCACCATGTTGTACAAAAAGATGAACGGAATTCCCGCAAAGATCCAGCCGATATAGATGACAGCACCGTCAAGGATGTCCTCGGGCGTCTGCATCAGCTGCATCATGGGGCGCGTCAGCGCCACGGTCGCCACGGTCAGCACCACGCTGCCCGCAATGCAAAGCCACGCGGCGTTGGCCACATGGCGGCGCAGATCACTGTAATCCCGCGCGCCGAACAGCTGCGCGATGGGGATCGCAAAGCCGTTGCAGACGCCGATGACAAAGCCGAGGATCAGATAGTTGACCGACCCGGTCGCGCCGACCGAGGCCAGTGCACTGACACCGCAGAAGCGGCCGACAATGATAGTGTCTGCCAGCGCATAAAACTGCTGGAACAGGTTGCCCAGCACCAGCGGCAGCGTAAACATCAGAATAACTTTGAGCGGACTGCCGCTCGTGAGGTCTTTCGTCATAATTTTCCCTTACCCTACTGTACGGGCAGCGCTGCATACCCCCGGCAGATTGGGAGCTGCGCGGCACTGCCTATGCAAAATTCGTGCGGCTTGTATTATAGCACGCACAGATACAAATGCAAGAGGGCTGACCACACAAATTTTGCGGTCTTTGGGGCAAATAAGCCTAAAGCCTTCCCCTTCGGGGGAAGGTGGCCCCGCAGAGCCGGATGAGGGGCAAGTCTGCGCAATCGCTCATAAGCGGGTGGCATAAGCAAGTACCGCCCTCATCAGTCAGCGGGCGGGGCCGCTGACAGCTTCCCCCTCGGGGGAAGCCTCTCTGCCCCAGAACCGTTCCAGCTCCGCTGCCAGCGCCTGCGCCGAGTCCACGGTTTTCAGATGCTCCCAGTGCGGCGGCATCAGCCGGCGGGTATCGGGCGCGGCAAAGCGGTCGTCAATGAGCAGGACAACGCCCCGGTCCTGCGGTGTGCGGATGACCCGCCCGGCGGCCTGCAGGACCTTGTTCATGCCGGGATAGCGGTAGGCATAGTCAAAGCCGGTGCCGCGGGTCTTTTCAAAATAGTCCCGCAGCTGCTCCTGCCGGGGGCCGATCTGCGGCAGACCGGGGCTGACGATAGCCGCGCCGATCAGGCTCTCCCCTGTCAGATCCACGCCCTCACCGAATACGCCGCCCAGCACGGCAAAGCCCAGCAGCGCCTCCTCGCCCTGCTCTCTAAAGCGTTCCAGAAACGCTGCACGCTGTGCTTCGTCCATGGCGCTCTCCTGACTGAGGATCGGCATATCGGGATAGCGGGCTGTGAAATCCTCCCGCACCTGCTGCAGATAGCTGTAGCTGGGGAAAAACGCCAGATAATGTCCGCGCCGCGCACCCGCCATGACCGCCAGCAGGTCGGACACTTCGGCAATACTGTCCTCCCGGTCCTTGTAGCGGGTGCTGACATGACGCGCACACCACAGCCCCAGATTGCCGGGGTCAAACGGGCTGCGCAGTGCCACAGCCCGGGCGTCCGGCAGGCCGCAGAGATCCTTGTAGTAGCCTGCCGGGGCCAGCGTAGCGCTGAACAGCACCGCGGCGCGCCCCTTGGCAAAATCCGCCGTCAGAAAATCGCTTGGGTCCAGACAGAGCATGGCAGCGCGGACCTCACTGCCGTGTGCGGACACCTGCAGCACAAAGTGGTCGTCAAAGGTGTCTGCCACACGCAGCCATGCCCGGATGTCAAAGTAGAGCTGCAGCAGCGCCTCATGCGTTTCATCCGGGTCACGATGCTCATCGAGCCAGATTTCCAGCGGCTCACAGAGCTTCGTGAGGGCGCGGTCCAGTGCTTCTGCCCGGTTTTCTTCAAAAAAGGTTCTGCCAAAGCGGCTGTCGCCGGGCGTTTCCTCACAGCGGTGCCGCCACTCGATAAAGAGGTTGTTGACCTTCGTCAGGGCGTTTTTCAGGCTGCTTTTCCCCTTGCCGAGCCTCTTTTTGGCATCGTAGAAGGCGCTTTTTGTCAGCGCCGCGCTGTGCATATCGCGGGCGCGGCCGGGCAGGTTGTGCGCCTCATCCAGCAGGAAGATATAATCGCCCGCCGTATCAAAAAAGCGGACGAGATGCACGACCGGGTCAAACAGGTAGTTGTAATCGCCCACAACCACATCACACCAGAGACTAAGGTCCAGTCCCAGCTCAAACGGGCACACCTTGTGGCGGCGGGCCAGCGCCTGCAGGGCCTCGGCAGTCAGGGCGTGGGTGTCCAGACCATCCCACAGTGCCTGTTTTACTCGGTCATAGTAGCCGTTGGCATAGGGGCACGCCTCCGGCGTACACTCACGATGTTCCTGCAGGCAGATCTTGTCCTTGGCGGCCAGGGTGACGCTGCGCAGCTTGAGGGCCGGGTCGGCTGTGCGCAGCAGCGCGAGGGCGTTTTCTGCCGCTGCCCGGGTCGTGCCGCGCGCAGTCAGGTAGAACACCGGCCCGCCCTGTCCCACCGCCTTCAGCGCAGGGAAAAGCACACTCATCGTCTTGCCGATGCCGGTGGGGGCCTGACAGAGCAGGTGTCCGCCCTCGGTACAGGTCTTGTACACCGCGCCGATCATAGCCCGCTGCCCGGGCCGGTAGCTGTCAAAAGGAAAGCGGAGCGCAGCCAGCGAGGCCCGGCTCAGCTGCTGCCATTCGGCGGCGCGCTTGGCCCAGGGGGCATACCGGGTCAGCAGGTCGGTGACAATGGCGTCCAAGGCGTCCGCTGTATAGTCGTGGCTAAAGCGAAATTCCAGCTCCTCATCCACCTGATAGTAGGTCAGCCGCACCCGCATGGCGGAAAGCCCCTGCTGCGCAGCATAGAGGGCCGCATAGATCTGTGCCTGTGCCCAATGCTCCGGGCTTTGCTCGCCGGTGATAAGCTCCGGCGGCAGCGTTGTGGTCTTGATCTCATCAATCGTTGTCATGCCGTCCGTGTCGGTAAAGATGCCGTCGGCACGCCCCTCAAGCGTGTAGCAAACACCGGCACAGCTGCGCTGCTGCCTGAGGGCCACCTCCGCCTGATAGTCTGGAAACTCCTTGACAGCAGCCCGCTGCAGCTTGCGGTGCAGGCGCGCGCCCTCAAGGGCACGGTCAAAGCCGGTAAAGCGGCTGTCGATGCTGCCGGTGCGCAATAAAAATTCCACCAGACGCCGTATGGGCAGCGTCAGTGCCAGTGTCTCAGGCTCCATGCTGCTTTCCTCCTTGCATCGGGTGGTATACTGGTTTTAATAGGTGTGCTGACAGACCTGCGTGATCTTTTCCCGCAGGCTGACAAAATCGCCGAACACTGCAGGCTTGTTGACCGGATAGCGCAGCAGCGCCGCAGGGTGGTAGGTTGCCATAAATAGGGTGCACTGCTTTTCGTAAAATCTGCCGTGATCGCGGGAGATTGAAAAAGCCGAGTCCATCATCTGCTGTGCAGCCACGCGGCCCAGACACACAACGATCTTGGGGCGTATCAGCTGGAACTGCTGGCGCAGCCACGGCATACAAGCGGCAGATTCCTCCGGCAGCGGGTCACGGTTCTGCGGCGGGCGGCATTTTATAATGTTGGCGATATAGACATTTTTCTCCCGGCTCAGGTCAACTGCTTCCAGATAATGGTCGAGCAGCTGGCCACTGCGCCCTACAAAGGGCTGACCCTGCTCGTCCTCACTGGCGCCGGGGCCTTCCCCCACAAACATGACCTCTGCGGTGGGAACGCCCTGCCCGAACACGACATGGGTGCGGGTGTCGCACAATGCGCAGCGGCGGCAGTTCAAACATTCATTCTGCAATGCTTGCAAATCCATCTATAGCACCTCACGGTTAAACGGCGCAGTGTGCGCCTATACTGTATACAAACGAAAAGGGGGCTTGGCAGTGAGCTGGGGACATGGGGTATTTTTGCGGTCGCTCTGCCTTGCGGCGGGGTATCTGTTCGGCTGTTTTCTCACGGCCGAGGTGGTGGCCCGCTGCACAGCCGGGGAAAGCGCACGGGAGATTGGCAGCGGAAATCCGGGCATGGCCAACATCATGACCCATTTGGGTAAGCGCGCCGGTCTGCTGGTGCTGGCCGGTGATGTGCTGAAAACCGCCGCTGCCTGCTGGTTCTGCTGGCAGCTTGCACCGGAGCTGCACCTCACGGCCCTGCTGTACGGCGGGTTCGGTGCGGTGCTGGGGCACAACTGGCCCTTCTGGTACCACGGTCACGGCGGCAAGGGCGTGGCCGTGACCTGTGCATGGCTGATGCTGTATCTGCCTGTCACCGGGGTGCTTTGCTGCCTTGCGGGCGGCATTGCAGTACTGCTGACCGGTTACCTGCCGCTTGGCGCCGTATTGATTGCCGCGCTGGCCGTGCCGGTAGGCTGGCTGCAGTACGGCGGCGAAGCCGGCGCGATCCTGCTGCTCAGCGCTGTTATCATGCTGGCCCGGCATTGGTCGGGCCTTGTGCGGGTGTACCGAGGCGAGGAGCCGCAGTTTTTCCGCCCAAAGCACTGATACTATCATACCACCCCCTGTGCCGAATTGCAACGCCGGAGAAAAAACAGCGAAGAAAAGCATCTTTTGCATGTGCCGTGAAACAAGCGGAAATAAATACAAAAACTTTCAAAAAAAGTGTTGACATTTGTTCCGCAAGCCGCTATAATAGACAACGTTGCAGCTGCCACGGCAGCGCACAAAGCTGGGTATGGCCCGGTAGTTCAGTTGGTTAGAACGCTAGCCTGTCACGCTAGAGGTCGTCAGTTCGAGCCTGATTCGGGTCGCCATAAGCTGCTATAGCTCAGCTGGTAGAGCGCATCCTTGGTAAGGATGAGGTCAGCAGTTCAAATCTGCTTAGCAGCTCCAGTACAATACCCACAATGCAAAAATAGCATCGTGGGTATTTTTTGTAGGGGCATAGCTCAGTTGGTAGAGCAGCGGTCTCCAAAACCGCGTGCCGAGGGTTCGAATCCTTCTACCCCTGCCAAAGACCGTCAGTGTTAGGCTGACGGTCTTTTTGTATTTTCTGACGGAAAATAAGGCCTTACAACATGATTGCAGGCATCTGGATACATTGGGCAGGTTATGCTGTTTTACCTTTATTAAAAAACGCATCAGAGCAATATAGAGAGGGAGAACAGTAATCGCCCTTTGCATGTCGAAGAAAGTGTGTTTTTCTCCCTTAGCTCCCTCTGGCGCAAGCGCCAACTCCCCGTATCGGGGGAGTATGTCTCGCAGAGGGAGATTTTTTCGACACGCTGGGGGCGCATGATGTGCGCCCTCACTTTTTGCGTGAATAACCCTCCCGGAAAAGAAGCAGTTTCGTTAAGCTGGCGGGCGAACAATGTTCGCCCCTACAGTTGTCACCAGACACAGCATAGCGCAAAATGGCCACGGCATCTGCAAGCGTGATTTGATGTGAAATCAGACTGATCCCTGCAGACAAGCCCATCAGGAGAACACAACACATGCATAGTACAGGCAGCACTGCGTTGGCAGTCCGGCCCACTTGCTTACCGGAGATTTTCGATATATAAACACAAAAAGACCGTCAGCCTAACACTGACGGTCTTTTGGCAGGGGTAGAAGGATTCGAACCCTCGGCACGCGGTTTTGGAGACCGCTGCTCTACCAACTGAGCTATGCCCCTACAAAAAATACCCACGATGCTATTTTTGCATTGTGGGTATTGTACTGGAGCTGCTAAGCAGATTTGAACTGCTGACCTCATCCTTACCAAGGATGCGCTCTACCAGCTGAGCTATAGCAGCTTATGGCGACCCGAATCAGGCTCGAACTGACGACCTCTAGCGTGACAGGCTAGCGTTCTAACCAACTGAACTACCGGGCCATACCCAGCCTGCGCGGCCTTGCAAAGCGTCCGCCTCACGACCAGCGCAGGAACTATTATAAGGGATATTCTGCAAAAAGTCAAGCGATTTTTGCAGATTTTTAAATTATTTTTTAGATAGATTTTGTCTTCAATCTGCCTTTTTCTGCATACGGATCAGGCTGTAGGGCATCAAAGGGGTCTCACAGGGAATGGTGTACTGCATCATGGGATGCGGTGTGGCGTCCACGCGCTCGCCGTCGGCGTTTTCGATCCATGCGGGTGCCAGCGGAATGACGCTGCCATCAGGCTGCAGGATTTCGATGCTGTCCCCTGCCGTGAACTTACCGCGCTGTGTGCAGTGGGCAATGCCGTTCTCCCAGCTTTCCACCGTGCCGATGAAATCCCAGTCGCGCACATAGGTGTGGCTGGGCGTCTGCTGGGCCTGCTCCTTGCCAAAGTAGAAGCCCGGCGAATAGTGACGGTGGCTTGTACGGTTCAGCTCCTCGATGACTGCATCGGGCAGCTCAAAGTTATCGTTGTACGGATCAGCAAGGAAGGTGTCCAGCGCGCGGCGGTAGGCACTGACCACGGAGGCCACATAGTAGAAGGTCTTGGCGCGCCCCTCGATCTTCAGTGAGTCAACGCCCGCCTTGCAGATCAGGTCAATGAACGGTGCGGTGCAAAGATCATTGGCATTCAGGATATAGCTGCCATTGTCAGGCGTCTCCCCAATCTCCATATACTGGCCGGGGCGATGCTCCTCCACCAGATTATACTTCCAGCGGCAGGGCTGGGCACACTCGCCGCGGTTGCCGCTGCGGCCGGCCATATAGCTGGACAGAAGGCAGCGGCCCGAAACGCTCATGCACATAGCGCCGTGGACAAAGGCCTCCAGCTCCAGATCAGGCGGGCAGTTGTCGCGTATCTGGGCAATCTCGGTAAGCGGCAGCTCCCGCGCAAGCACAACGCGCTTAGCACCCAGCTCATAGCAAACCTTGGCCGCCTCATAGTTCGTAATGCCCGCCTGGGTCGAGACATGGCGCTCCACCTGCGGGGCGTACTTCTTGGCCAGCGCCAGCACACCCAGATCGGCGATGATAAAGGCATCCACACCGGCCTCGGCGGCATCCTGTATATACTGCGGCAGCTTGGACAGTTCCTCATTGGTCGGCAGGGTGTTAAGGGTCAGGTAGACCTTTTTACCGCGGGCATGGGCAAAGATGCAGCCCTCGCGCAGCTCCCCTACCGTCAGGTTTACAGGGGCCGCGCGCATACCGAATTCCGGCAGGGCGCAGTAAACGGCGTCAGCGCCGTACATCACAGCATATTTCAGGGTTTCCAGACTGCCCGCAGGGGCCAGCAATTCCGGTTGCTGCAGCATTGATAATTCCTCCGTTTTTACATGATTCACCCGAAGGGCCGGGCATGCCCGGCCCCTTCGGGAAAGGCAGCTGCGGCCCTTACGAGGCCCAGCCCGCCTTGACGCAGTTCTGGTAATGCTCGTCCGCCGTCTTGGCGTAGAAATACTGCCCGGCAACATCGGTGTCGGGGTGGCCCGTGACGAAGAAGTAGTATCCCTCGTCCAGATACTGCTGGTCGGGGTTCAGTGCTGCCTCGATGGCGGCATAGCCCGGGCAGGAAATGGGGCCTGCGGGCAGACCGCTGATGGCGTAGGTGTCATAGAGAGCCAGCACATCCTCCGGGATAGCTCCCTGCTCCGGCCAGCCGAAATACTCTGCAGTCGGGGAATTCCAGAGATAGTTGTTCTCACGGTCCTGCATAATATAGCTCGAAGCGTTGGATTCCAGCTTGTGTTCCGCCCACTGCGGGTCAGTAGATTCAAGACGGTTGTGGAAGCAGGCGCTGACCTTGGCGTCCTCGCTGGCAAGGCCGGCCTCCTCCTGAATGAAGCTGGCCAGCTTGACAACATCGTCAAGGCTGGTGCCCTTAGCAGCGATGGTATCGGTCAAATCTGCCGTCTTGGCGGCAAACTCACCGTAAAGCTGGTTCACATAGTAATAGACGCTCTCGTCGGCGTAGAGATTGTAGGTGTCTGGGAACAGGTATCCCTCGCACTTCATCAGGCGGCCATTGTCCGGGATAGCGTTCCAGAAATCATACTGGCTCCAGTCCGAGCCATCGGTGCCGTTGGCGCAGGACAGGAAGGTGTCCACATCCTCCACAAGGCCGGCATCGACAAAGATCTGGGCCACGCCCACGGCGGTGGTGCCCTCGGGGATTGTGACATTGACGGTGGGACGGCGGGTCACAACGGACAGGGCCTTGATGATCTCGTTGTAGGCCATACCGGACTGGACCTCAAAGCTGCCGTACTGGATTTCCCCAGCCTTGCCGCTGTACTTGACATACTGCTTGAACAGCCAGTCATACTGGATAACGCCGGAATCCTTGAGCTGCGTGGCAATGCTGGCTACGGACGAGCCTTCCGGTACGGTAATGGTCTGTACCTCACCCAGCGTTCCCTGACCGTCCAGCTCGGCGTAGAACTGGGACACTTTATATCCGCCGAAGCCGACCAGCGCCAAAATCACAAGCACGATCAGGCAACCGACCGGAAAACGGCGGCGGGGCTTTTCCTCCTCGTCCTCCTCATACGCATCGTATTCCTCGGGCTCGGGGCGTTTTTTAGGCTTTTCTTTTTTGGGCTTCGGCGGCTCCTGACGCGGCTCCTCGCGGCGGGGGGCCGGCTGCTGCGGGGCAGCAGTCTGCGGCTGTACTGCGGGCTGCTGGGCCCCGGACGGTTCCGGATTTGAACGATTGATCCTCATGGGATACTCCTAACTTTGTGTTTCCTGTTGATGGTTTTTGATTCAGCGGTCACAACAGCATCCTGAAATACGCATCTGTTGTCGGGAACGGTCTGCCCAAAAAGGCAATCATGCCGTAGCCGCAGCGGCGCCCGGCCCCCAGATACAGGGTCTGGTTCTCCGCAAGCAGGATGCGGGCATTCTGCGCACCGGTTTTTTCCCGCGCGGCCTGCAGCAGCAGGTCGGCGCAGTGGTCGTTATCGGCCTGCAATTCCAGAAATTGCAGCGTATCGCCCCTTGTATAGTATAACCCATATCCGCGGCGGTTGGACACTACGGTCAGCCCGCGGCGGTAAAGCTGGGTCATGATTTCATTCATCGCCTGCTCCGGCAGGCAGATGCAGCCGGGCTGGTAGATATGGCGCATCTCGACCAGCTTGTGTACGGTCAGGCTGTCAAACACCGCCTGCGCGAGCAAATCTCGGCGGATGGGCGTCTGCAGCACCCGCAGGGGCAGCTGCCCGGCAAAGCCGAGCGCCTTGAGCGTCTGCGCATTCTGGGTGCTATCGGAGGTCATGACGGCAAAGTCAAACCCGCTGGCCCCATAGGCACGCAGACAGCTTTCGATCCATTTGGGCAGCAGGCGATCCAGCGGCACGCCCTGCGCCCCCGCCGCCCCGCAAAGCCAGATGCCGTGATGCTGGCCGTACTCGACCGGTACAGCGGCCAGCATTGCTGCGGGAGGCTGGCCGCTTTTTTCCAGCACCAAAATATTTTCAAGCCCCGCTACATTCTGCAGCCAGCCTGCGGCATCGGCGCGGTTGGTGCCGGCCGCCTTGCAGCGCAGCGCCACCAGCGCGGACAGATCTTCTTCGGTTGCCTTGCGCAGCATGGGCCTCACCTCTTTTGTCAAATTTTATTCCTGCACAGTGGTTCTTTCCCATCCGCGAAATGCCGGTTCCGTTTTACAGGATCGCCTTCAGCTGTGCAAGGATTTCATCGTTGATCTCCTCCACCGGGCGCATCGTCTTTGCTCCGTTAACGGTCGCAGTGCACTCGATGCGGTGCCAGCCGAGGGTGCGGGCGCAGTACTCGGCGGCGGCGCGGCTGCGGGCCAGATACTCGGCATCCCGTTCCTGAATATCGCGCTTGCTTTCATCGCCGTGGTAGCGCTCGGTGATCAGCCGCTGGGAAACCTCGGGATCAACGGCCAGATAGACCACGGCGTCCGGCGCGGGGATGCCAAACTTCTTATACTCAAAGTCGAACAGCCAATTCAGAAAGCCGTCCCAGTGCATCGGCGGCAGCTTGGAGCATTGATGCACCGCATTGGAGGTCGTATAGCGGTCGGAAAGTACCAAGCCCCCCTCCCGGTAAAACTCGCCCCAGCCGGTCTTGTAGCTGGCATAGCGGTCCACGGCATAAAAGCTGGAGGCCGCGTAGGCGTTCACATCATCAGGCTTATCGCCGAAGGCCCCCGAAAGATACATCCTGACCAGCGCCGAGGACTCGCTGTCATAGTCCGGAAATGTGATCTGCCGCAGGTCGTACCCCTGCTGCTGCAGGCGCTGCGCCGTCAATTTTGTCTGGGTTCCCTTGCCGGAGCCGTCCAGTCCCTCAAAAATGATAAGCTGCCCCATTTACACTGCCTCCTCTTTGAGTTTCGCATATTTTTCGCGCACCTCGGCCTGCTTGCCGCAGCACATGCGGCCCTCCGGGCAGGGGCCGGTCAGGCAGCGCGGGCCTGCCGCCGCAAAGACATGCGGCGCCAGTGGCAGTACAAGGCGCAGCATCTCATCGGCCACAGCGCGTATCTCCCACTGGGCGCGGTTGCAGCAGCGCAGATTAAAGAAATTCTGCAGGCTGCGGCAGTTCATCGTCATAACCATCTTGGTCTCACAGGCGTTGGGCAGCACAAAGCGCGCATCCTCATTGGCCTGCTTGGAGGCCTTGGCGCGGGCGGCCTTTTCGGTAAGACCCTCGGCCATAAAGCATGCCGTGTGGGCATCCTCCAATGTACGGACGAGCGCAAGATACTTTTCGGCATCCTCGTTCATCGAGGCGATGAACTGCGCCTTGGCCTCGGGGATAGCCTCGATCTCCGGCGGGATGACATAGCGGAAATCGTCCAGCCGGACATAGCGCTGACTCTGCACACTGAAGCTGCCGATGCGGTGGCGTGTTACCTGTGCCAAAAAGGTGCGGGACACGCCCTCGATGCCAAAGGTGAAGCTTGCATGCTCGATCGGGCTGGCATGGCCGAGATCCGTCAGCTTTTGCAGGAAGGCCGCCGTTTTTTCCGGCGTCAGACCGTCAAGCAGCGTTTCAATATGTGCGTCCGAGTAGCAAAGCTTCGCCGCTGCGGCAATCGTTTTCTCGGGGTCATTTGTATGGGCAATGAGCTGAACTAACATATCATTCCTCCACCTTTTTCAGCGGCGCATAGTTGGCCATTGTTTTTTTGACGCCTACGCGGTCGAACTGGATTTCAACGATGCAGTCCCCCGCGATGGGCGTTGCCTTCAATACCGTGCCGCGGCCGAATACGCGGTGATCCACAACATCGCCGGGCGCATAGCTGACGGTCTCCTTCTTTTTGGGGGCAGCTGCGGCCGGTGCACCCGCCAGTGTGGAGGTGCCTGCCCCGGCCGGGACTGCGCTGCCGGCCCCGCGGCTGCGGCCGTAGCCGGAGCCAAAGCCTGTGCTTTGCACCGTATGGCGGCCGCCATAGCTGTTGGGACTTTCATGCCCGCCGCTGGCAAAGCCGCTGCTGTAGCCGCCACCGAAGCCGCCGCGCGGACGGGCGTTATACTCACTGTTCAGGTAGCCGCGGGACGCGCCGGAGTAGCCGCTGCGCCCGCCCGGCACATTGGTGCTGTAGCTGCCGTACCCTGCGCCGAAGCCGCCGCCATAGCTCGACAGCTCCGGGCTCTGCGTCTCGTCCAGCAGATTCGGGTCGATCTCGCCCAGGAAGGCGGACGGCGGGTTGCGGCGCGTCTGGCCGAAGATCATCCGCGTGCGGGAGGACGAGAGATACAGCTCCTTTTTGGCGCGGGTGATGGCCACATAGCAAAGGCGGCGCTCCTCCTCCATGTCCTCCTCGTTGTATTTGGCCATATCACCGGGGAAGATGCCGTCCTCCATGCCGATGACAAAAACATAGGGGAATTCCAGACCCTTGGCCGAGTGAATCGTCATCATCGTCACACTGTCGGCATCGTTGTCATAGCTGTCAAGGTCAGAGATCAGCGCGACCTCCTCGAGGAAGCCGGCAAGGGTCGCGTCCTCGCCGTTCTGGTCTGCGTAGGTCTTGATTGAGCTGACGAGCTGACCCAGGTTCTCGAGGCGGGTCTCCCCCTCCTCCTTCATGGCTTTCAGCATGGCCTCGTAGCCGCTCTTTTTGATAACATCACCGACAAACACATCCAGCGGCTCACTGACCGAGAGATCACAAAGCTCGCGGTACATCTCATAGAATCGCTCCAGCGGTGCGGCGGCACGCTGCAGTGCAGGGTAGTCCCGCACATGGGCGATGATCTCCATCATCGGCACACCGGCAGCGGAGGCAAGCTCGCCGATCTTATCGATGGTCGTCATGCCTATTTTACGCGCAGGCTCGTTGATGATGCGGCGCAGCCGCACATCATCGCGCGGGTTGACGATGACGGCCAGATAGCTGTTGATGTCCTTGACTTCCTTGCGGTCAAAGAAGCGCTGACCGCCCACAATGCGGTACGGGATGCCCGCACGGGCGAAATAGGTTTCAATGGGGTTGGACTGGGCGTTCATGCGGTAGAGCACGGCGTGATCCTTCAGGCTCGCACCCTCGCGCAGATGCTCGCCGATGACATCAGCGATATGGCTGGCCTCGTCCTGCTCGTTCGTGGCCGTGTAGTGGTGGACCTTTTCGCCGTCCCCGTTCTCGGTCCAGAGGGTCTTGCCCTTGCGGCCCATATTGTTTTTGATGACGCTGTTGGCGGCGTTCAGAATATTCGCGGTGGAGCGATAGTTCTGCTCAAGCCGGATCGTTTTGGCGCCGCTGAACACCTTCTCAAAATTCAGGATGTTTTCAATCGTAGCGCCGCGGAATTTATAGATGGACTGGTCATCATCACCGACAACGCAGACATTGTTTGTGCCGCCCGCAAGCAGCCGCACCAGATGGAACTGGGCCACACTGGTGTCCTGATACTCATCCACAACGACATAGCGGAAGCGGTTCTGGTAGTATTCCCGCGCCTCGGCATCGTTTTGCAGCAGCCGGACAGTGTGGAAAATCAGGTCGTCAAAATCCATCGCGCCCGCCGTCTTCAGGCGGCCTGCGTAGGCTGTGTAAATTTTGGAGATAAGCTGCGCCTTGGTGTTGGCAAACGGCTCACCGGCGACCTCCTCGGCAGACATAAGCTTATCCTTGAAGGAGGAGATCTGCGCAATGGCCGACTTGACAGGCAGGAACTTATCGTCAATCATCAGATCCTTGTAGATCTGCTTGATCACACGCTGCTGGTCATCGGAGTCGTAAATCGTAAAGCTTTTGGGAAAGCCGATGCGCTCGGCATCGCGGCGCAGCATCCGCACACAGGCGGAGTGGAAGGTGGAGGCGTTGACATCGCCGCCGAGGGTATCCCCCAGCATGGCGCGCAGACGCTCCTTCAGCTCCCCCGCCGCCTTGTTCGTAAAGGTGATGGCCAGCACATTCCACGGCCGGGCCGGGCGCACAGCCAAATAGGCGGTCTCCCGGGGGAGGTCGCGGCCATTGGCCACAGCGGTGCGCAGGTCATTGAGGTCGGCCTCGGTCACAGGGCGGGGCAGCTCACGGCTGCCGTGGGCTGCGCCGAAGCGGATGATGTTGGCAATACGGTTGACCAGCACGGTGGTCTTGCCGGAGCCTGCACCTGCCAGAATCAGCAGCGGGCCTTCGGTGGCAAACACAGCCTGCCGCTGCACCGTGTTAAGCCGGGCAAAGCGGGCTTCGATATATTGATCGCGCAGGGCGAGATATTCGGTGGTGATGTCTGGCATGGGAAGTCCTTTCATGGGTGGTTTTCAATGTTACTGCGCTGCAGGGGTCGGGCACACCCGCCTCCTACAGGGCGGTGCTTCGCAAGCGCGTACATACTTATTATAGTATACCACACTTCACTCCGCAGAGAAAGGGTCATAGGTGTGGTTCAGGCGCTTGTTCCAGCTTTTCGGCGTGGCATCGCGGAAGCCTGCGGTAAGATATTTTCCCTCGCTCAGGCTGATGGCCGTACCGCGCGCCACGCAGTTGAGCGGGTCGGGCGCAATGGCCACATCGGTGTGCAGCTCCCCTGCGATATAGCTTGCCAGCCCGCGCAGCAGAGAGCCGCCGCCGGTCAGCAGTACGCCGGTGGAGGATACATCCGCTGCCAGTTCGGGCGGGGTGCTTTCCAGCACATTGCGGGCGGCAGCGGCAATGCGGGAGGCCAACTCCTGCACAGGCTCATAGAGATCGCGGGTGTAGACAACGCGGCGGGCAGGCAGGTTCGTCTCCCAAGAATGACCGCGCACCTCCATAACACCCTCAAATTCGCTTTTGGTGCAGCAGGCCACCTGCTTTTTCAGCTGCTCGGCGGTCAGCGGGCCGATGGCGATCTGGAATTTTTCCTGCACATACTGGGCGATGCAGTTGTCAAAGGCGTTGCCCGCCACCGGCAGGCTGGCCGCCTTGACCCGGCCGCCCATGCTGATGACAGCAATATCGGTGGAGCCGCCGCCGATGTCCACGACCATGCAGCCGTGCGGCTGGCGAATCTGCAGACCGGCGCCGAGCGCAGCGGCCACAGGCTCATCCACCAGAAAGACCTGCCTGGCCCCTGCCGCCATGACGGATTCCACCACGGCGTCCGCCTCGATGCCGGTGATGGCAGCCGGCACGCAGACGGCGATACGCGGCTTGAAGAAGCGGGAGCGGCAGACCTCGTTGACAAACCGCACGATCAGTTCATTCGTCATGCGGTGGTCCTGTATAATGCCGTCACGCAGCGGGCGCACAAGGTCGATATGGGCGGGCGCGCGGCCCACCATCTTCAGGGCGGCGTCCCCCACTGCAAGGATGGAGTTGGTGCGGGTATCCACCGCGCCGATGGTCGGCTGGCGGAACACAACACCCTGCTCCTCGGTCGCAATGATGATCGAGGTTGTGCCCAGATCAATTCCGATGTCGTATTGTTTCATGGATCGTTCTCCATAGCTAAGTTGGTATTGCCATTGTCCGCCGGGGCCGCGGCCTCTTTTAAGAGGTAGCGCAGACCGCTGAACCGCATGTTCTGGCGCACATTCTGCACCATGGCCTGCTCGGTGCGGGCTGTGCCAGTCAGCACGCAGAGCCTGCGCGCGCGGGTCACGCCGGTATACAAAAGATTGCGGTAGCACAGCCTCGCCGGCACATCAGCCGCAGGCAGCACAACAGCCGGAAACTCCGAGCCCTGACTCTTGTGTACCGTGACAGCGTAGGCCGGCTCCAGCTCATTAAGCTGGTCGGCGGTGTAGGTATATTTGCGGTCATCCATCTGCACCGTAACGCTGCGGGCGTCCACATCCACGCCGGTAATGACGCCCATGTCACCGTTATAAGCCCCGACACCGGCCTCCGCACCCTGACGCTCAAAGGTGATGTCATAGTCATTCTTGATTTGCATGACCTTGTCACCCAGCCGCAGGATCTTGGCGCTCTCCGCCGTGCCAAGCTGCGCCTTGCCCTTGGCGGGCGGATTCAGAATCTCCTGCAGGCGCTTGTTCAGTTCCACGCTGCCGGTCGGGCCGACCTTGGTCGGGCAAAGCACCTGAATATCCCGGACCGGGTCAAAGCCGTAGGCCTTGGGCAGGCGGGTGCTGACGAGGTCGCAGACGAGCTTTTGGCAGGCAAGGCCGTTGGCCTCAATCATGAAGAAATCGTCCTGCGCCCCGCCCTTTTGGGGCATCTGTCCCTCCACAATGCGGTGCGCGTTCTGGACGATCAGGCTTTTTTGCGCTTGGCGGAAGATATCGGTCAGCCGCACAGTGGGGACAACATCGGCACGCAGTATCTCACCCAGAATGTTGCCCGGCCCCACGCTGGGCAGCTGGTCGGCGTCCCCTACCATGATGATGCGGCAGTGGTAGCGCGCCGCCGCAAGCAGGGCCTGAAACAGCTTGACATCCACCATGCTCATCTCATCGAGGATGATGACATCGTATTTTAAAAGGTTCTTCTCGTTATGGATAAACCGCACATTGCCGGTGCTGTAGTCGACTTCAAGCAGGCGGTGGATCGTTGAGGCCGCATGGTGGGTCAGCTCACTCAGGCGTTTGGCGGCGCGGCCCGTGGGTGCACAGAGCGCAACACGGTCATACATAGCCTCATACAGGGCCAGTATCGCATTGACCGTTGTTGTTTTGCCGGTGCCGGGGCCGCCGGTCAGGACCATCACCCGGCTGGACAGCGCCAGCCGGATCGCCTGCTGCTGCAGCGGTGCATAGGCGAAGCCCTGTGCGATCTCCAGCGCGCGTATGTCAGTATCCAGCGTTTTGGGTGCCTCGGTCGGGAAGGTCGATAGCTGCCCGAGGCGGGCGGCAATATCCTCCTCCGCAGCGTAGAGATCGGGCAGATAGATATACTCCGTACCGTCAAAGGTGCGGGTGCGCAGTTCCTCGGTTGAGAGCAGCTCTTCAAGCCCGGCTTCGATCTCTGGCGGAGGCACCCGCAGAAATTTAGAGGTCGTTTCCAGCAGTTTGCCGCGCGGCAGGCAGGTGTGACCGTTGCCCGCATTGTGGCGCAGCGCATACAAAAGCCCTGCTGTGACCCGCAGGCGGCAGCCTGTCTCAAACTGCAGGGCGGCAGCAATACCGTCCACCTGACCGAATTTGAGCTGCAGCGGCTCCCCGCAGAGCAGGTAGGGGTTCTGGGTCAGCGCCTCCACGGTATGCGGGCCAAAGGCGCGGTAGGCATTGACCGCCTGCTGCGCGGTCAGCCCGTAGCGGGCAAACCATGCCACGACCTCCCGCACACCGTACATACGGCGGAATTCATTGGAGATGACGGCGGCCTTCTGCTCGGTGATGCCCTTGAGCTCACAGAGGCGCTGCGGCGTCTCGGCGATGACCGTCAGGGTGTCCTCTCCAAAGCGGGAGACGATCTTTTTGGCGGTGGAAGGTCCGATATAAGGCAGCACGCCGCTGGAAAGATAGCTTAAAATGGCGCTTGTGTCCTCGGGCAGGCGGGCCTCGATGGTCTCGGCACGAAACTGCTCGCCATAGCTGGGGTGGTTGACCATGTGGCCGTAAACCGTCACGGACATACCGTTGTCCACGCCGCCCACATTGCCGGCCACCACAACATCGGTCCCGTTTGCGTCGACCTCAAAAACCGCATAGCCGGTATCGGCATTTTCGTAGATCACATGTTCGACCGTGCCCTCCAGCTTCATCAGCTGCTGTTCGTTCTGCTCCATCCTTGCCCTCCTTTCCCGCAAAATCGCCGCACTTTCACAGATAAAGATATTATACCCCATACAGTGGCATTTGGCAAACCAAAAATCGGCGGTACGGATGTAAAATGTTTGGCAGGATTGCAGATATATTTTTTTTGAAAAACCGCCTTTGCGCTGCGCACAAAAAAGCACCCCGCACCGGTGGCGGTGCGGGGCGCGGCATAAGCAGCAATTATTCGGCGATGGCGGCCTTCAGGGCCTCGGCGCGGTCGGTGTTCTCCCACTTGACGCCCAGATCCTCACGGCCCATGTGGCCGTAGGCGGCCAGCTGGCGGTAGATGGGCTTGCGCAGGTCAAGCTCGCGGATGATAGCGGCAGGGGTCAGGTCAAAGACCTTCTCAACAGCCTGCTCAATCTTCTCATCGGCCACCTTGCCGGTGCCGAAGGTATCGACCATGATGGAGACCGGCTTGGCCACACCGATGGCATAGGCCAGCTCGACCTCGCACTTGGTGGCAAGACCAGCGGCAACCACATTCTTGGCAACCCAGCGGGCGGCATAGGCGGCAGAGCGGTCGACCTTGCTGGGGTCCTTGCCGCTGAAAGCACCGCCGCCGTGGCGGGCATAGCCGCCGTAGGTATCCACGATGATCTTGCGGCCGGTCAGGCCGGAGTCACCCTGCGGGCCGCCAACGACAAAGCGGCCGGTGGGGTTGATGTAGTACTTGGTATTCTCGTCCAGCAGCTCTGCCGGGATGACCTTCTCAATGACCTCGCGGCGAATGTCCGCATGCAGCTGCTCCTGGCTGACTTCGGGGCTGTGCTGGCTGGAGATGACCACGGCGTCCACACGCACGGGCTTGCCGTCCTGATATTCGACCGTGACCTGACTCTTGCCGTCCGGGCGCAGGTAGCCGAGGGTTCCGTTCTTACGGACCTCGGTCAGGCGCTTGGCCAGCTTGTGGGCCAGACTGATGGGCAGCGGCATCAGCTCGGGCGTTTCATCGCAGGCATAGCCGAACATCATGCCCTGATCACCGGCACCGGCAACCTCATCGTTGGTGCCCAGCGCAATGTCGGGGCTCTGGCCGTCAATGTTGGTGATAACGCCGCAGGTCTCGCAGTCAAAGCCATACTTAGCGCGGTCATAGCCGATCGAGCGGATGACCTCGCGGGCGGTGCCGGGGATGTCAACATAGCAGTCGGTCGTGATCTCGCCCATGATATGGACAAGACCCGTGGAGCAGGTCGTCTCGCAGGCAACGCGGGCATCGGGGTCCTGAGTCAGAATGGCATCGAGGATTGCGTCGGAGATCTGGTCACAGATTTTGTCGGGATGCCCCTCCGTGACGGACTCGGATGTGAAAAGAACTTTGGACATTGTATAAGCCTCCTGTAAATTTAGGCAGAAACGCAACCCCCGGAAACAAAAAAGCGCACAGCCGAAAAGACTGCGCGCAAAACGCTTATCTTTCGGTTTCCCGCAGGACTTGGCACCTTGCGTTCTCACGCAGGTTGCCGGGCTTCATCGGGCCTGTTCCCTCAGCCGCTCTTGATAAGTTGCTATTCTGTTGTTGTGAAGTTACTATACCACAGATTTTTGTTTAAGTCAACGATAATTCGTTGTGCAGTTCGGCAGGTTTGCACAAAAGTAGGACATTCTGCAATCCGCGTGTGTTTTTTTTGCGGTCAGGGCTGGCCGCGCGCCTTACTTTCTGCCGTGCAGGATCGGAGACAGCGGCTTGTAAATCAGGAAGCAGAGCGCCGCGTCCAGCAGCCCCTTAAAGAGGGTAAACGGCAGGTTGAAGGTCAGCAGGCAGGCCAGAAGTCCGTCCACGCTGGGGTTGATGGCCTGATACATGCCAATGATGGCCTCCAACGGCAGGTGGTACAGCACCACATAGGCCGGGTAAACCACAAAATAGTTGTACGGCACACTGACAAGCGCCATGACCAGCGCACCGGCGCCTGCGCCGATGAGTGCGCTGCGGCGGGTCTTGCTGCGCTTGTAGACGAAGCCGGCCACACCGACAAAGAGCGCGCCCATGACAAAGTTGAACAGCTCGCCCACGGCAGCGGTGCTTGTGCTGGGCAGCTTGATCAGGTTTTTGATCAGGCAGACGGCAATGCCGGACACAGGGCCGTAGGCATACGCCGCCAGCAGGGCGGGCAGCTCAGAGACATCCAGCTTGATAAAGGACGGCATGATGGGAATGGGAAATTCCAGATACATCAGCACGGCAGCTACCGCGCCGAGCATGGCGGTTCCGGTGAGTTTGCGGACTTTGGTGACAGAGTTTTGCATGGTGAGATTCCTCCCGATATAATTTGTGAAAGCCGATTCACGAACCCGGGAGGCTCCGCGCATTGCAAAATAAAACACCCTGCCGTATAAGCATACAGCAGGGCGCACAAAAAGCAATACAGACAGCTTTCCGTTTCTTTCATCCGGACTATACCGTCGGCCCCGGAATCGCACCGGGTCAGCGGCTGCTTACACAGCCGGTCGCGGGCTTGCGGCATAACGCCGCTCACCGCCGGTGGGGAATTGCACCCCGCCCTGAAACAGACTTTCTGCTAAAGATTATAGCACAGGTTTTACAAAATGCAAGAGGTTGTGCTATAATTGGATAGAAGTTTTTCCATTGCCGCCGCACAGCGGCACACAAATATGAATATGAGGGTTTCACTCCATGTCTGAAATATCTGAACTGGCCTTTGACTTTGGCACATTGATCCCGGCGCTGGTATTTGCAGCACTGGCCGCCGTACTGCCGGAGCTTTACAAGCTTCTGGCGCGCAAATTCCTTGGCCGCATAAAAAAACATATCGCATCCTGGCTGCACATTCTGCTGGAAAGCTATATCGTGCCGATTGCGATGATCCTGCGTGTTCTTCTGGCCTGCTTTGCTGTCACACTCCTCCCCTTCAGCTTTGTCCATGGGGAGGTATTCAGCAGGCTGCTTGGCACGGCATCCGGCCTGCTCGTCACCGTTTTCATCGGCCTGGGCAGTTGGCAGGCCGCACCGGTAACACGGCTGCTGCTCCACAGCGCCGAAAACCACCTCGATATGACCACCAACCAGACGATGGGGCGCTTTTTTGAGAATATCTTCCATGCGCTTGTCGTACTTTTTACAGGCATTGCCATGCTGGACCAGCTTGGGGTCCCGGTCAGCGGTCTGCTGACCGGTGCCGGGGTCGCCGGTCTTGCTGTCTCACTGGCGGCGCAGTCAACGCTTTCCAACCTGATCGCCGGCGTCACCCTTGTGCTGGAGCATCCTTTCGGCATCGGAGATTATGTGGTGCTTGGCAGCTATGAGGGCACGGTCGAGGATATTTCCTTCCGCTCGACCCGAATCCGCACAGCAGACAATGTGGCGATCACGATTGAAAATGCAAAGATCTGCTCCGAATATATCCAGAACTGCGACCGCCGCACCAGCCGTCTGTGGGCCTTTACCATCGGCCTGACCTACGATACGCCGCGCGGCAAGATTGAAACGCTCTGCCGCAAGCTGGCTGCGCTGCTGCAGGCCCACCCGGATGTGCTGCCGGACGGCGTCAGCGTAACGCTGGATAAATTCAACGACAGCAGCATTGACCTGCTTTGCCGCGTCTATGTCTCAAGGGTCTCCCTGCGGGAGTTTCTCAAGGTCAAGAACTGTCTGAACCTGCAGATTCTGGATCTGGTCCGCGCCGAGGGCTGCAGCTTTGCCTTCCCCACGGTGACGGTGGACATGCCGGAAAACGCATAAAGAAAGCCGCCCATCGGCCTTTTCATGGCTGACGGGCGGTATTTTTTATCCCGTAATATCGCTTCTTCTGCTCACAACCAGCAGGGTATCGCTCCCCTGCTGTGTTTTTACGGTAAACTCAAAATTGTAGGCTGTGTCAAGTCGATAGGACACGCTGTCATCCCCCTGTGTCAGCCGATAATCCAGCTCGACCTGTGGCTTTACGCGGTCATAATCAACATACAGCTCGCCGATGCTCTCAAGAAAGACGAGGCTTATATCATCTGCCGTGACACCGTAAAATGTTACGACCGGTGCCCCCTCCGCCTGCACGGCGGGCATATCCAAATAGTTATTCCTTGCCGAGTCCTCCCGCGTGTGGGCGTACAGAACCGGCGCATCGCTGAGAAGCTCAGCACCGCTCAACTCGATATGTACCCCGGTAACGGGCAGATCCATCTGCCATACAGGGGTGGGGTCCGCAGTCCGGGCGCAGCCGCTCAACAGTAAAGCGGCCAGCGCCACGGCATAGATTTTTTTCATAGATGCCTCTCATTCATACGGGTCGTAGGGTGGCCGGGGCAGGTCCTGCCCGACCTGCAGGGTGCGCGGGCAAAGACCGGTCTCCGCCTGTACAAAGCCCATCAGCATACCCATGTGCATATACAAGTGCCTGTATTGTGCCAAAATCAGGGTAAACCGCGTCCACTCGCAGTTTTCCGGCCGCTGCAGCAGGTCCTCATCGTGCAGCGAAGTCAAATAAATAGACAGCTTTGCCTTGATCGTGTAAAAATAATCGTCCGTATCGCGCCTGCTCAGGTGGGCCGCCGGGTAAATTGAAAGCTCCTGCAGATGCGGCGTATGGACCGGCGGTTCCACAAAATCGTTGTCGCGCGGGTTGATGAACCACTGATCCAGATGGTGCAGCGTGTGGTAAACATGCTGCCAGAGCGGCGCGCCGCCGTAGCAGGTATCCCACAGCTCATCGGGGATGCAGTCCATCACATTCTGCATTTCCCACAGGGCGCGGACCGTCATCTCCGCAATGACCGCATGATACGATGTTTCCCGCAACTGCACACGCCCCCTTTGGGCCAGTATGTGCTGCGGCAAGGCGGATTATTCGTTGTAGTTTTCTACCTCGCGGATCGTCTTGCGGTTCATCAGCAATGTCATAAAGGGGTCGAGCAGGGCGCGCTCCTCCTGCGAGGGTGTGCGGCTGCGGGCCTGCATCAGCAGCCAGGCGATTTCGCTGCCGATGGGGCGGCCGTAGACAAGTGCATTGTAGCCGTCCTTACAGACCGCGCGCTTCGCATCTGTAATATCCAGCGTTGTAACACTGCTATAGTGGCGCAGCACATTCTGCAGCGCCGCCGGGCTGCCGAATACGGCCTTGACAAGCTGCAAATACGCCGCGACGTAGCGGGGCGGCATACAGTCTGCAGCGCATAGTTCAATCCTTGATTTCAGCCGCACATCATAGAAAAACATCGACAGAACCTGCGCTGCCTCCCTCCGGTTGATGTGCGCGCCATACAATTCCGGGGCGGTCTTGCTGCCTACCGCCTTGGTGCGGTTCGTGCGCCAGGCCACGATCTGCGGCTTGGTCAGCACAGTCTCGGCATAGCGGGCAAAGCCGAAATCCGTATCCATCAGATGCGGGATCACCCCGCAGCGGTCGCGGTCCACATCCTGCCGCACGCGGGCAGATATGCCGTAGGCGCTGTTGCGGCTTGTCTGATACACCGGCGCATTGTCGCTGAGCAGCACAAAGAACGGCGTCAGCAGGCTGGCCGCCCGCATTTTGCGCACAAAGTCCTGCTCGCTGAAATAATCAATGGAAAGTCTTGTTGCTGCGGTAGCCCGCAGCATCTGGCCACCGCAGGCACCGGTGTTCTTAAAATAGCGGTCCAGTGCCTCGGCACGGTTTTGGGGAATCAGCGGCAGTGCCTCAGCACGCTGGGTGGGGTGGTATCCCACTGTCCACGCGCGCAGGCCGCAGGCAGCCAGCGTCAGGCACAGCTGCAGATAAAACCGGTTGTAGCTGTCCATGATATCCTGAACATCCCGCTGGGGCGTCATAGTGATCTTCAGCTGGCAGGCCGGGCCGATAACCGCCGACAGTGCGGGAGCACGGAAGCCAAGGTATTCGCTCTCCGAGATAACGGGGGCATCCCCCTGCTGTTGCAGCTCCCGCAAAGCCGCCTGCAGCTGCGCAAATGTGACCGCCCTGCCGTCAGAGTGTGTTACAAAATGCTCCACCTCCAGCCCGAGGGAGAGCTTGCCCTCTGCCTCGCAGTCGGCCTCAAAATACCCCTTCATTGTCCTGATTTGTTCGTCCAGCTTCGCCATAGTAAAATGGTTCTCCCTATGATCGGTGATGTATTCAGGGATATTATACGCCAAAAAACGGGGCTGTGCAATCGCCCCGGAGTGTTATTTTACAGCGTTGCCGCTTTGCTGGCGGCTATCCCGCAGTCCGGGGATTGTGCAGTGCCGCCTTACAGGCTGCTGACCGCCGGGAAGCCATAGGCAGGCTCCGCCGCCTGCACGGCCCGCAGAATGGCCTTGGCCATCACACGCGCCCCCAGTGCCCCCACGACATCCTGATCAGCGGCCACATCGCCCAGCGAAACAGCGTAGATGCTGTCCCCGTCTGCCGTAGTATGCACCGGACGGATGGCACGCGCATACCCGTCCTGTGCCATGCCCGCGATCTTGCACAGCCGGGATTTGTCAAACCGCGCGTTCGTAAAGACAACACCGATCGTTGTATTGCCGACGAACTTGTTTTCCTTTACTTCAATACTCTGCAGCGCAAGCAGCTCGGAGTCGAGGAAGGTCCTGCCGTCATCCGCCAACAAGCCTGCGGCCTTGCGGCCGGTCTCATAGTCGTAAATATCGCCCAGCGCATTGACAGCCACAACTGCACCGACCTGCAGCGGTCCCACCTGCACGGCATAGCTGCCGATGCCGGACTTCATGCAGTGGTTCATGCCCAGCAGCTTGCCCACGGTTGCGCCGGTGCCCGCGCCATAGTTGCCATCGCGGTAGTTTCCGATTTCAGCGTTCACACAGGCCTGATACGCCATGGCAGCATCCGGGCGGGTGTGGGCGTCTGCCACGGTCAGATCAAACAGGTCCGACTGGCAGACCAGCGGCACCTTTGTTACCCCAACATCAAAGCCGATGCCGCGCTCCTCAAGATACCGCATAACGCCGCCGGCTGCGTCCAGTCCAAAGGCACTGCCCCCCGCAAGCACAATAGCGTGGATGACCTGTGCCGCCGCCAGCGGCTTGAGCAGTTCGCTCTCGCGGGAGGCAGGCCCGCCGCCGCGTACATCCAGCCCCGCCGGGGCGCCTTCCTGCCCCAGCAGAAACACCGTGCAGCCTGTGCCCGCCGCCGTGTTCTCAGCCTGACCGATCTTGAGATTCCGGAATGAAGTAACAGGAATTTCTTTCATGATGGTTCTTCTCCTTTTACCGTTCTTTTGCTTTTATTGTACAACTTTCCCCTGCACCATGCAACGAAAAAATCCCGCCGGGCAAAGTCCCGGCGGGAAGGTGGTCAGTTCATGGGGATTATTCAAACTCTACAAAGACTAACGCTTTTTGTTTAGGAATTATTCTCTGTAAT